>Ga0114960_10003721_pt1 | contig 11564 bp, 12 predicted proteins | sample C_130625_MF_Meta_FD_92637 | JGI IMG/M metagenome (GOLD analysis project Ga0114960, IMG submission 92637) | Freshwater microbial communities from Lake Croche, Canada to study carbon cycling - C_130625_MF_MetaG | ecosystem: Environmental > Aquatic > Freshwater > Lake | place: Lake Croche, Canada...
ATCGACGGCCAAACCGGCGCCCTCAGCGCGGTGGTGAGCGAACTGCAAGGCCCCAATGGCCTGGCCTTCAGCCCCGACCAAAGCCATTTGTATGTGGTCGAGTCGCGCGCCAAGCCGCACCGCTTGGTGTGGCGCTACCGCGTCAGCCCCAGCGGCACGCTGACCGACAAAGCGCTGCTGATCGACGCCCAAGGCCCTGGTGCTTTGGATGGCATCAAGGTGGATGTTGATGGCAACATTTGGTGCGGATGGGGCAGTGATGGCTCAGTGGGCGCTGACTTGGAGGCCTTGGACGGGGTGCGGGTGTTCAACCCCCAAGGCCAGGCCATTGGCCACATCCACTTGCCCGAGCGTTGCGCCAACCTGGCCTTTGGCGGTCCACAACGCAACCGCTTGTACATGGCCAGCAGCCATTCGCTGTATGCCTTGTTCGTCAACACCCAAGGTGCGGTGGCCTATTGAACGGTTGCTGGGCACCGCTTTCACCGCCGTCTGGCGCTTATCCACGGACTTCACATGCAGACTTTCAAACTCTCGTTCTTGCTTTTGTGTGGCTGGCTGCTGCATGGGCCGGTGCACGCCCAGGACTATCCGCAGCGGGCCATCAAGTTGGTCGTGCCCTTTCCGGCGGGTGGCGGCGTGGACGCGGTGGCCCGCGCGGTGGCCGAACGCTTATCGGCAGAACTCCAGCAACCGGTGTTGGTGGACAACCGAGCGGGCGCGGGCGGCGCATTGGGTGCCTCCGTGGTGGCCAAGTCGGCGGGCGACGGCTACACCCTGCTGTTTGCCAACAATGGCCAGGCCGCACTGCCCCATTTGCAAAAAATCGACTGGGATGCGGTGAAAGATTTCAAACCGGTCTCCAGTGTGGCCACCTATGCCATGTTGATTTTGGTCAACGGGCAGTCGCCCTTTAAGACCGTGGCTGATTTGGTGGCTGCGGCCAAAGCCCAACCGGGCAAACTGGCCTACGGTTCATCCGGCCCGGGCGGGCCACTGCATTTGGGCATGGAGATGTTCAAAAGTGCAGCAGGAATCGATATTTTTCATGTGCCTTACAAAGGCAATGCACCCATGAACGTGGCCCTGTTGTCGGGCGAGATCCCCATCGCCATGGACACGTTGGCCATATCCTTGCCCCACATCAAAGCGAATAAATACAAGGCTTTGGCGGTGACGAGTACCAAGCGCTTGTCGCTCATTCCAGAGGTGCCCACGCTCGCCGAAGCAGGTTTGCCCGGCTTTGACTACGAAGGCTGGCAAGGCATCTTTGTGCCAGCCAGCACACCGACAGCGGTGGTCACACAGCTCAATGCAGCCCTGGTCAAGGTGTTGGCGCAACCGGCACTGCGCCAGCGTTTGATCGACCTGGGCTACGAGCCCAAAAGTTCAACAGCGGCTGAGATGGCTGCGACCCTGGCCAAAGACTTGAACGCTTACCGCAAGGTTATTTTGGAAGCGAAGATCAAAGTCGATTGACAGCGCTTTGCCATCAGACCGTTGGCGCAATCGGCTCCCCATTGGCATAGCGCCCATGAAAGCGAAACCAGTCCTCGGCCGATAAGGCGTCGGGCAGGATTTGTTTGAAAGCTTCGGGCGTGCCGCGTGGGCCTTTTTGTTCTTCGTAATACAAAAACATGTGGTGAATGTCTTTGAGGAAAAGACGGCGCAGAAAAATGGGCATGGCCAATTTGGCTTGCACAGGCATGCCACTCACCTTTTCCAATGCGGCGGCGACTTGCGACAAATCACCTTGCCAGCCGATCACGTCCAATGTTTTGCCCAGCCATTGATCGGGGTTGTTGAACTGAATGGCCGCCGCGCGACCAATGTCGTAAGTCGCGCAGAACTTGCAGTCTTGCAGGCTTAAAAATTTGACCACGCCTTTTTTGAGCGGATTCCAGTTGGCCGGGTCGTCGAGGTTTTCAAAAAACGCGCAGGGGCGCAATATCGAAAAAGGCACGCCTGAGGCGCGCAGGTATTTTTCCAGCGCCACCTTGGCGTGCAAATGGGTGACGTGCTCGTCAAACCTCTCTAAGTCGGCCACGCTCATGAAAATCAAGTGGTCGACGCCAGCCGCTTTGGCCGCGTCAATGGCGGCTTGGCCTTGGGCCAATTCAAGCGCCGCACTCTTTTTGGCCGCGCCAAAAAAGTCGGTGATGACAAACACTTTGCGGGCCCCGGTTTGTGCCAAGGCGCGGTCAAGGTCGGCGCGCTGTGTGTAGTTGCAGACCACGGGATTCACGCCCAGGGCGGGTAAGTTGTTGTTGGCTGAGCGGGTGGTGCCGTGCACCGCAAAGCCGGCTTCGCGCAGGGCGCGGCAAACGTGGCGACCGACCTTGCCGGTGGCGTTGAGGACCAGAACAGATGGAGCGGACATGACAAGCCTTTTTTGAAAATCAAGAAGGGGTGGGTGTTTTGCTGATCGGGGGCAAGCCAAACGGGGTGATCAGCAGGGCCAAAAACCAAATGACCGGACCGCCCACGGTGCCTGCGTTGAGGACGATCACCCCAGGGGTAACCATGCAGAACAAAAACGCGAGGTCGGCGATGCCGATCACCAACAGGCCAATCAAGTAACCCAACCAAGCTGGGCCCTTGAGAATCATCCACGACACAAACAAGCCCAGCACACCGTATCCGCCCACATCCACAGCGAAATTCACAATCAATTGCCCGTGGGCAAAGGCGGTGGCTGCATCGCTGGCGTGCACAAAAGCTTCGCGCGGCATGGCGCGTCCACCAATGAGCATCGCCCATTGACTCATTGGACTGCCCGCCAAGTACTGGTGCAGGCCTTCAACGCCCACCCAAATGTGGAGGATGCTCCATAAGATAAACAACCCAGCGCCTACTTTGGCGGGGGTGCGCAAGGGATCGACGCTGGGGGTCATGTTCATGTGCTGGAATCCTGGAATGTTGAGAAGCTTGTATTGTTATGGGCTCATTTAAATTAATAAAGGCGATGAAATGGGATTCATTGTTCCGTAAATGGCACAATCAAAAGATGGAAGTGTTCAGAAACATGGAGTTGTTTGTCGAGGTGGCCAAGACCAGCAGCTTTCGCCGTGCCGCTGAGGCGCTCGACATGCCTCCATCAACAGTGTCGCGGCGCATCGCAGAGTTGGAGCGCGATCTGGGCCTGCGCTTGTTCAACCGCAGCACGCGCCGAGTGGAGTTGACCGAAGGTGGGCGTTTGTACTTTGACAACTGCAAGCGCATCATTGAAGAGGCCGAGTTGGCCCATCAAGCGCTGAGCGAGTTGCACACCCAGCCCAGCGGCGTGTTGCGGGTGTCCATGCCCGTGGATTTCAGCGTGATCTACCTCAGCCCGGTGCTGGCCGACTTTGCGCGCCGCTACCCCCGCATTCAATTTGACCTGGACCTCTCGCCCAACCAAGCCGACTTGATGGGTGAGGGTGTGGACATGGCGATTCGCATGGGGCCACCCAAGGACACCCGCTTGATTGCGCGTCCGATTGCCCAGTTAAAGACCTTGCTCGTGGCCTCTCCAGGCTATGTGCAATCGCGCAAGCCACCCATGCTGCCCGCAGATTTGCGCGATCACGATTGCCTGCGCATGAAGGATGCGCCTTGGGCCTTGCACCACGCGGATGGGCGCAGCGAGATCGTCCAAGTGGGGGGCACTTTTGTGGCCAATAACCGGGGCTTGTTGCAGCAATTGGCTTTGCGCGACCAAGGCATTGCCATCACAGCCCACGACTGGGTGCAAGACGATTTGACCGCGCAACGCTTGGTGCATGTCTTGCCCGATTGGTCACCCCCATCGGCACAGGCCTATGCCGTGACCACCACCCGCTTGTTGCCAGCCAAGGTACGGGTATTTTTGGATTGCCTGGTTGAATACATGTCACCCAAGATCATGTCCCAACCCTTGGGATAACGGGCTCAGCCAACCGAGCGGGTCAAGGAAAAAGCGGGTGGTGCCGAAGCACCACCCGCTTTTCAATGAGGGCCAAGGCCCCGTGTTCAGCGACCGGCTGCGGCTTTGAGGGCGGCGGCCTTGTCGGTGCGCTCCCAAGTGAAGTCGGGCTCGTTGCGACCAAAGTGGCCGTAAGCAGCGGTCTTCTCGTAGATGGGGCGCAGCAAGTCCAACATTTGGATGATGCCTTTGGGGCGCAGGTCGAAATGCTCGTTCACCAACGCGGCGATTTTGTCGTCAGCGATGACGCCTGTGCCGTGGGTGTTGATGGTGATGTTCATGGGGCGGGCCACACCAATCGCATAAGCCACTTGCACTTGGCACTGGGTGGCCAAACCGGCCGCCACCACATTTTTGGCCACATAGCGGGCGGCATAAGCCGCTGAACGGTCGACCTTGGAGGGGTCTTTCCCTGAGAACGCGCCACCGCCGTGGGGGCAGGCGCCACCGTAGGTATCGACAATGATTTTGCGACCGGTCAGGCCGCAGTCGCCCTGCGGGCCACCCACCACAAAGCGGCCAGTGGGGTTGATCAGGTACTTGGTGTCCTTGAGCCACTCTTTGGGCAGCACGGGCTTGATGATTTCTTCGATGACGGCCTCGTTGAATTCGGGCTTCATCTTGTCACCCAAACTCATCTCGGGGGCGTGTTGCGAGGAGATGACCACGGTGTCGATGCTGTGGGGCTTGCCGTCGACATAGCGCATGGTCACTTGGCTCTTGGCGTCGGGGCGCAAAAACGGCAAGCGGCCATCGCGGCGCAATTGGGCTTGGCGCTCCATCAGGCGGTGGGCGTAGTAAATCGGGGCGGGCATCAACTCGGGGGTTTCGCTGCAAGCGTAGCCAAACATCAAGCCTTGGTCACCCGCACCGGTGTTCAAGTGGTCGTCAGAGGCGTGGTTAACACCCTGGGCAATGTCGTTGGACTGCTTGTCATAGCAAACCATGACCGCGCAACCTTTGTAGTCGATGCCGTACTCGGTGTTGTCGTAGCCAATGCGCTTGATGGTGTCGCGCGCAACCTGGATGTAGTCGACATGGGCGTTGGTGGTGATTTCACCGGCCAACACCACCAACCCTGTGTTGCACAAGGTTTCGGCAGCGACACGGCTGCGGGGGTCTTGTTTGAAGATGGCATCCAAAATCGCGTCCGAGACTTGGTCAGCGACCTTGTCGGGGTGACCTTCGGAAACAGATTCAGATGTGAATAGATAGTCGTTCGCCATGATAAAACTCCGTGAGGTTGATGTTGACGCGTTGCCAACTTCGGGAGCCTGGCGAACGCTTTAGCAGATGGTTTGGGTGTCCCCAAACCTTTGCCACCGAGGTGGCGGTCGCCCTGCAAGTTGTTCAGTAACTCAGCGACAATCCAGATTGTAGCCAAAACCGAACCCGCAAATATCAAGCCTCGGTGTTCGGTTGCGCTGCAACACACGCACCATGACCGCATTGTTTCGATTGCTCGCCCGACTGCCTTTGCCTTGGTTGCAAACCCTGGGTGTGGGTTTGGGGTGGTTGGTGTGGTGGGCGTCACCCAGTTACCGCCAGCGCTTTTTGCAAAACACCCAAGCTGCGGGTTTGCGCTGGGACCAGGTCAGACCCGCCGTGGCCGCTGCCGGCATGATGTTGGCCGAGTTGCCTTGGCTGTGGATGCGCCCGGCCTCCCAGCGATTGGATTTGCCCTTGCAATGGGACGGCTTGAACCATGTGACCAATGCTTTGCAACAAGGCCGGGGCATGATTTTGCTGTCCCCACATTTGGGTTGTTGGGAGCTGGGGGCGCAAATGATGGCCGAACATTTGGGGCCCGCCCATGGCCCCATGTGGGTCATGTATCGCCCGGCCCGCAAAGCCTGGCTGCGCGATTTGGTGGCCGGTGCGCGCCATCGCACTTTTCTGAAAGCCGCTGCGGCCAACCAAAGTGGTGTGCGCCAGTTGTTGCGCAGCTTGCGCCAAGGCGGCTACACAGCCGTTTTGCCCGACCAAGTGCCGCCGCAAGGGCAAGGCGTTTGGTCCCGGTTTTTTGGACAAGACGCTTACACCATCACCTTGGCCGTGCGTTTGGCGCGCCAAACCGGTGCCGGGGTGGTGATGGGTTGGTGCGAGCGGTTGCCAAAAGGCCAAGGTTTCATCAGCCACTTTGAGCCTTGGGACGATGCGGGTTTACACGACGCCCAGGTGCCGATTGAAGCCACTGTGCTGGCGATGAACCAACGCATTGAAGCGATGGTGCGGCGCGCCCCTGGTCAATACCTGTGGGGCTATGCGCGGAACAAACAACCGCGCACAGAGGTTTGAAGATGTTCAGTGCCATGGGTGTGGGCTTCATGCGCTTGCTGGCGCGCTTGCCTTTGGCTTGGGTGCGGGTGTTGGGGGTTGGTCTGGGCTGGGCGCTTTATGGGCTGGTGCCCGCGCGGCGGCGGGTGGTCAAGGTCAACCTGTCTTTGTGCTGGCCCCACACCCCACAGGCCCAGCGTGATCGCCTGGCCAGAGAATGCTTTGTGTGCTTTGCCCAGGCCTGGTTGGACCGCAGTTGGTTGTGGCATGCGCCAGCCCATGTGGTGCAACAGCGCCTGCACTGGGTGGGGGACCTGGAGGCCTTGAAGCAACCCGGTGGCGTGGTGGTGTTTGCGCCGCATTTTGTGGGTTTGGATGCGGGGTGGACCGCTTTGAGTTTGGCCACCAAGGTCCCACTGCATACCATCTATACCCCGCAGTCGAATGCGGGCGTGGATGCCTGGATTGCCCAGGGGCGGCAACGTTTTGGCCATGTGAACTTGAGCAAGCGCGCCGATGGGGTGCAAGGCTTGATCAATGCTTTGCGCAGGGGCGAGGTGTTTTATCTGCTGCCCGACATGGACAGTGGCGAGGACGACACGGTGTTTGTGCCCTTCTTTGATGTCCCTGCAGCCACTTTGACCTCTTTGTCACGTTTTGCCAAGTTGGGCCGCGCCCGGGTGGTGCCCATCACCACGCGGCTCACCCCCGAAGGTTATGAGGTGCAAGTCCACCCAGCTTGGGACGATGTGCCCAGCGGTGATGTGTGGACCGATACCGCACGCATGAACCAGCGCTTGGCCGATTGGATTCGCTCTATGCCCGCGCAGTATTTTTGGGTGCACAAGCGGTTCAAAACCCGGCCACCGGGGGAAGCCGATGTCTATGCGCGGTCCAAAAAACCACCGATGTAGGCCTTCACCAAGTCTGGTTGCTCGTGCACCACCCAATGGCTGGCGCCGGCCAAGGTGTGCAATAGCAAGTGCGGGATGTGCTGATCCAGGCCTTCAATCAAGCACGGCAACAAGGCCTTGTCTTGCAAACCCCAAATGACCAGGGTTGGGACATCGATGCGCAGCATGGCATCGGGCAGGCTGATGGCGCTGGCCGCTTGGTCATCGGCCCGAGGAGGCCGCAAGGGGGAGGCGCGGTAATAGTTGAGCCCACCCTCGAGCCCATGGCCCCACAAGGCCCGGTAGCGCGCTTTCAGCGGATCATCTAGCCAAGCGGCGGGGCCATTGGCCAAGGTGTTGAAAAACCCCCACAAGCGTTCGTAATCGTTGGCTGCCAGCAAGGCAGCCGCATCGGGGCGGATCAAAAAGTTCATGTAGGCGCTGGCCGCTTGTTGGGCCGGGTTGCTTTGCAAGTCGCGCAAAAAGGTACCCGGGTGGGGCGAGTTGATGATGACCAATCGCTGCAAACGGTCGGGGTGTTGATTGGCCAGGTTCCAGGCCACAGCGCCGCCCCAATCGTGGGCCACCAAAGCGGCCAAGGTTTGGCCCGGGCAGACGATGTCGATCAACGCCAAGATGTCTTGCACCAGGAATTTGGCGCGGTAGGCCGCGGGATCGGTGGGTGCGCTGGAGGTTTCAAAGCCGCGCAAATTGGGCGCGACGCAAAAGTAGCCGCCGTTTTGGGGTTGTGAAAAATGATCCAGCAATGCATCCCAAGCAAATGCGCCCTCGGGGAAGCCATGCAAAAACAGCAGCACCGGGTTTCCGGGCTGGCCGCTGTGGCGGCAATTCAGCTGGATGCCGTGCGGCAATGCGTGTCGGGTTTCAGCGATGCCCGCCATCTTTGCTCTCCTCGTCGGCGTCCAAGTCAGTGCCCGACTCAGGGTCTAAGCCAGCGATCAGGTTCGTACCCACCGTGGCCGGGGGCGTCCAGTTGGCCACCCATTGAGACAACAGCAAAGCGGCTTCTTCCACCCCTTGGCGCTTGAGGGCAGAGAACAAGCGCACTTGGCCCCCGCCAGCCTGTAGCTTTGCGATGGACAAGGCTTTGGCGGCTTCACTGCGGTTGAGTTTGTCGGCCTTGGTCAGCAAGACCAAAAATTGCATGCCCGCTTCCACCCGGGGGCGAATGACCTCGAGCAAGATGTCGTCGAGCTCGGTCATCCCGTGGCGTGGGTCGCACAACAAGACCACGCCACACAGGTTGTCTCGGGTCATCAGGTAGTTGGCCATCACCCGCTGCCAGCGGATCTTGTCTTGTTTGGGCACAGCGGCATAGCCGTACCCGGGCAGGTCGGCCAAAACTGCATCGGTTTGTCCATGGCGACCCAGGGCGAACAAATTGATGTGCTGGGTGCGCCCCGGTTTTTTGGAGGCATAGGCCAATTGGTTTTGTTGCGTCAAGGTATTGATGCAGGTGGACTTTCCGGCATTGGAGCGTCCCACAAAGGCGATTTCGGGCAGGCGGTACTGTGGCAGGTGGTGCAGCTGCGCGGCTGTGATCAGAAAGCGAGTGGTGTGCAGCCAACCCATGGCCTGTTTGGTCAGCCCGGCCAGGTCGGGCACTGGCGCTGCCGTGTTGCTGGCGCTGGCTGGGGAGGGCGGGGCAGGCTGGTGGGGCAGGGTCATCACGGGTCCGACGGAGGTGGGGGGCCCGTGGACCCCAAGAGGGCATTGTAGAATCCACCGGTTTAGCGCCACCCAACTGACCCAAGCCATGAAGCTGTTTGCCCCCCTTTTTGTTGCCGCCGCCCTCGCGTTGCCCCTGACTTGTCTGCATGCATCAGACAAAGCACCTGCAGCCAAAGCCCCCGATGTGGCCAAAGGCGAGGCCAGTTTCGCTCCTTGCGCGGCGTGCCATGGCGCCGATGGCAACTCTGGCTCTCCGGCCAATCCCAAGTTGGCAGGTCAGCACCCCGAATACATCAACAAGCAGTTGCAAGAGTTCAAGTCGGGCAAACGGGCCAATGCCATCATGTCGGGCATGGTTGCGGCGCTCAGCCCGGAAGACATGAAAAACATTGCAGCCTGGTTGGGTCAGCAAAAAGCCAAACCAGGTTTCGCCAAAGACAAGCAAACTGTTGCCTTGGGTGAGCGTATTTACCGTGGCGGCATTGCCGACCGCCAAATTCCCGCTTGCGCCGGTTGCCACAGCCCCAACGGGGCGGGCCTGCCATCCCAATATCCCCGTTTGAGCGGCCAGCATGCGGACTACACCACGGCACAACTGAGCGGATTTCGAGATGGCGTGCGCCTAAATAACCTGACCATGACCCAAGTCGCGGCCAAACTCAATGACCGCGAAATCAAAGCGGTATCCGACTACATCGCAGGTTTGCGCTGATATTCAGCCCCAACCTGTGTGGAGAAACCGGCCCTCAGGCCGGTTTTTTTTCGGGGGTGAGGCACAATGTTTTGAAATGGATTGGAGACCTCGATGCGCACACGACATTCAGACAATGGACACAACCACCCGCTGGGCAGCGAGATAACCCCTGCCAACGCCCACCACAACCGCCGCCAAATGATGCAGCACCTCGCCACCGGTGTGGCTGGGGCGGCACTGGCAAGCTGGGCCTCACGCCAGGCCCTGGCCCAAAGCGACAAAGCCTTGGCGCGCCCGGGCAAGTTGACGCCCTTGGCGTCTCGGCCCTCCACCTTGGCCGGGGCCAACACCATGGAGAAGCCCACCACCTATGCCGACGCCAGCACCTACAACAACTTTTACGAATTTGGCACCGACAAGGCCGATCCCGCCAAGAACGCCCACAGCTTGAAAACCCGCCCCTGGTCGATCGAGGTAGAAGGCTTGGTGAAAAAACCCGGGCGCTGGGACATCGAAGACCTGCTCAAACTCAGTGCCATGGAAGAGCGCATCTACCGCATGCGTTGCGTGGAGGGGTGGTCGATGGTGATTCCATGGGTGGGCTATTCCCTGTCCGAGTTGATCAAACGGGTGGAACCCCAGGGAAGCGCTAAATTTATTGAATTTGTTACCTTGGCCGACCCTAAAACCATGCCGTTTGTCGGTTCGCGGGTGTTGGAGTGGCCCTACGTCGAGGGCTTGCGCATGGACGAGGCCATGCACCCTTTGACCCTGTTGACCTTTGGCATGTACGGCGAAATTCTGCCCAACCAAAATGGTGCCCCCATCCGCTTGAATGTGCCCTGGAAGTACGGTTTCAAGAATGCCAAAAGCATTGTGAAAATTCGCTTTGTTGAAAAGCAACCGGCCACGGCTTGGTACAAAGCCGCCTCCAACGAATACGGGTTCTATTCCAACGTGAACCCCCAGGTGGACCACCCGCGCTGGAGCCAAGCCACCGAGCGGCGCATTGGCGAGGATGGTCTGCTGTCCAAAAAACGCAAAACATTGATGTTCAACGGCTACGAAGCCCAGGTGGGCCAGTTGTACGCCGGCATGGACTTGACCAAAAATTATTGATCCGCAGCGCATGTGGCGTCACCCTGCCGCCAAGCCATGTTTAGGGATGTTGTTGGCGCTGCCGGCAATCTGGTTGGTTTACGCCGCAGCCAACGACGCGTTGGGACCCAACCCGGCCGAAGCCTTGATCCGCCAAACCGGCGACTGGACCTTGCGCGCTTTGTGCCTGGCCTTGGCCGTGACCCCGGTTCGGGTGCTCACCGGGCAGTTGGCGCTGATGCGCTTTCGGCGCATGATCGGTGTGAATGTGTTTGTATACGCCGTGCTGCATCTGTTGTGCTACGCCTGGCTCGACATGGGCTTGGATGTGGCCGACATCACCCGCGACATCGCCAAGCGTCCGTTTATCTTGGTGGGCTTTGTGGCTTTGCTGTTATTGACCAGCCTGGCGGCCACCTCTTTCAACCGCGCAGTGCGCTGGCTTGGCGCCCAGCGTTGGCAGGCTTTGCACCGCAGCGTTTATGCCGTGGCCGCTTTGGCGGTGTTGCATTTTTACTGGATGCGGTCGGGTAAGAACAATTTCCTTGAAGTGGGTGTTTATGCGGCCATTCTGGCGACCTTGCTGACATGGCGGCTGTGGCACTGGTGGCGCAAACGTCAGCACAGATGAAATCTTTTGGTGGGAGATGCAGGGTGTTGGTGGGGTCTGGGCCTGGTGTTTGCTCGCTGATGCTGGCTCCCTATTTGACTGAGCCCGCTCCGCACTGTAGGTCATCTCTTTGGCTGGGTGTGCTCCGCTGGCGGGAACGCCGCCCAGCGCCAGTCGCTGTGCTCCGATGTTGTCGGGCGACGCACCCACCATTGGTGCTGCTCAAGTGATGTGGGTGTGCAAACCTTGTGGAAGCACAAACGCCTGATTAAATGTAAACGGCTTCTTGAGCAAAGAACCTTTAACCCACACCTTCTTGGAACCGGCACGAGTGGGTGTGCGGGCCGACGACATCGG
>Ga0114960_10003722_pt1 | contig 11564 bp, 18 predicted proteins | sample C_130625_MF_Meta_FD_92637 | JGI IMG/M metagenome (GOLD analysis project Ga0114960, IMG submission 92637) | Freshwater microbial communities from Lake Croche, Canada to study carbon cycling - C_130625_MF_MetaG | ecosystem: Environmental > Aquatic > Freshwater > Lake | place: Lake Croche, Canada...
AAGATCCGCATTGCTCATTCTGCGGCAAAAATCAAAACGATGTTGAAAAACTAATTGTAGGTAGTGATACAGTTGGAATATGTAACGATTGCGTTACCCTATGTGTAGATATCCTACAAGATGAAAAAGTTAAAAAATTTCCGTTAGATGAAACCAAAAAACTTTATAACCCTGTAAAGATTAAAGATTATCTTGACGAATATATTATTGGACAAGATGAAGCAAAGATCAGTTTGAGCGTTGCAGTATGTCAGCATTTCAAACGTATCAACCATCCTAACAAACACATTGAATTAGAAAAGACCAATGTACTAATGTTAGGCCCTACCGGATGTGGCAAAACAATGTTGGCTAAAAAGATTGCCAGTTATTTGGATATTCCTTTCGCCATTTGTGATGCTACCGGGTTAACAGAAGCAGGCTATGTAGGTGACGATGTTGAATCAGTGCTTACACGACTGATCAATGTAGCAGACGGTGATATAGAAAAAGCACAGCGTGGTATTATCTATATCGACGAAATTGACAAACTTGCTCGCAAGGGCGAAAGCATGAGTATTACCCGAGATGTAAGCGGGGAAGGTGTGCAACAAGCATTGCTCAAAATGATAGAAGGATCAGTATGCAGGGTGCCTGCCGGCGACAAAAGAAAGCATCCTAAAGGAGATATGTTAGAAATCGATACTAGCAAGATCTTGTTCATTTGCGGTGGTGCCTTTGTTGGTATTGATAAAATTATTCAACGCAGACGAGGGTCAAAAGGTGTCGGCTTTGGTGCTACTATTAAAACCAAAGAAGAAGAAATATTAGATGTATTCAAACACCATACAACCAAAGATCTTATCAGTTACGGGATGATTCCGGAATTTGTAGGACGTTTTGGTATTACAGTCAGTGTTGAAAAATTAACAGAAGACCAATTGGTTCAAATCCTAAAAGAACCAAAGAATAGTCTCATTAAACAGTATCAATATATCTTTGAGTTAGATGGGCTAGGACTTACATTTGAAGATTCTGCTCTTAAAGAAATTGCCCATAAGGCCACTAAGTTAGACACTAATGCTCGTGGACTAAAGAGTATATTAGAAAAGATCTTGTTGCCTTATCAGTTTGATGCTGTGGATTTACGTGAAAGAGGTTTAACCAATATAAATATCACAACGGATGCAGTAAATGAAATGCCCGCTGAATTAACCTTTGAAAAAGTAAACAATGAGAAAACCAAACAGTCCTAAGGGAGTATCAGTTGAAGTTAGAGATGCCAATATTAATGTTGCTCTTAGAAAACTCAAAAAGAAAGTAGAAGAAGGCGGAGTACTAATCGAAGTGCTAGAACGTCAACATTTTGAAAAGCCCACTACAGAACGTAAGCGTAAAAAAGGAGCCGCCCGAGCTCGCTGGCTCAAAAAACTACGAGAGCAGGAATTACCTAAAAAACTCTATTGACATTGGCGTAAAAATACAGTATAATAGTATTTTAACAAGAAAGTTCCCAATGAATAAAACCAAACTTAAAGCAGTTGTATCCGATCTTAAATCTTTTGATTGGCAAAAAGTTGTTGATTACGGTAACAGCCTAGGACCTAAATTTGATGAAGCCCAGTGGAGATTCCTTAAAGGTTATATTATGGAGGCGTCCTCAGAAGTACATGCTAATGATCCAACTTTTAAATATGTCGGAGAAACACATTGTGATTTCAAATGGAGTAAACATAAGATCACTGTAGAACAAAAAAGCAAAATGGCTGGTAAGTTTTATACCAAAAAGAATAAACTCAAAAAAACAATCAGTTTTATTCTTACCAATAGTTACGGAACAAACAATTCCAACAAAATTTCTGCCGCATCAGTTGCAGATGTTCTTATTGGCATTTCAAGCGACGGAGTAGTATTTGCTCCAAAAGATGTTGTCATGAAACATCTCACACAAAATGGTGATGGGTTTGTTGTTAACATTCCTGCATCTGAGATAACAGAAATTACTGGGTATCTTGAGCCAGGAACCACATATGAAAATAATTTGGATGAAGACATTCAAAATGCTATCAAAGAAAATATTAAACGCTTGACAAAATAACTTTATCGTGCTATAATAGTGTTTTATAACACAGAAAGATCTTATGGCAAAGCACCTAATGGTAGACATGGAGACAATGGCAGTCTCCCCAAATGCAGTTATTCTCACTTTGGGTGCTGTTCATTTTAATCCCTACGGCAACGGCTACGGTGATAAGATGTATGTGCGTTTTGATCTTGATGACCAAGATAAACTAGGACGAGAAATTGATCCTAATACCTTAGATTGGTGGGCGAAACAAGATCCTAAAATTATGGAAGAAGCCTTTGGTCCAGAGAATCGTACACCTGTAGCAGATGCTATCAATCAGTTCCATAAGTTTGCTTGGGGCTGTGATGCATTCTGGAGTCACGGTGCTACCTTTGATTTGGTTATTATTGAGAACATATATAAGCAGTTAAATAAAGTACCGCCATGGCAGTATTGGCAGTTACGGGACACACGTACACTCTTTGATTTAGGCTATAATCCAGATATGCCCCAAGGTAGTAAGCACGATGCCCTACAAGATGCTATCCGGCAATCAGTGGGTGTTCAAAACATCTACGCAAAATTGAAAATTAAGGAACGGTAATATGAGCACTGAGCAAGACAAGTTTAATCACAGCAAACGTCTACAAAAAGATGAGAACGCTATTAAAAAACAAGTCAAGATTGCTAAGGAACATAGGGTCAGCGAATATAACCCTAGTGAAGTGAATCAACCTCATCGTTATAATAAACATCACGTAATGGATTGCGGTAATCCAAAATGCGTGATGTGCGGTAATCCTAGAAAAACTTTTAAAGAATTAACGCAACAAGAAAAACGTCTATTCCAAGATGTTGATACGCCCAATGATCGTCATTCTAATGGAATTCCGCCAAAAGACGAGTAACTTGTCAACGTAATGTCCTTAACTGGCGTTATAAATATATAGTCAGGAGAAAACTATGAAAAAAGTTCTTTTAGCATTATCGTTATTTGCAGTAGTTGGCACAGCCAATGCACAGTGGCATCATCACGGTGGATACTACCGAGGCGGCGGATACTACGGTGGAGGTAATTGGGTTGCACCTTTGATACTTGGCGGAGTTATTGGTTACGAAATCAATCGTGCAAATCAACAGGTCATAGTTCAACAACCACCTGTTATCGTCCAATCACAACCAGTGCTTCAACAACCTCCTTATGGTTATCACTGGGAAGAAATGATTGATCCTGCAACCAACACAAGAAAAATTGTACTAGTACCGAATTGAGGCAATGTGGTTCTAAGAATCCAGCCCGACGAATCTTTTGAAAGTTGGGCTAATCGTGTCAATGAATATGAAATTGATCGTGCTCGTAGGCGTATAGCCAAAGGTGAGGACATTGAGTTAGTGTTGGAAGAAATGTCTAAGGCTGTTTCGCAAAAGTTACTACATCCTATTCTTAGTATAATACACAAAAGTGCTAGCGGGTCCTTTGATGCTGAAGCAAATAGAAAATCATACGATGAGTATATGAAACATATAGGCCCAAGAGCAGACCATATTCAGGATGATAAATGAAACTTGATCGAAGATTCAAAGGGTACGGCGATTTTAAATATGCTGTACAGTTTGGTTATAAACAAGGTGATGTTTTTTGCGAACGTAGAGAATGGATGTGGGATCAATTTGGTGCAAGTTGTGAGCACGAACATTGGCGCGAAGGCAAATCTTGTTGGTGCTGGATCAATGACGACTATCGTACCCGAATCTTATTTGAATCCGAAAAAGAATACAACTGGTACATGTTAAAGTGGGGTTGACTTGAATGTAGATTTATGCTACAATATAGGATGGCTACAAAAAACGCATTCATCTTTAGTTGGGATCAAACAGGCATAGAAGCCATTGTTCCTATTACACAATATGAACATCACGATAAACAGAACCTTATGCGTCTGCTACGTGAACAAGACCCGATTCCAAATCCGCTAGACCGCATTGTAAATATGCTGGTCATGAGGGCTAGATATAACACTCAACGTCATTATGAAATCTACGCTATAGATTGTGTAGAAGATATGGACGAAGCATTTTGGAGAGAACAGTGGGAAGAATATCCTCAGTCCACAGCAGAACTAATTAGAGAGCGTGGTCACAAATTATACAGTGACCGAGTTAACACTAACCAAATTAAAATAACATGAAAATACACTACGTTTCAGACCTGCATCTTGAGTGCGAATATCAAGAACTTCCCGGTGGAGAAGTATTGATCCTTGCTGGCGATATTGCCGAAGTTGTAGGAATCAGTAAACAGCATCACAGTACCAAACTAGTTCAAGATACCCCTGATTATTTTTATCGACTTTCCGAATTTTTTAGATGGGAATGTGAAAAATACGATAAGGTATTTTATGTATTAGGCAATCACGAACATTATCACGGACGCCTAGACAAGTCTTATCACATCCTCAAATCTATTATGCCTGACAATGTTAGTGTGTTAGAGAACGAAGTTGTTGAGTATAAAGGTGTTATGTTCATGGGTGCTACCATGTGGACTGATATGAATAAGAATGATCCTATTACTCTTTATACTGTTAAAAACGGAATGAATGATTATAGATCTATTACAAATCATTATCTAGATAAAGATATATATTATAAATTAACTCCCGAACATACTGTTGGTATTTTTAGAAAAACTGTAGAGAACTTTAAACAGATACTAGAACGTGAAGAAAACAAATTGAAACCATTTGTGGTAATTACACATCACAGTCCTAGTTATTCCAGTATCAACGACAAGTACAAATCCGAGTACCATATGAACGGTGCTTACTGTAGTGATTTAAGTAATTTTATTTTAGATCATCCGCAGATCAAATACTGGATACACGGACATCTGCATGATGCAGTAGACTACATGATAGGAACAACACGCATTACCAGTAACCCTCGCGGCTATGTAGGTTTTGAAGATACTAGTGGGTTTGATCCTAACAAGAGTTTTGAACTATGAATATACCACAATTTAATTCTAAAAGTATTGATCAGATAGGAAATTCTCTTGTTGCTATTTTTCATAGACTTGCATTGTTTGGTATAGGTGCGGCCACAGTATGGGCGGCCAGTTGGACATTTATTGAATTATTCAGTCAGCATCATGCTTCAGTAGGAGACCTACTACTTTTGTTTATCTATTTGGAAATAGGTGCTATGGTTGGAATTTATTTTAAAACCAACCATATGCCTGTACGTTTCCTACTTTATATTGCAATTACAGCGTTAACCAGACACATGATTGACGTAATGAGTCATAGCCCAATTAATGTAATTGAAATGATAGCAGTAGCAGGGTCTACTCTTGTTATTGCTTTTAGTGTTCTAATAGTTAGATTTACCAGTGCTCGATTTCCCAGTGATAAAAAGGACGATGTAGTATGAGTTCAACAGTACGTATACCTTGGACTGTTAGATCCGACAACGAAATTTATTGGAACGAGGTTTGTGCTTGGGCTATTGAGCGTTTTGGATTGCCGGGTGATAAGTTTGTCACCTCGGCCAATATCAACTACATGGACTTTGTTTTTGAAAACAACAAAGATGCCCTCATGATGGCTCTAATGTGGAATGCTAGGATTGTGCCCAACGAAGAACTAACTATTGAGTACGTAGGCAAACTTATTTAAACCAGCCTAATTTTTCGCCGGCTTCTTTACGGCGTTCTGCTTCTTCTTTACTACCTGGCAATTTGTATGCCCACAGTAGGATCAACATAAAGAATATACTCATCCACATACAGGCTTTCCAGTTACCTGTAGCAAACCATAGAATTACCAAACTGGCATCCATACTGGCAAACATAGCCCATTTTGCCATGGTAGGAAACACTCGCCCATTTTGCCAATTGGCAATAAAAGGCCCAAACAGTCTATGGTTGATCATATAGTTGTGGAAACGTTCTGAACTGCGAGCAAAGCAGTATGTAGCAATAAGACAGGGTGTTGACCAAGGAATTCCTGGCACAATAACACCTATGTAAGCAACACCTAAAAACAATATTCCTGCTGTAAACCACAGTGCTTTTTTAATTTTTTTAATCATTTCCATTGACTTCACCAAACCTTTCGTGTATAAATATAGTTATACAAAATGCCGTAATGGGTTTTGTATATTGGGCATGGTGCCCACAACGTTCTTGCTTATTAAGGAGAAAACTATGAACGCAATTACTCGCTTTGACGCCGCCGCTCTAAACAGAGCACTTGTTGGATTTGATCGTATGTTTGATACATTTGAACATAGATTCCAAAATCAAATTCAAAACAACTATCCCCCACATAACGTACTCAAAATTGACGAAAACAACTACGCAATTGAACTGGCTGTGGCTGGTTTCCAGAAGAGTGAAGTTACGGTGAAAGTTGATCAAGACGAGCTCCTAATTACAGGCCAACGTACTGACACTCCAGATGTAGAATATCTACATAGGGGACTTAGTGCTAGAGATTTTACCAAATCATTTACTCTTGCCGAGTACATGGTGGTAAAAGGTGCTGTGATTAAAGATGGCATCCTAAGAGTTGATTTAGAACGTCAACTTCCCGAGGCTTTACAACCACGTCTTATTGACATTGTAGAGGCTTGATGCTATAATTAAAGCAGGGGGATTAACTCCCTGCTTTATAAATACTCAACACGAGAAACCAAATGGAACACGCTGATATCAAAGAAGTTGAAGAAATCGATATTGAAATTTTGAATCCAGGCAAATACAAAGTTGTAGTTCAAAATGATGATGTTACTCCCATGGAGTTTGTTATTGCTATGTTGGTTCAAGTGTTTGGACATTCCGAAGATCGTGCTAAGGATATAACACTACAAATTCACAATGATGGGGCTGGAGTTGCAGGCATCTTTACATATGAAGTTGCTGAGCAAAAGGGCATTGAAAGTACACTGTTAGCCCGCCAACACGGTTGGCCACTAGCCATTAAAATTGAGGAAGAATGAAATTTGCCATAACCGGAATAGGAATCCTTAACGGATTGGGTGATACTCTTGATGAAAATTGGAGTAATTTATTAGCAGGCAAATCTTCTATCGAAGATGTAACTTGGCCAGACGATGATCCTAATGTACTTCCAGCAACCTGCAATGGGTTACATATTAATACATGTTTTAAAAGCCCTACACCAGAATTTACAAGAGATCAGTTTGATAACGAGCATAAACACTGGGCCCGCTCTACCAAGATGACTGTGTATACTGCTATCCAAGCATACAAAGATAGCGGACTTGAATCTAAAAATGTAGGAGTATTTTTTACAACTACAATTGGCCAAATGGAAGCAAACAATAAAATCCTGAAGGCATTAGATAAAGGTAGGGACAAATATAGTCCTAAACAAATATTAAATGGAACTACTTCCTATTGTAGCGATCAAGCTCAAAAGTATTTAAATTTACAAGGTCCTGCTGTTTCGATGAACGGTGCCTGTGCTACAGGAACTTATTTGCTTGACTATGGTATGAAAACTTTAATGACAGATCCAGATTTGGATGCTGTAATGATTGGAGCCAGCGAAACTTGTTTCCAACCATTTATATTTTATTTCTTTCAAAATCTAAATGCTCTAAGTAAATTACCTGCGGCAGATGCCTGTAGACCGTTTGATCGAAATCGATCAGGGTTTGTATTAGGTGAAGCATCGTGTGCTTATATTTTAGAACCTCTAGAAAAGGCAGTGGCACGGGGAGCACGTATATATGGCCTTGTTTTAGGTACAGGAATATCAGGATCTGGAGTATATGATACAGAACCCGACCCAACCGGCCATACGCAGAGATTAGCCGTTCAAAAGGCACTCCGAGCCGCCCGCATTGATCCTGAAGATATTGATTACATTAACGCTCACGCAACCGGAACACCGGTCGGCGACGAACTTGAATACGATCTCATGAATGACATGTTCCATGGCAAAGTCATGGTAAGTAACAAAGGACAAATAGGACATACATTAGGAGCCGCTTCTGTAATAGAATTAATCTATACTGTGATGGCATTAAAAGATCAGAAGACTCCACCAAATGTAAATTTAACAGATCCAGTAGGTACCGGGATGCAACTGCCCACTGTTGAAACTAAAATATATGCAAAGTATGCCATAAAAAATAGTTTTGCATTTGGTGGTCGAGCTTCCTGTGCTGTGCTGGCAAAATACGATGGAGAAACAGAATGAGCTTAAAAGAATTAACTTGGGAAAGTCACCAGAAGGCAGAAGCAACACCATTTATGAAAGCGGTGTTTGCTAAGACACTTCCCCCGGAAGTATGGACAGATTGGACATATCAGAAATGGTTGTTCTACGGTGCTATTGAAGGTGCCGCAGGTGCTAATAGATTGCTAGGAGATTTACCAGATCTGCGCAGAGCGTTTTATCTGTTTATGGACTACCAAGAAATGAACTCTAAAAATCTAAAACATGAGTTTAGACCTGCTGTGGTTGACTACTATAACTATATCATTTCTATTAGTAAAGATCCTGATAAGATTATGGCACACCTTTACACATGGCACATGGGAGATATGTTTGGCGGGCAGATGATTAAAAAGATTGTATCCGGTAGTCATCGTAATCTAGAATTCCAAGATGCCGATGCATTGAAAACTGCTATTCGTGCTAAACTAAACGACAGCATGGCAGATGAAGCAAACACAGCCTTTGAATGGGCTATAAAATTAATGGAAACCTACAACGATGAGCTCCATATTTGATCTATGCCTTGACTGCGCAGAAAAGTTTGAACAACGTTTCAAAGATACAGGCGAACTGGTTAGGATCACAGTAGATGAGAGTCTAGGGCTAAGAGATGTTGTATACACATCCGATAGGTATAGACGAGCACATATCAGCATAATTGATGGCAGACAAACCAAAAAGATTTGGATGTTACATGTTACCATATTCCCTCAGACAAATGACAACAGTCCTATCTATGGTTTTGACATTGTAGCAGGTGCTAATAAGGTCAGCGGTGCATTCCATGATTTTAGCAAGGCGGGGGATAAAAGCCATACCATGATGAAGTGGTTTGCTGAGTGGACAGCAGATCTAGAATGGAACAAGCGCAGAGAGTTACCCGATTGGGCCAAACAGATCTTTAGCGATAATATGGTAGCCATCGGAGCAGTGGATGCAGAAGAACTGGGTTACTTTATAGATCTAGGATTAACCACTCTAAATTACTATCTAGGCAGGGTAGGCAACACACAGGAAAGCGGTGCAGATTATCACATGGCACAAAATCTCTACTGCCATTATCAAAGGCAGAATCCGCACACATCTAGAGTCTTAGAAAAATTAGGTTTTACCAGTGAAACAGCAAGGAAATTTATCGACGAAAATGTGTTCCCGCAAATTGGCTAAATATTTCTATGAGAGCAAAAGAATTTCTATCCGAAGCCAAAGTCAACAATGCCAAGTACATCACTCCTATTAATACCATATTAAAAAAGAGAGGAGCGAACTTGCCCCTACAACCGGGTACCAAAGAGTTCGGAACAGGCACGATTGTTGATTTTTACCCATCTCCAGGCCAGCAGGTGTCAAGCCTATCTGACCAAATTAAGGGCAGAATAAACGGAGAAATGCGTTGGGTTCCGGTATCTTATATTTTTAAAAGTGACGAAATCAGAAACCTATATTCGGGAAAAGAAGCAGGTACTGCAAATATCAATAAAGGGGAGTTAGCAGAAGGTTATCATGCCGCATCTGCATTTGCAAGGTTAATTAAACGCCCGCTAGATAATATTAATGTAGACGATGTTTTAAGAATTATTGACCGATTAGAAAATGGAAAAACTCTAGTATTAACAGAGCCAGAAATAGTAAACACTCAAATTGCTGACAGATTTGAAATTACAATTAGATTAAAACCCGAAATGTGGTCCGCATTCAAAGACCACGAAACTGTGGCAAAAATGGGCAGAATTATGGACAGCATTATTACAGATGCCAATCATGAAACTTCACGATTTGCTCAACGATTCGCTACTAATGAAAAATATGATGTTGCTCGAATAGTGGGTGACGGTGTATCAGACGAAACAACCAAGAAAACTGATGTATCTTTTGAAAATGAAAGAGAGCAAAAGTTCAAAGGATTTAGTATAAAAACACTTACCAAGCAGGTGCATCAGGTCGGTGGTGGTGCAGTTGTTGATTCTAAACGAGCAAAGAAAGCAACACCCGAAGAAAGATTTAACATACTAGCACATAATCTATTTGCAGTTGATGGAAGATTTGTATTAGCGAATATCGAACCAATTAAGCCTCAATTTTTAAAAGCCAGAAGCATTGAAAAGATGCAACAACTTGCATATCAAGCGGCGGCATCTTCATTAAACAAAAATCTACAATCAAGAGATCGAGAGAAGAAATTCCTAAGAACTCTTATCGGTGCGTTAAAATACTGGATGGGTAGAGATGATCCTAACATACAAATAAAACAGTTTACAGACAAGGGCACGTTTATCCTAGATCCTAACAAAATTGATAGTTTAATAGATAACAACAAATTAGATCTAACAGCAACTTATTCTGTAACTGACAATTTACCAAAAATTACTATAGTCGATACAGTAAGCGGCGGTACACTAGTATCTATTAGAACATATCGTAACTCAAAAGGCTATATAAGAAATTATATCGAAAAAGAAAAATTATGGTCAGAGTTGACCATGGTTAAACATATCCTACCAAATGCTCCTGTGCCCGGAGCCAACCCCGCCCCAGTTGCTCCTGTGCAACAATCAGTTGTACCGCCTGCAAAACCTACACCTGTCCAACAAAAATTAGGCAAGCCAATGGGCCAACCCGCAGTCTAATAAACTAACCACTTAATTTCTGTATTTTTCATCTTAAATAGGTCGTCAATACCTTTTAAGGAGGAAGTTATGTTTAAGAAAATTATGGTTGGTATTGCCGCACTGGCAATTGCATGTGGCTCTATTGGTCAAACAACACCAACGGTTATCAATCAAGGATCCTACGATTCTAAAAGTCTAGTAGACACTAATAGTACTTCTAATAGCGTAAGCACAATTAATACAAATAACGTTAATAGTGGAACTGTTACTAACAACAATAACACCAATTTAACTGGTGGCACAACTAATACCAATAATAACATCAACGTTAATAGTGGTACATTAACAAACAACAACAATAACAATAACGTTATGAGCGGGTCTGTGACCTACACAAATAACAACAATAATGTTAACAGTGGAACTCAAACGTTCAACAACAATAATGTCAATACTGGAACGATGACAAACAATAATAACAATGTCAATACCAGTACTAGTTCTAGCACAAGTGTTAATACCAATAATAATATTAACACAGGTACAATGACCTATAACAATAACAACAACAATGTTAGTTCAAGTACAAGTAATAATGTAAACACCAATAATAACATCAACAGTGGTACAATGACTTATAATAACAATAATGTCAAT
>Ga0114960_10003726_pt1 | contig 11559 bp, 12 predicted proteins | sample C_130625_MF_Meta_FD_92637 | JGI IMG/M metagenome (GOLD analysis project Ga0114960, IMG submission 92637) | Freshwater microbial communities from Lake Croche, Canada to study carbon cycling - C_130625_MF_MetaG | ecosystem: Environmental > Aquatic > Freshwater > Lake | place: Lake Croche, Canada...
GGTGACATCAATCATATTTACCAGACCTATGGCCTAAACCTTAAAATTCAAGGATTCAACTGAAATTCAGTTGAGACAATTTTCTTTAACGCTTCATTAAAGCCAAACATGCCAAACACAGCATCCAAAGCCAAAACACGCATTGGCGTGGTCATGGGATCCAGTTCAGACTGGGACACGATGCAACACGCAGTGCAGATTCTCCAACAATTTGATGTCGAACATGAGTTGCAGGTGCTTTCTGCCCACAGAATGCCAGACGAAATGTTCACCTATGCCGAAACAGCCAAGGTTCGGGGCCTGTTTGCCATCATTGCAGGTGCCGGCGGCGCAGCGCATTTACCTGGCATGTTAGCGGCAAAAACAGTGGTGCCGGTGCTGGGCGTACCCGTGCCCAGCAAACACTTGCAAGGCGTCGACTCCCTGCACAGCATTGTGCAAATGCCCAAGGGCATTCCTGTGGCCACCTTTGCCATTGGCGCAGCAGGTGCGGCCAATGCCGCCTTGTTTGCGGTGGCCATGCTGGCGCAAAGCGATGCCGTTTTGCAGTCTAAGTTGGAAAAATTCAGAAAAGATCAAACAGCTGTGGCGAAAGCCATGACGCTGCCACCCTTAGGTGGTGCATGAGTGGCATGACAAATTCAGTTTCTTTGTTGCCAGGCGGAAATGCCGCTTCTTCAGCTTCTGCTTCCCCCGAACCGCTTACTTTGGGGGTGATGGGCGGTGGGCAACTGGGCCGCATGTTTGTGCACGCCGCGCAAACCATGGGTTACTTTACAGCGGTGCTTGACCCTGATGCACAAAGCCCTGCTGGCCGCGTCAGCCATCGTCACATTCAAACCGATTACACCGATCCGATTGGCTTGAAAGAGTTGGCGGCTTGCAGTGCCGCCATCACCACCGAATTTGAAAATGTGCCTGCACCCGCACTGCGCGAATTGGCCAAACTGCGGCCAGTGTCGCCAGGCGCCGATGCGGTGGCCATTGCACAAGACCGTGCTGCAGAAAAAGCGCACTTCGTGAAGTGCGGTGTGCCGTGTGCGCCTTATGCAGTGATTGAATCTGCTGCGCAATTAGACACTGCTTTGTCGCAAAATTTGCTGCCTGGTATTTTGAAAACTGCGCGCATGGGCTATGACGGCAAAGGCCAAGTGCGTGTGAAAGATGCAGCGGCTTTGCGCGCTGCATGGCAAGACTTGAAACAAGTCCCTTGTGTGCTTGAAAAAATGTTGCCGCTGGCCTTGGAGTGTTCCGTCATCGTGGCGCGAGGGCGCGATGGCCAGATGGTGAATTTTCCGGTGCAGCGCAATTTGCACCGCGAAGGTATCTTGGCTGTGACTGAAGTTTACGAAGGACATTTGCCAGCGCAATTGCAAGAACAAGCAGTCGCTGCAGCACGTTCAATTGCCGAAGGCGTGAATTATGTGGGCGTGTTGTGCGTTGAGTTTTTTGTATTGCAAGACGGTAGCATGGTGGTCAATGAAATGGCCCCGCGCCCGCACAACAGTGGCCACTACACCCTTGACGCCTGCGATCAATCGCAATTTGATCTGCAAGTTCGCACCTTGGCCGGTTTGCCTTTGACGCAGCCGCGTCAACACAGCGCCGCCATCATGCTCAATTTGTTGGGCGATAGATGGTTTGATGCGAACAACACAATGCGCTTGCCAGATTGGCCTGCCGTGCTGGCATTGCCAGGAACGCATTTGCATTTGTATGGCAAAACTGAAGCGCGCAAAGCGCGCAAGATGGGGCATCTCAATGTCACGGGTGCTTCTGTTGCAGAAGTTCGCCATGTGGCCTTGCAGGCTGCCGCCATTTTGGGTATTGAAGCTTTTTGAGTTGCGCGCTGGAAGCTTCGCAATCCTGCCGTACTTCAACAGCATCCTTTTATCCATCCATGATCATTTCTGGCAACAGCCCTGTGCATGTGCAACAAGCAGTTGATGCTTTGTGCGCTGGCGAACTCTTGGGTTTGCCAACTGAAACAGTTTATGGTTTAGCGGCAGATGCCAGCAACGAAACTGCCGTTGCCAAAATTTTCAAAGCCAAAGGCAGGCCCGCCAATCATCCTTTGATTGTTCACTTGGCCTCTGCAGATTTCGTCAAAAAATTTGCAAGCGATGCACCAGCTTTTGCGCAAAAATTGATGGCGCAATTTTGGCCAGGCCCGCTCACACTCATCTTGCCTCGTCGTGAAGAGATGGCTGCAGCTGCAGCTGGCGGACAAAATTCTGTGGGCTTGCGTTGCCCTTCACATCCGGTAGCCCATGAAGTGCTGAAGGCTTGCGCCGCAAAAGGTGTCTGGGGTGTGGCGGCACCCAGTGCCAATCTGTTTGGCCGCGTGAGTCCCACCAGTGCTGCGCATGTGCAGTTTGAATTTGGCGATGCACTGTTGATTTTGGATGGCGGTGAATGCGAGGTTGGCATTGAGTCAACCATCGTCGATTGCACCCGAGGTGTGCCTGTGTTGTTGCGCCCTGGGCAAATCAGCCGCACACACATTGAACAAGCATGCGGTTTGAAATTGGTCAATCCAGAAACATTGAACTCAGTGGCGCCGCGTGCCTCAGGTACTCTGGAGTCGCACTATGCGCCCACCGCCAAAGTGCGATTGATGAGCACGGCCGATTGGCAAAAAGCCTTGGCAGCTTTGGGTCCGCATGCACAAAACTTGGCGCTTTGGTCTGTTCAAAAACCATCGCATGAACTGATGGGTGCTGGCTTGTATTGGCGTGTTATGCCTGCAGATGCAACGCAAGCTGCGCACGACTTGTTCAGTGTGTTGCGTGATTTTGATGCCAGAGGCGTTCAAACCATTTGGATTGAAACGCCGCCCCACACACCCGACTGGGAAGGTGTGCGCGACAGGTTAAATCGCGCAGCGGCCTAAGTGCATGGCAAAAAAAGCACCATCGCTGGTGCTTTTTGGAGAATGGCTTTGAAAGCTCAATAACGCATGCCCACGCCCAAGCTGATGCCAATAGGGTTGAGGGTGATGTCCAGCGTTTGACCGGTGGACAAAGTGTTGCGCGTTTTCAGAGGTGTTTTGGTAAAGGACCCATCCACAAACCAACGCTCATCAATTTTGTACGACGCGCCCACTTGCATGGTTGCGGCCAATTTAGATTGAATGGACAGCGTTGTGGGACTGAGCGGTGTGCCACCAGTGAGTCCAGAAAGTACGGAAGTGGTGTGCTCGCCATCGAACTTGGCATACGTGACGCCCAAGCCTAAGTAAGGTCGAAACATGCCACTGGCTTCACCAAAACGGTATTGCACCATGACGGTGGCAGGAATGGCCTTGGTGTCGCCAATTTTGCCCACGCCCGCAATGCTGCCTGTGCCATACAGGTTGTGTTTAAAAGGCAAAGCCAAGGGCAAATCAATGGCCACACTGTTGCTGAGCATGTAAGTGACACCACCCGCATACTGGGTGCTGTTGCTCACACCGGATTGGGCGCCAGCGAGCGAAGGCGCTGACAAAGTGCCACTGGTGACTTGTGGTGCAAGTTGCATGATGCCACCCCTAACGAGCCAACTTCCCTGTGATTGCGCTTGCGCAGCAGAGCCTAAGGTGAGTGCAGTGAGTGCTGTGATTGCTGACAGCGCAAAGCAGAATTTAGATTTCATGGTGTTTCTCCTTCGCTTAGATTTACAGCCAACCTGCTGTGGCCAAAGACTTCGCAACCAGCTGGCTCATCAGCTGATAGCCCAAAGGTGTGGGGTGGAAGCCGTCTGAGAAAGCATAGGTTTGCCACCAGTTGCTGCCACCCGTTGCGCCCGCTGGCGGTGTCATGGCAGACAACGCAGCCGCTGTACAAGTTTGGAAGTTGTACAAAGGCAAGCCGTCCGAGCCCATGCCTGTGATGGGGCAAGCAGGTGTGGTGACATTGGTTAAACCATATTGCGCAGGGTTTGCAATTTGGTCGTTGAAAGCGGTGTAGAAGTCGACCAACACAACGCGTTTGTCATTGGCCACCAAAGTGGCCAGCCGAGAATTGAAGGCCTCTACCCACGACTTGAACAAGGTCTCTGATTGGGCACGAGCACCTGCACCGGTGGCACCACCGCCATAAGTTGCAGCAATGCTGCTCAACACCATTTGAAAGCGAGGCGTGTTGGTAATACCTGGCGTGTTGAGCACAACAATGCGCTCTGCACCTTTGTCTAAGGCACTGGTTTTGATGCTGGCGTAAAACTTATCTGCCAAGGCCACCATGTAGGCGCTGCCCACTTGTGCCAAACCTGCTTGACCGCCAGCCAACATGGGGCCCAAGGTGGCTGCTGGAATGAGTGTGCCTGCCATGGCGGCATAACTTGCACCACCGTCTTTGGCGGCATTCAAATAGGCGCCAACCAAGTCGGCTGCATCGTTGCCACCGCCATCAATGAGAAGCAAATCTGTGCTTTTGTAGTTGCCAGCCGAAGAGGCAACCTGCAATTGATAAGTGATGGAGAAGGGCGAAGCGCCTGCACCAGTTTGAGGGTTGATGTTGTTGATGCGACCACCGCCCACGGCATAGCTAGAGCAGCCTGGTACCATAGAGAAGGGTGAGGCAGCAGCGCCTGTGTATTTGAAAAAGTTGCACAGTTGAGGTGTGCCTAGCAGTGCAGCAATGCGTTCCGTCCAAATAGTATTGGGCTCACTTGCGCTGTCTTGCACCGAGAAGATACGGCCGTTGGTGGGAATGCCTTTGAACACGCCACTGTCGGCCAGGCTGTCGCCCATGACTTTGACAGATGTAATGCCGGCACGCTGGCTTGTTTGGTCTGCACCACCGCCACCGCAAGCCGCCAAAATAGCGACGGCAGTTGCTGCAGCGGCAAGCCGGAAATGTCTCCAATTCATGACGGCCATATCTCGCTCCTCTTTCTTTTTTATGAATATGCCATTAATAAAAGAACGCCCGTTCTTTTATAAGCCATCTTAGGGAGCATGCAGGCGGAGAGTGATGGGGTAAGTACTAGTCTTCAAAAAGACTTTTCAGCGATCATTTTTTCTGGTCTTGAACTGTCCACTCGAGCAACTTGTCCAGAGCCGGCCGAGTTGCATTGGCATTGGGGTGATTAACAATCACCACAAACACATAGAGCTGCCCACTCAAGCCCTCGACGTAGCCCGCCAAAGAAGCGACATCTCGAAGGCTGCCCGACTTGAGCTTGGCACGCCCAATAACCAAAGAGTTGGGTTGTCGGTCTTTCAGCCGCACCACGGTGCCGTCTACCCCGGCAATGGCCAAAGAGTTTTGCAAAGCATGGGCATAGTTACTTTGGGCAGCCAGTTGAAGCAAGGCTGTCAGAGCCTGCGCACTGCTTCGTTCCTCGCGTGAAAGCCCAGAACCATTGTGTAACACCGGCGCCTTGTGACCCGGCATGTTTTTCGCCCACCATTGCAAAACAACTTGCTTGGACGCCGCAAAATTGCCTGCGCCTTGCTGGCTCGACAAGGTGAGAAACAGCTGCTGCGCCATCACGTTGTTAGAAAACTTGTTGATGTCGGCCACGATATCACTTAAGGGCAGCGATGGCGCTTCATGCCATAGCGTGACTTGCGCCGGTGTTAAGCCATGACGCACTTGCCCTTTCAGTTGGCCCCCCGATTGGCGCCACATGGCTTGGACCATGCGCGGCCCAAAAGTTTGCGGCTCCACATAAGCCACAGGCCACGTTTGTTCACCACAAGCTTTGGGGTAAGTGCCATTGAAGCGCACGCTGTCAGCTTTGGAAAAGTCGGCACGCAGTTGGGTTCGCCAATCTTGGCAAGGACCCGCTGACAAGGGCACGCTATGGGGCCATTGAACATTGGCAAGCGGCGGCTCGCTTTCAACTTTGGCTTCTTTAAGGGCGGCATCGGGGGTGAACTTGAACAGCAGCGCATTGAAGTTGAGCAGGAGACCCTGGGGCGCAACGTTGTAGGGCCGCAGCGGCTCATCGTCAAAGCTAGCAGGATTTTGATTGGGCAGATCAAAAACACTGCCATCCAAAATGATATCGCCCTTGATTTCGCGCAATCCTTTTGCCATCACTTCTTGTATCAAACTTTGCAAGCGCTCGACCACCAGTTTGGGATCACCACTGCCCTTTAAATACAAATTGCCTTGTAGCACGCCATCCTTCAAGAGGCCTTCGATGTAGATGCGATTGCGCCAAGTAAAGTCAGGTCCTAGCAAAGACAAGCCTGCTGAAGAGGTGATGAGCTTCATCACGGACGCTGGATTCATTTCTTCAGTGGCTCTGAATTGCAAGCGTGGCGGTGTTTGTTTGAGTGGGGCTTGTGGCGAAGTGACCAAGGGCGTGACCATGATGCTCACCGCGCTCAAAGGAACATTCGCTTGTTTGAAGGCTAAAGCAATCGAAGCTGGCATTGTTTCTTCTGGCGAACGCTTGATCGAATCGGGCTTGGCCAGCAGCAAGGAACTCTGGCATGCCCACAGCAGGACAAAGCCCAGTTGCATTGGCAATTTGAAAAGAAGTCTGCGCATGGTGCAAGTCTAGCCGCCCTGACGCGACGCAAGCGGCCCGAACCTTCGAAACTCTGAGCGAATCTGAGGGGTCATTTGTAGGACGTATCATTGGGACATGGCATTTTCTTCTCACACCATTGGCCGTTTGTCGGCTGTGATCACGGTTCTTATTTGGACTTCTTTCATCGTTGTGGCCCGTGCCTCTGCTTCTCACGTGTTGCTACCCTTGGATATAGCTTGCGCACGCATCTTGGGAGCAAGCAGTATTTTGCTGCCTTGGGCATGGTGGCTCATGCGGGAGGCGCGTCAAAAGGGTGAGGCCGTGGGGTCCTTGTTTGGGTTGTCCCCCTTGCCCTTGAGGATCACGGTTCAGGCCGGCATGTTTGGCGGTTTTTTATATGCGGTGCTGGCCTATATCGGTTTCTTTTACGCACCTGCAGGCCATGCCTCCGTGCTCATGCCGGGGAGCTTGCCCTTGTGGACCTCCTTGTTAATGTGGCTCTTTTTGCGAGAACAAATTGGCATGAACCGCGCCATCGGTTTGGGCATGATCGTGTGCGGTGATGTGTTGGTGGGTGGCATGAGTTTGCTCAAGGCTTTTGAAGGCGGTGAAGTTTGGATTGGCGATGTGCTGTTCATGACGGCTGCCTTTTGCTGGTCAGCGTACGGCGTCACAGTGCGTCGGTTTGGCCTAGATGCGGTGCGAGCCACCATGGCCATTACAGCTTTCGCGTTGGTTAGCTTTGTGCCGGCCTATGCTGTGCTGGTGAACTTGAATGTACTGCCGAGCCACATGGCGCAAGCCTCTTGGGCAGAAATTACGTTTCAAGCCATCTATCAGGGTGTGGGCTCTGTGGTCATTTCTGGCATCACATTCACACACATGATTCGAACTTATGGGCCCATCAAGTCCACGATGATCACGGCCTTGGTGCCTGGTCTTTCGGCGCTAGGTGCGGTTTTATTTTTAGGGGAGCCCTTGTCTTGGAATTTGTGGGTGGGCTTGGCTTTGGTCACGGCGGGCATTTTGTTCGGCGTGCGACAAGCCATGGTGAAAACCTAAGTAAAAAACCAAGTTCTGCGCCATCAAAATAACGCATGACATCCGATTTGAAATTCTTAGCCTTTGACACCAGTACCGACATGATGTCGGTGGCCTTGTGCCATGGCCAACAAACATGGCACCACCATGGCCTAGGTGGTGCCAATGCTTCGGCGCAATTGATCCCCACCATTCATACTTTGTTGGCGCAAGCGCATTTGCAGTTGTCTGATTTGACGGCCTTGGTGGTCGGTCATGGGCCTGGTTCTTTTACGGGCCTTCGAACCGCATGTGCTGTAGCGCAGGGCTTGGCACTGGGTGCTCATTTAAAAGTAATTGCCGTCGACAGTTTGATGGCGGTGGCAGAAGACGCGCGTTTGAAATTGCAAGATGCCGCCATCACCCAACCAGAACCGCTGAATGTAGGTGTCGTGATGGATGCGCGCATGAGCGAGGTTTATGTGGGGGCGTATCAATGGCATGTCAACGCTTCAAGGTGGTCACCCTTGATGTCACTGCAAGTGGGTCCACCAGAAACCGTTGCTCACAAATTAACTCAACTGAATGTGCCAAACTGGGTGTTGGCCGGCAATGGCTTTGAGGTGTACAAAGATCGTTTTTCTTTGCAGCTGTTTCAGCACGCAGGGTTGTCGCCACAACCAGTTCCCTGCATTTCTGCAGTGCCACACGCTTTGGCATTGTTGCGCTTGGCTCCGGCCCTTTGGCAAGCAGGTGAGGCACTGACGCCTGAGCTTGTGCAACCACTGTATATTCGAGACAAAGTGGCTCAAACCACGGCTGAGCGTGCGGCCATCAAAGCATCTCAAGCGCACAGCTCAAAGACTGCCGTATGAATCTCTGGCCTGCAGAATTGAAACAAGAGCTTGCACCCGACTTGAAGGTGCAACTGTTTGCCATGACCGAGGTCGATTTGGATGCCGTAGTTGCTGTGGAACAGGCTGCTTACAGTCATGCGTGGACCTTAGGCAACTTTAGAGATGCCCTCAAGGCCGGCTATGTGGCGCATCGCTTGGTGGCAGGCGAACACTTGGTAGGCTACTTTGTGGCCATGCAAGTGATCGACGAAGTTCATCTGCTCAATATCACGGTGGCGCCTGCTTTTCAAAGGCAAGGATGGGCCCTTTGCTTGATGCAATCGCTCAGCCTTTGGTCAAAAGCCAAGGGGGCTGAGTGGTTGTGGTTGGAGGTGCGTGAGAGCAATGAACGAGCGCTCGCCCTTTACAAAGCCTTTGGTTTCAAGCAAGTGGGCCTCAGAAAAGACTACTATCCTGCCGGACGAACCCACCGCGAGGTCGCTGTGGTGATGAGCATGCCGCTAAACTCTTAAGCTATGACTGAAGACAGCACACCCATGCAGAACGAGAGCGCCACTGGTTTTGAGTTGGACGAGCGTCAACGCGCCATGTTGGCGGAGATGGGTGTTCGTGTGTGGATGCCTAAGACAAGGGCCCAACAATTTGTAGAAGCGCCTGCTCGTGCAATTGCAGCTGGACAGGCAAGTGCATCTTCAACTGCAACCTCAACTGAGCCCAAACTCATGTCAGTGCCGGTGGTTGATATTTCAAATTTACCTGCCGGTATTGCCAACATGAATTGGCCAGAGCTTCAATCTGCTGTGTCGGCTTGCACGGGTTGTGGTTTGTGTCACGGCCGACAACAAGCCATCTTGGGCAACGGCCTCGTCACTGCCAATTGGATGGTGGTGGGTGATGCGCCCGCTGAGGAAGAAGACACAGAGGGGCAGAGCTTTGCGGGGCCTGCGGGTCAATTGCTTGACAACATGTTGAAAGCCTTGGGCCTGAAGCGCGAAGAAGTTTATTTAACGCATGCTTTGAAATGTCGCACCCCCGCAGGACGCAATGCCAGCCAAGTCGAGGTGTCGCACTGCGCCACCTACTTGGCCAGACAAGTGGCGTTGGTTCAGCCGCAAGTTATTTTGGCCATGGGCCGAACAGCAGCCTTGGCCTTGCTTCAAAGTGCGGAGCCCCTTGGCAAGTTGCGATCGCAAGTTCACGAATTTGCGGGCGTGCCTGTGGTCGTCACATATCCGCCTGCTTATTTGCTGCGCAATCAATCTGACAAAGCCAAAGCGTGGACTGACCTTTGTTTGGCCGCCAGTTTGGTGAAGACTTAATCTTTTCCTGCTACTGGACAAATATTGCACAGCCAAAATCATGGTGACATGCCATATGAACATGTTGAACAGCGCCAAAATAAAGAGTTCTCGCCAATTGGGACTAGGAACCCGAAAAGGGACTTTCATGAGCCACAAGGCCGCCCCCAGCACGGGCGTGTCAATCAACAAACAAATGAACCGAAAGGTCAGTGGCGGAAAGCCTGTGACCCCCAGTTTTAAGACGGGCCAGTTAATGCCCCAAACCAAGGTTAAATGTGCTAAGACCAACCATTGGCGTGTTGTGAGTGGCTGCACGGATTTGATCTTAGAGCCAAATTGAAACAAGAGCCGTATGTTGGGTGTTTTGTCGCCGACCCTTTAAAATCCGTGCATGACCTTTTTAGAACAACTGCAAGGCGCTGAGCGCCAAAACGGCTCCCTGTTGTGCGTGGGCCTTGACCCAGAACCCAACAAGTTTCCTGCTGGCATGAAGGGCGACGCTAGCAAGATCTATGATTTTTGCGCGCAGATTGTCGATGCCACGGCCGACTTGGCCATTTCATTCAAACCCCAAATTGCTTATTTCGCTGCGCACCGCGCAGAAGATCAATTGGAAAAACTCATGACACACATGCGCCGCAATGCGCCGCATGTGCCGGTTATTTTGGATGCCAAGCGTGGCGACATTGGCGCCACAGCGGAGCAATATGCCATCGAAGCCTTTGAGCGCTATGGCGCAGACGCCGTCACGCTCTCGCCTTTCATGGGTTTTGACTCTGTTCAGCCGTATTTGAAACACCATGGCAAAGGTGCGTTTTTGTTGTGCCGTACATCCAACCCTGGGGGCGATGATTTGCAAAACCAGCGCCTGGCCTCGGTGGAGGGCCAGCCCTTGCTGTACGAGCACGTTGCCAAGTTGGCGCAAGGCCCTTGGAACTTGAACGGCCAATTGGGTTTGGTGGTGGGCGCCACTTATCCTGCTGAAATTGAACGTGTGCGCAATTTGGCGCCTACTTTGCCTTTGCTCATTCCTGGTGTGGGTGCGCAAGGTGGCGATGCCGTGGCCACCATCAAGGCCGGTTATCGGCAAAGCCATGGCGCCACCACCGGCGCGGTCATTGTGAGTTCATCGCGCGCTATTTTGTATGCGTCATCGGGCGATGATTTTGCAAAAGCTGCGCGCAATGAAGCCATGCGAACGCGTGATGTGTTAAGTGCCGCAGCGCAAGGCTGAAGCGCTTCAAGTGCCTGATGCGACTTGCGTGCAGTACACTTTATTTTTCAAGCAAACGCTTTAAGTAGCGGCCCGTAAAGCTGGCAGGATTTTGTGCCAATGTTTCGGGTGTGCCCACGCCGACCACAATGCCACCCCCCGAGCCGCCTTCGGGCCCCATGTCGATCAACCAATCGGCGGTTTTGATCACATCGAGGTTGTGCTCAATGACCACAATGGTGTTGCCCGCATCGCGCAGTTGGTGCAAAACTTTGAGCAACAAGGCAATGTCGGCAAAGTGCAAACCCGTGGTGGGCTCGTCCAAAATATAAAGCGTGCGACCCGTGTCGCGCTTGGATAATTCCAATGCCAATTTCACGCGTTGAGCCTCACCACCCGACAAAGTGGTGGCCGCTTGGCCTAGGCGTATGTAACTCAAACCTACATCTAGCAAAGTTTGCAGTTTGCGCGCAATAGCAGGCACTGCGTTGAAAAACTCAAACGCAGCTTCAACGGTCATCTCGAGCATTTGGGCAATGTTTTTGCCTTTGTACAAAATTTCCAAAGTTTCGCGGTTGTAGCGTTGACCATGGCACACGTCACAAGGCACATACACGTCGGGCAAGAAGTGCATTTCTACTTTCACCATGCCGTCGCCTTGACACGCTTCGCAGCGTCCGCCGCCGTTGGAAGCGCTGAC
>Ga0114960_10003728_pt1 | contig 11558 bp, 9 predicted proteins | sample C_130625_MF_Meta_FD_92637 | JGI IMG/M metagenome (GOLD analysis project Ga0114960, IMG submission 92637) | Freshwater microbial communities from Lake Croche, Canada to study carbon cycling - C_130625_MF_MetaG | ecosystem: Environmental > Aquatic > Freshwater > Lake | place: Lake Croche, Canada...
GGTAGCGCTGATGTATCTAAAACAGCCAGTGTTTTCTCTCCATTTTTCAACGGGCATTTTCCATTTAGGTGTTGTAAAAAGCCCAATACGGCTCCAGTAATTGGTATCTAAACTTCCTTTATTAAAATTATCTTCCCAAACAAGCTGCCATTTTGTAGTATCATTTCTTCTTGCTTCTTTTTGAATAAAAATATAGCTATCATTTTTTTGGCTAAAGCTACATAGTGCCATACTACTTAAAAGTAGGGTAAGTATATTTTTCATCACAAATGGTTTATTATATTTTTTTGAGATCCTATGTAATTAAATATACAAAAAAAAGGCCATCTTAATAAAAGATGACCTTTTTAAATTCAAGCTATAAGTGCTATTTAATAATTCCAATTTGTTTTAAAAATTCATAATTATCAAAGAAGTCTTGCTCTTCGGTAATTTTACCATTTACAATGGTTGCAATGGTACTACCAATTACATCAACTGTTTTGCCTGTAGCAGGGATACCAAAGAAAGGGCCAGTGTGGGTACCTTTAAATTCCCAATATTTTACTAATTTATCACCTTTAGCAAAAATTTCTTTCACTATAAATTGTCTGTTCGAAAATCCAGTTACATAATTAGCATAATAAGCTCTAGCACTGTCTTTTCCTTTAATTTCTGGTACTGTATGTAAAACGACATCACTTGTATAAGCGGTATCTAAAATATTTATTCTGCCTTCATTAATGGCCACTTCCCAAACATGGCTGTAAAATTTAACATTATCACTTTCCGTTTTTTCTCTTTGAGCACTTTGGTTGGTACAAGCAAATAATAATGTGCTCATTAAAATTGCGCAAATCATTTTTTTCATATTTTTTTATTTTTGAATTACTAAAATACAAATTTACTTTTACAATAAAAGCAATTAACAAATTTTTTTTTATTTTCTACCATCCATTGTGAAATAGTAATGACCCTCTAGCAATTGATACCACCGCTCACTTCAATTCTTTGGCCGTTAATCCATTTGGCATCATCTGAGCATAAAAAAGCAATCACACCTCCTAAATCATCCGAGGCGCCTACTCTTCCTAAAGGCGACATATTACCTAACATGGTTTTAAATTGCGGGTTATTCTTAATTGCGGCGTTGTTAAAATCGGTTTCAACGGGTCCCGGTGCTACGATATTTGATTTAATACCCCTGCTGCCTAATTCCTTTGCCAAATATTTAGTTAATATTTCCATGGCCCCTTTCATGCTAGCATAAACTGAGTAACCAGGATTACTGAATCGTGTAGTACCAGAAGAGATGTTAATGATACTACCACCATCATTCATGTAGGGAAGTAATTTTTGAGTTAAAAAGTAAACACTTTTAAAATGGACATTTAGGAAATCATCAAAAATAGCTTCAGTAACATCAATAAAGGGAACGGTTTTTCCCATACCCGCATTGTTAATTAAAAAATCAAAATGGGAAGCTTTAAATTCAGTAGTTAAAATGGTTTGCACTTCCTCCACAAAGCTATTTAAGGAATTAAATGCACTCATATTTAATTGAGCTATTGCACCATGAGCGCCAAGTGATTTAATTTCTTCAACAGTTTCAAGGGCCATTTGTTTGTTATTATTGTAGGTCACAATAACATCGATATTCTTTTTTGCTAAACTAATCGCCATATCTTTTCCTAAGCCACGACTACCACCCGTTACAATTGCAATTTTATTTTTCATATTAAATTATTTAAGTAATATCATAAATAACAAATAATAGATGCGAATGGTTCAAATTAACATTAATTAATTCTTTGCTTCCTGTAATTTATGAAATGTAATATAGGAGGTGAGTAGTAATCCAAAAAATAGTATTGCCATTAAGCCATATGGTACAAATGCATCACCCACTGATGTGTGCGCGTTTAAAGCAGTTAGGTACATAATACCATAGCCAACATAAGCCCATTCTTTAAATCGAGCTGGTATAGCAGGAATGATTAAAAGTACCAAACCTATTAATTGACCAAAACTTGCTTCAATCCCTAAATAACGTGGAATAAGTAAATGATTGGCACCATCAATGGCCATTTGAGAATTCATCTGAATAGCGCCTAATGAGAAGAGGCAGATAATACCTGTTGTAATCCAGTAAATAATTTTGGTTGTTTTCATGATTTTATTTTTCTAAAATTATTGATAGTTTTTAATTTTCAAACCTTTACTACTGGTTTTTTTAAAAAACCTTAGATTTAATGAAAGAGTATGCCTTAAACTTTATTTTATAGTCTTAACCAAATGATATCCATAAAACGACTAAATCGCTTAGATTTGTCTTATAATTGACTCCAATTGAGGAATAAAACAGGGCAAAAAAGCTAATAAATAAACTATTAAAAGATGAACGAAATTATATGTCCACATTGTAAAAAAGCATTCAAAATAGATGAGGCTGGGTATGCTGATATTTTATCTCAAGTTCGAGACCAAAAATTTGAAGAGGAAATTCATGCCAGACTAAAACTTGCAGAGCAATCTAAATTAGATGCAGTTAAATTAGCCGAAGCGAATCTGAAGAACACCATACAACAAGCATTTGCCGAAAAAGAAAAGCAATTAGCTGAAATGAAAGCTAGATTGGATAATGGGGCCTTGCAGAAACAAATAGAAATTACTAAAGCGGTAGGTGAGGTTGAAAAAAAACGTAATGACTTAGAGAATGATCTTAAAAATAAGGAATTGGAAAAGGAAGTTCTTGTAAAAACATTGAGAGAAAAATATGCGGCAGAATTAAAAGCGAAAGATGATATTATCAAAATAAAGGATGAAGAGATTGACTTTAGAAAAGATTTAAAACAAAAATTATCAACAAAAATGCTAGGAGAAAGCCTAGAGCAGCATTGTGAAATTGAATTTAATAAGTTACGCACAACAGCATTTCCAAAAGCTAAGTTTGGCAAAGACAATGATTCTAGCACGGGAAGTAAAGGTGATTTCATTTATAAAGAGGAAGATCAAAATGGAACTGAAATAATTTCAATTATGTTTGAGATGAAGAATGAAGCAGACGAAACTGCAACCAAGAAAAAAAATGATGATTTTTTAAAAGAATTAGATAAAGATAGAAATGAAAAAAAATGTGAATATGCAGTTTTAGTTTCATTGCTAGAATCAGATAGTGAGCTTTATAATACCGGAATTGTGGATGTTTCCTATAAATATCCTAAAATGTATATAGTAAGACCACAATTTTTTATACCCATTATCACATTACTTCGAAATGCAGCTATGAATTCTTTACAATACAAGTCAGAGCTAGCATTAATGAAAAGCGAGAATATTGACATTACCAACTTTGAGGATAATATTAATAAGTTTAAAGAGGGGTTCTCAAAGAATTTTGATTTGGCTAGACGCCAGTATCAATCAGCAATTGCTGAAATAGATAAGGCAATCGTTAATCTTCAAAAAACAAAAGAATCATTAACCTCTTCAGAAAATAATTTAAGATTGGCTAATGATAAAGCGGACGATTTAACTATAAAAAAGTTGACCAAAGGAAATCCCACTATGATTTCAAAGTTTAATGATTTAAATAATCAAGATTCGAAATAAATTCATCTTTTTAAATGTCAAAATCTTGATTTGGATCTTCCGAAATCAATTAGACAACATTTATTATTGTTATTTACTTTTTTTATTTAAAATTTTATCAATTTCTTGATACATTAAATGAATCCCTGGCAAGTACATGGCACCATGACTAAAGCCTTGTAATTCATAGAGAGATATGTTTTTATTTCCTGCTAATTTCATCATCCTTACAAAATAGGCATTCTCTTCATATCTTCCTAGCAATTCCATTTCCCTATCGCCTGTAATGTCTATAATTATGGGCGTTGCAGACTTGATAAAGTTCATGGGAGCAAACTCATTTATCACTGGTTGTACATCTTTAATATTATTTTCTGCTCTAATAGTAAAATGCGTAATTACTTGAGGGCTTAAAGGAATACATGCTTTAATTCTGTTGTTATCAATATTGTACTTTGATAACCATGATCCATCCATAGTCAACATCATTGCTAAATAACCACCAGCCGAATGACCTGTTAAAAATAGCTTACTTGAATCACCACCATAATTTTGAATATTATTAAATACCCATGCTACTGAGGCGGCTGCGTCTTCTATAAATGCTGGTGAATGTATTTTTGGGCTTAATCTATATTCTACAGAAACAACTATAAAACTATCATTTTTTAATTCTTCTGAAATATTTTTTGTTCCGCCTTTTAAACTACCACCATGAAACCAAACTATTACTGGCAATGCTTTTTTACTATTAGGTATGTATAAGTCCAATTTGCATTGACTTTGTATATAACTGTCTTTGTTTTCTTCCTGACTATAATAGGGGATATTTAGTACTTCCTTTTTTTGAGCAATTGTATTTTCCCCTAATAATATTATAATAAAAATTAAAAAATATTTCATGTTTATTCTTTTACGATTGTGTAATCAAAATTAATTTTTTTGAAATAAGACCTTAATAAATGTAATAATTCATGACATTGTTTTTGCGCAGGCTCCACTCTTAATTCATTAGATCTTTTTATTACATTATTCATCCCCCCAGTTATGTTTATAAAGGAAGCCTCATTAAATGTATTAGCCTCTAATATGTATATCTTATTTGGCAATATTTTTAATGGTTTTGTAATAATAACACCATCACTTACATAAGCATTATCATAATTAAGAGCATATAAAATATTTTGCTCAAAATATTTAAATCTAATCGGATCAATAAATTGGTTTAAAAAATTTTCTTCACGTACTTCCCTTGACTCTAAAACCCTAGTAAAATGACTATAATTTTGAATTGCATTTATTAAGCTATCATCATCGATAAAATTAATTCTACCTGTATTTTTAACTTCGTCAAGTGCCATATTATTTATATTTGGCATTGTTCGATTAGATATTTGACCTAAGAAAGCATAACTTTCAATGATATGATTTTTAAATTCTCCTTTTTCGTAATATTTCGAAATGATATCATATAAGCTATCCACCTTTTTCCTTTTAGGGAGTGCAGTAGAAAATAGTACTGAATCCTTTTGAATATCTCGGTATAAAGTTTTTAAACATTTTTCAGTTTTATGAATTTCAACTTGATGTTCTCTAATATTTTCTGCAAAGAAACCTAATGTAACTGCTGCAAATAGTAGTATAAATTCAATAATGTATTCAGACCATTTCTTTTTATGGCTTGGGTGATGTGTGTGATGTACTTCCATATTATTCTGATTATTTTTTTATCTCAGTTTGTAATAATGAAATTAATTTATTATTCTTTTCTTTTATGACTGAAAGTATATACTGATATCCATTATATCTATTGGTATATACATCTGTTGCCGTAATAAAATCGTCTGATTTTATTAAAGCTTTTGTAGATTTTAAATGTATTAAAAACTTCCCGTATAATGTAGGATCAGAAAATTCATTTTCATAATGCCCTTGATTGTATATACTTGCTAGCCATTTTCTAGGATTAACTCCTTGTCCGAAAGTGAGGTATTTATCAAAGAAGTTGATACCTACATCATCAACTAGTTTATTATTATCATTTAATTTTTTAAATATAACCTCGTAATAATAGGACAAGTCCGATTTTAATGATTTGTTGGTAATATAACTTAAGAGTCCACTTGACTGCATATTTTTAAATGTTGTATTATTGACAAATAGCGTTGTGTAACTAGGAATTTTTTTTATGTTATAGATGCTGTCAATCAGCTCATTTTCAGTAAAGCTGCCCGTCTTGTACTTATATAAAACATGCGATAAAGTAATCAGGTTGTTTACATTTTTACCTTCTATAAAAATGCTATCAATTTTCTGATTGTCTTGTTGTAAGTCAATTATGATTGCTTCATAGTTTTCTTGCATTTTATGTGCTATAATACTATGCTCTCTGTAATTTTCTGCAAAAAATCCTAAGGTCACAGCAAAAAACAACATAAAAAATTCTAAAAAATATTCAGACCATTTTTTCTTGTGTGATGGGTGATGTGTGTGATGTACTTCCATATATAATTTTGTAATTGAATATAAGATATTGTTTTCAATTTCGACCTTTACACTATTATTACCAATGTTTGCCTTCTAAATTCATAAAACCTTAAAATACCCATTTTCATGCTTTGGCCCTATTTTGATCAATCACACTGAAGACGCTACATTAAAATAGGAGGGCTTCTGTTGTCATGTAATTGCGATAACATTTATTGATTATCAATAGGTTACAAGATTGAAATAGATTTATTGCACTCCTGCTTGTACCCATTTTAATACAGTACCTAGTTTGAAAGCTAGTTAAAATATGCATGTATTAATAAAGTGAACACGGGGATATAAGTAAACATTATGCTACATTTAGATAGTAGGAGCGAATTCAATGAATGGCTCCTATTATTACTTAACCATTTTCATTTTTATAATTCTAATTTAAGCACATGACTAAGTTTTTTACATTGATGGGCTCTGCCATCCTATTTTCATTCGTTTCTTTTGCGCAACAAAGCCCTTCATTAGAAAGATTAAAGAGTAATACTGCCGTAAAACACGATGAATCAAGCCCAATGACCGCAGATAAATCTTTCATAAAACCTGCAGGAACCGATATTGAACAAATATCGTTTGGTAGTAAAATAGCTCCTTTATTAATAGCCAGTTTTGATGGCTTGGGTGAAAGTTTTGAAGGACCACAAGGAACTGCGACGCTTCGTAATCCATCAGATAATTCATTGGCCGTAGGACTTGATCATATTGTGCAGATTGTAAATTCTAGAATGGCTATTTTTTCTAAGAAAGGAAAAACTTTTACCGAATCAGGACGACCACTCTATGGTCCTGTTGAAACAAATAATGTATTTCGTGGTTTTGGTGGTCCATGTGAAAACATGAACAACGGTGATGCAGTAGTTCGTTATGATCAGTTGGCTAACAGGTGGCTGATTGTGATGCCTACTTTTAGAAAAGGGATTTCTAGAAACATGGATACCACTACAAAACTAAGAGTACCTCAAATTCAACCTGGAGCAGCTATTCAATTGTTTCAGCCACCGCTTACTAAGGAAATGCCACCTAGGAATGGTCAACGACCACAGGTCCCAAAACCACCAGCGGAAGGAACATTTTGTATGTGTTATGCAATCAGTACTTCACCTGATCCCATGGGCACCTATTATAGATATGAGTTTGAACGTGACTTATTTCCTGATTATCCCAGACCAACTATATGGACTGACGGATATTACACTACTACAAGTACAGGAGACGATGTCATTGAAAGACATGCTTATGTAGTTGATAGAAATAAAATGTTGAAAGGGCTGGATGCGAAGGAGCAGTCGTTCATTATTAAGGACGTAAATTTTATCATTAATGCGGACATTGACGGTAAACAATTGCCTCCTGTTGGGGCGCCTAGTATCATGATGGCAAATGGGGGAAGCCAATTAAAAAACATATTGGAAGATGATGGAATTTATGTTTGGAATTACCATGTTGATTGGAATAATTTTTCGAATACCAAAATTGAAGGACCAATCAAAATTTCGGTATCTCCTTATCATTATTTAGGGGGAGGACAATTAACTAAAGCGATACCACAACCTGGAACCGATCAACATTTAGATGCTCAAGGCGATAAGCTGATGGCTCGGTTGGTTTATAGAAGAATTGGGAATAGGGAATCGATAGTTGGGGTGCATTCTGTTAGCACTGCTGCAGGTGGCGGCGGTGTTAGATGGTATGAGTTTTTGGTACATAAAGATCGCATGGTTCAATTATACCAAGAGGGAACCTATGCTCCAGATAGTAATTTTAGATGGATGGCTAGTGCTGCAATAGATAAAAAAGGAAATATTGGTATTGGCTATTCGTTCGGAGGAAAAAATGATTTTCCTGGACAAAGATTTGCGGGCCGACATTTTGGTGATCCATTAGGTAAACTCACTTTAAATGAAGTGGTACTTGTAAATGGAGAAGCTTCGCAAACCAATACACTTAGATGGGAAGATTATACTCAAACAGCGATTGATCCTAGTGATGATGAAACCATTTGGTATGTAGGAGACTATTTAAAAAAAGGTGCCAAGAATTATTCATCAAAAATTGGTGCATTTAAGTTGGGGAAAAAATAATACCCAACGATACACCATCCACTTCCCCATATAATCCTAATAGTGGCTTGCCTGCAGGAGAATAAACAATCAGAAATGATAAACGTTTAAAGCTTATTACTCACCGATGCCTTTTTCTTTTATCAAAGCATAAATGACTTTTGGGTCAGTTGGCGATTGTGGAGTTAAGTTTTCTGCCCCTGTTGCTGTAATTACAATGGTATCTTCAAGTCGTATATGTATCTTCTTATCCTTATCTTCCAAAATAGGTTCTACATTAAACACAACTCCTTCAACAAATGGTATATCATAGCTACCTACATCATGTACTGCCATGCCAACAAAATGGCCAACATATCCAAACCAATATTTTCCCAGCCCATTCTTTTTGTACACGGCTTCACCCACCTTTTGAAGGTCGCTGTAGGTGATACCCGGTTTCATGGCTTTAATTATTTCATCACGGGTTTCTTTTACACAATTATAAAATTTAAGCTGTTCTTCTGTGAATTCTCCCTGAACCGGCCAGGTCCTAGTAATATCTGTTGTATAATAATTAATTTCTGGTGCATAATCCATCAATAGTACGGTGCCAGCTTCCAGCAAATGATTGTTGGCATTATAATGCCAGATCAATCCTCTTTCTCCAGATGCAGCAATAGGAAAATAAGCCGCTCCTGCTGTGCCCATATCTCCATAAATAAAATCACAGGCAGCTACTGTTTGATATTCATAAATACCCGGTCTGGTTACTTTAATGGCTTCATTAATACCCAGGCAGCCAATGCGTCCGCATTCACGGATCACCGCAATTTCTTTTTTATCTTTTACCCAACGCATGGCATCAAGTACCGGGGTTATATCTTTAACTATTGTTGCAGGAAAACGTTCTTTTACTTTATTGTAAAAAGTAAGCTCTTTGGAGATACGTCCATCCCAAGGATTATTTATTCTATTTGTACGGGTTTGCATACAACGGTCACGGCTCATTTCAGCCATTTCCTGTGGTGATTGTTGCAAATAAAAAGTTTGACCCGTTTCGGAGAAATGATGCAACATATTAGTGAGCACAGATTTGGAAAGAACATCTGTGAATTTGTATTCATTTGCTGCTTCTTTGCCAGGTTTTATGAAAGCCTCTGTTTTAATATCATTAGGGGTATTGTCGGGCACAAATAAAAGCGATTCTTTTGTTTTGCCATTAATGATTAAGACCGCATCTGGTATTTCTACACCGGTGAGGTAATAAAAATTATTGTCTTGCCTGAATTTTATATAAGCTTCTGTTAACTCTGCTCCCTGTAATACCAAAATGCCATCATTCATCTTTTCCATTACTTTTTTACGGCGGGCAGCAAAGTCATCTGCAGTAAAATGTTTCCACATAGTTTGTGAAAATGTCATTTCTGTTAAAAGTAAACTCACAAAAAGACAAAGGATTTTAATGATTTTCATATTTTAGTATTTAGCAGTAAAAAATTAAAGTGGGCATTTAGAATTGTATTAATTAAGTTTAAAGTATAAACCGGAAGAGGTTGATTATTTAACAATAGAAAAAAGATATTTATCCTTCCCAAAAACAATACTTATTTTTTTATAAAGGGTAATTTGATAACAGAAGGATATTGTTTAGAATGGTGAATTTTATTATCTACTATTAAACCCTTAGATTCATCGTAGTTATTTCCTCCTGTGTTTAGGTTGCGATCGAATCTAGGAAAATTACTGCTAGAAACTTCGATGCGAATTTTATGACCTGCTGGAAAATAATTACTTGTAACCATTGGAGTTAAATCTACTTTATATACTTTATTCTTTTCCATGAAAACTTCTTTATCGTAACCATCTCTATAACGAAGACGCTGAATTGTTTCGTCTAAATTATAAGCCTTACCATCAGGATATACATCAATTAATTTAATAGTCACATCGGTATCTAGGCCAGTTGAAGAAACAAAGAGCGTAGACTCTATGAAGCCTGTGATTTCAACTCCCTCTAATAATTGTTCGGAAGTGTAAACTAAAATATCATTTCGTAATTCCATTTGAGATTGATCAAAGCTGCCACCTTGTATAGCATTACCTGCACAGCAAACATTACCTCCATATGAACCTACTGGATTCATTGGGTCATAAGTGAATGTATCAGGAACATCTTTTGAAGGAGGCGTTAATGATAAGGCACCATCACCATTACGGGTATTGGCTTTGCCCGTACTAGATAAAAAGAAATCTTTTATTTCGGTATTAGGCAAAGGGAAAGCCGTTGCTTGTTGCCATTTGTTGGAGCCCATGGTATAGTAGCGAACGCGGGGCTGTGTTGTCTTGAAATCATTTTGCTCTCCCTTCAATAACATATCAAACCAACCCCATGTTAATTCATCGTAGTTTAATCGTGCATCGCCCACACTTCGTTCACCTACTATGGTATTTTCAGTGGCGCGCTTGTAAGAGCAATGTAAAACAGGAGCAATCACTAGGTATTGATTATCGGCTACATTTTTAGATTTTGCTGCGTTTCTCACTTGATTGAATAAAGCAATATTTGGTGCAGATGACACATCGTACCAGCTTACGAACCAATATGCCGGAACCTCCAATGACATGTTATCATGATACAATCCGCCTTTGAACCAAGCTGGATCGTTTGGTTTTCTTACGATCATTTTTTCGTAAATACCATCAGCACCTTGCGCATTTTTGATGATGTCTTGTACTGGTAAATGTTTTAAACCTAGGGCCCAATCTACTTTTGGCATTTCAGGTCCCATATCATAAAACTTTTGAATACGGAGTAAGTCTTTTTGTTGAATGCCCAAAGGTAAAATCGGGGCCATTTTATCGTGCTGTGTTCCATATAACCAAGAAGTGAATAACATCTGTTGCGCACCACCTCGGTACCAGTTGCCCTGTTCCATAAATTTACCTATTCGACCAACGCCTGCGCCAAAACCTTGGGCCACCATCGCAGCCAATGCAGGATGGTTTTGAGAAGCTACAGCCATCTGCCATTCAGCAGTAGAAGAACAACCAATCAACCCAACTTTGCCATTACTCCATGGTTGTTTACTCATCCATTCGAGGGCATCATACCCATCTGTAATAGGGGTACCTAAAATATCCCACTCGCCTTCAGAGAAAAATCGGCCACGCTCATTTTGAACTATGTAAACATATCCTCTGCTGACCGCTTCGTAAGCAGCTTGCAGGGGTCCTGTTCCCATTTTACCATCTACCCAGGTATTAAAATTATAGGGTGTGCGAGAAAATACAACTGGGTATTTACCCTCACCTTTTGGGCGATATATATCTGTCGCTAAGCGAATGCCGTCTCGCATTGACATCATAACTTTTTGATCAATCACGGCAATAGAATCCAGCTTTTGA
>Ga0114960_10003735_pt1 | contig 11546 bp, 11 predicted proteins | sample C_130625_MF_Meta_FD_92637 | JGI IMG/M metagenome (GOLD analysis project Ga0114960, IMG submission 92637) | Freshwater microbial communities from Lake Croche, Canada to study carbon cycling - C_130625_MF_MetaG | ecosystem: Environmental > Aquatic > Freshwater > Lake | place: Lake Croche, Canada...
ATGATATGATATGATATGATATGATATGATATGATATGATATGATATGATATGATATGATATGATATGATATGATATGATATGATATGATATGATATGATATGATATGATATGATTGGCATTTATGAAATTAGTAAACAGTAAATACTTTTTGTGAACACTTACTAAACCAAAATACTAATTCTGCAAATGTACTATGTCTATTGCATACATAATATTGGCATTTGGATAATATCAATATATTTATTATAGCATTTTGTAATTCATTTATATAATCTGGTTTTTTATATAGTAAAACATTATAATTTTGTAAAAAATCTTTATAATCAACTTCAGCATTTAAATTATCATATGATACAAAAATATTCTGTATATCACTATGATCGTCTAGAACATTTTTTATAGCATTTTTATATATATTTGCATGATATGGTCGTGCGCATCCATAATCACCCGGATGATTTGCTTTCCATGTTCGTATTGAAACTGCTAATGCTGGAAATCTCATATTTTGTATAAAACTATTTACTTCATTTAAAATAGTAGAATTCCAACGTAATTTTTCAATATGTGATTGAATACGATTAAATACTTTATCACAAATAAGCGTTTTATCAAAATGCCAATCAATCATAACCTTTTTTGAAAAAAAATCCCATAAGGTTTTATCATTTAAATCAATTTCATTATAATTACTATATTCATTTGGTAAATCATTTTGAATATCTTCTTCTTCTTTCAAGATTAAAAATCGACAACTAGAAAATTTTCTTCTGTTTTCACTTGTTCCTATTAAGTCACTTTCAAATACACTATCGTAATTACCTAATAACGTATGCGGATTACATTCAATTTTAACATCATTACTTATTCCAAATGCAGATATAAATCCTTTTAATGTATTACCAATACCACCTTCATATGTAACGTGAATATATAATGGAATGTTCATATAAAATGTAAGATATATTTTATTTAAGTTTATTTTATTAAATAAACATTATACGTACAAATAAAACCATTTTTACATGGATATTGCATACATACAATACTAGTTGATTTGTATTGAACTTTGACGCGGTTTGAATATAGAGCATTGTTTTGATACCATGCAGTTTTTATAATTGTATTCTATATTTACTCGGTAATAAACCATTTTTAATAGCATAATTATATATGATTGATTCATTTTCAACCCTATGTAATGAAACATTATCTTGAACGGCGCTACCATTATTATGCAATTCATCTATATTTAACCCAAATTCAATTGGTGTTTGTGGAACATAGATTGGAATATTCATTCGATTCATTAAAATACCAAAATAGGCATCATCATCATTAAAAATGCCTTCCGGTAATCCTTCGCTATGTATTTGCGTTTTGTCAAATAGAAATATTGGGTATAATACCCCCGTAAATCCTGCAGGTATATCCACAAATCCTTTGCAAGTACCAACGATTCCATCGCCTGATCTATATGGTTCATGTGTTAGCGTGAGACTTTCTATTGCAATCGTATAATTGGGATATTTTTTCGAATGGTTTATTAATTTTTCTATATGACAATTATCTAAATATTTAATATCATCGTCAATCGTAATGACATATTTTACACATGATTTGTGTCTTTCTAAATATTCTAATGCGCCCAATAATTTTGTAGCAGGACCATAATCCTCCTTAGTTCGATGGATTATCACATTCTCATTATTATACAAGGATTCCGGAATAATTATAGGAATGTCCCATTTTTTGTATTCTAGTGGAATATTCAAAATCACTTTTAATTGGATGGATTGATTTAATATAGAATCAATTGATTGTATTAAACATTGCATATTAAGTCTTTTCGGGACAGTAGTTAAAGATATAATATATTCATCATTACACATATACTTTAATAATGATATAAATATAAATCTCAAAACGTATCATATGACTTTGGAAGATTTGGTAGATAATTCGAAAACGGATAAAAATACATTGCATTCATATCTAGGATTATACCAATCTCTTTTGCAAAAAAAGAAAGAAACAGCGAAAAATGTATTGGAAGTAGGGATTTGGATGGGAGGTAGTATTAAACTATGGAGCGATTTTTTTCAAAATGCTACCATATACGGACTCGATATACAAGTGATTGATGCTGTATGGGATCAAATCCGAGATAAAGACAATATAAAATTATACACATCAACGGATGCATACGATGAAACATTTGTAACAAACGAATTCATAAATAAAAATATCAGATTCGATGTTTTATTGGATGATGGACCTCATACTTTAGAAAGTATGAAAAAATTCATAGAGTTATATTCCAAAGTCATGACGGAAGACGGGATTTTAATCATCGAAGATATTCAATCCATTGAATGGCTCAATATTTTGAAAGAGGATGTTCCAAATGAATTAAAACCTTTTGTAAAAACATACGATCTTCGATCAAATAAAGGGCGTTATGACGATATCGTCTTTACAATTGATAAAGTGGTTGAATGAAAGAATCTTTTATAAAACTATAGTATAAAAGATTCATGTTACTCGCAGAAAATAAACCAATAGAAGGCATTGTACCTAATGTACCCGGGATCTTATACGGCCAGAATGCACGAACAGATGAATTGAATGCCCGATTGTTTGACCGATATTTTCCCGATGGACCCCTTGCACCCAATTTCGATCCCCGTCCCATTCCTACCAAATATGCATATTTGCCCATCGTGAATCGCCGAAAAGACGCCATTGTTCCTATAGACAAATATTTAGACCATTCTCCTCAATCAAACGGAGGGAATTTCTATTGTGGAACCGACAAAGCACCCTCAGATGGATTCTTCCGAAATGTAGATACAGAATCCACCCTTCGTAGTCAATTCTTCGCCCTACAACGAGACGCCGGACAGAGTGTCTATATCCCAGACACCCGCAGTGATCTCTATATGACAACTGCTGTGGGAAGACAGGAAGCACAAACCCATGCAGGGCTTTTTGCCAAAGAGTCATATAGATCACCTGATATGGGACATCTTGCCCATGTCGGAAAAGCGACTTTTTATAATGGAACGCGTGATCAAATGCGCGGGGAGTATGTACAAACCGTCGATAAAAGATAATATCCCTGTTATATAAAATGAAAAATCAGATTCTTTCGATGCTCTTTTTATTGGGTGTGATTTTTATCGCCCTTTCTTTTTACCGCCGATATTCCATGGATCGAAGCGGGAAAGAGGGTTTCACACAAACCGAAGTTTTCACATTGAAAGAGGGGAATGATAAATACGACGAATTTTATAGCGAGATATACGATACATTGAATCTATGTGACAAACGCGCCAATGCAGAAACCGTGCAAATCATTCAAATGACAATGCCCGATAAAAAACATAGCGTATTCTTGGATGTGGGATGTGGAACGGGAGATTTAGTGAATCGTATTCAACGCGAAGGATATCGGGTATACGGGATCGACAAATCTTCCTCCATGTGCAAACGTGCAATATCCAAACACAAGAAAATTTCTGTTAAACATGGGAATGTACTCGTTTCTATGAATTTTGAAAGGAATACTTTCTCTCATATTACGTGTATGTACTATACGATCTATGAAATCGATGACCGACGTCAATTCTTCAAGAATGCATATTTCTGGATTATGCCCGGGGGGTATTTGATCCTACATTTAGTCGATCCCGTAAAATCGGATTATATTGTACCCCAAGGTCGACCCGCCGTCGTGGATAATATACAGAAATATGCCAATCGCCAGATAACGGATACCATCGTGGATTTTACGGGATATACCTATAAAGCCGGGTTGCAAAATATTACAGGAGAAAAGAATGCGTATATCGTAAAAGAGGAATTTCGAGATAAATCCACGGGATATGTTCGTCAGAATGAACAAGTGCTCTATATGAACAGTATCGAAGATATTTTGCTGGAGGCCATCAAATGCGGGTTTTTAATCAAGGGGAAAGCGGAAATGTCTGGAGCCCAAGATAAATACCAATACATGTATATTTTAGAACGAACGTTATAATCCGTTATATTTGTCATATAGAATTCATATATGACAAATGAACTTTTGCAATATTTGATCGTCGCCATTTTTTTTACCCTCATCGGCATTTTTCTCTATATGAAAATCCGGTACCCTTTTTGGAACGGACAACCCGTGTTTCATACCTACGATTATTACAGGAAATGGGTTTGTCGGAAACCTTTCATTATTCAATCGGGGTACCCCTCTATCACGAAATACTGCGATTTTGATCATATAGCAACTATGAATGTGCACGACGAATTGACGGAAGATCATGTGGCATGTTTTGTCGATCTCGTACAATGTCATTATTTGGACGCCGAAGGCGACGTGGTATATCTCTTCAACAAGGATATCTATAGGACATTATTTGCCGGTCATATACATCCATCCTACATTTCCTTCTATATCGTGCCTTTTTTGGGACGACCTAAAACGATTGGCACCATTACTTCGCGCAGTGTCCAAGTTTCAATTCGAGGATCAAATGATCCTATATTGCCGATATCAGCATACTATTGGGATTTCATCTGTGTGCATCGTGCGCATAAATCCCAGAAAATTTCCAGGAATCTCATTCAAACCCATGAATATCGCACAAGAATCCAGACACCCGGAGTTGTAGTATCTCTTTTCAAAAAAGAGGGGGAATTATCCGATGGAATCGTGCCTTTTGTCCAATACAAGTCCTATACGCGAATTGTGGATCGGGGATTCGAGAGGCCCCGGTTACCTCGATATTTCATGTGTAATCGTGTGGGTGAGACCAGTTTAGCCAAATGCCTGGAATTCGTGAATTTGCAGAAATCCCGTTTTCAAGCGTCGATAATAACGGATCCGGGGAATCTCGGACAACTAATCTTGGATAGAGTGTTGTACGTATATTGCGTTGAATCTCGAGGTACAATCTATGGGCTATACATTTTCCGGGATTTACGCATCGTTACGGGCGATGTTGTGAACATGAGTCTTATAGGATCAATACATGGGTCGAACTCTGCCAAACTCTTTTGCCGTGGGTATCTGAACGCTTTATGGGAACTCAAGGAAAGTGTGGGAGAATTCGGCGTGATTTCTATCGATGATTTATCCGATAATGGTATTTTGTTGCGAGATGTATATGAAATACCTAGACGCGATCTTTTGGAAGACACTTTGAAGGAAGAAGAAGTCACAATCGAAACTGCATATTATTTTTATAACTATGTATGTGATACTGTCTTGGGGAAAGATGTCTTGATTATCCTATAGGATATCTTGTATCGGACATCACCTTTTGGTCAGGCCACCCTTTGGTCGGGTTATCCTATCGGACATCACCTTTTGGTCAGGCCACCCTTTGGTCGGGCCACCTTTTGGTCAGGCCACCTTTTGGTCAGGCCACCCTTTGGTCGGGCCACCTTTTGGTCGGGTTATCCTTTGGTCGGGTTATCCTATCGGACATATTTGCCACCCTTGGAAAAAGAGTCCACCACAAATATAATGAAAACTCCTAAAAATGTATACAAAATAAATTCCTCCGTAACATTCGCCGTTTTTTCATTTTCCATATTTTCCAACATGTGTATCATATAATTAATCTTTTCCATGATCCGACTATCAATGGTTGTCGTTGTTTGTCCTATAGAATTATTATACGGAGATGGAAAACGGCGATTTTGCGTTGGGTCATATACCGCTTGATAATTGCTATAATTACTTTGCGATGGATCGCGCACTAAAAAATCCGTTGTTCCTGCATTTTGAAAAATGGGTTTAGGTATTTGTATGGGATTTTTGGGGGGTTCGACGTCTTCATCGGGTTCGATAATCCTATCTTTTTTGGTTTGTGTAATTGCACGAGGTGGTGGCGTAAAATTCGCGAGTTTATCCCCATCATTCGCAACATTCATTTGACTGAGAAGAGTATTTACCCGGGTATTTTTTTCAGTGTGGAGTTTTGTCATATCGGATATATCGGGTTGGTCCTTATATCCAGAAGGTTCGTTATATCCCGCCTGCTGTTTGGATTCAGATGTAGACTGTGAATTAAAACTCGCATAATCTCGATCCGTATCGTCTTCGGCATAAGAACGTATTTTGGCGGTTTTTCGTATAGTGGAATTCCGTTTTTTTGTATCTTGATTGTCATTTGTCCATGGGGAGGAATAACTCAATAATGACATAATAAACTATTTACATATTAAAGATAAAAAAAAGTGTCATCTTGACATGTCATATAGAATGTCATATGGGACACGAAAGATATATAAATGTATAATATAAATGGCAACGACTTTTGGCAAATATATCATTGAGTTTTTACCAATCATTTTGATTTATTTGTTGGTGACTTATACCAATCCAGTAGTTCGGATGAGCCATACCATTTTAGGGAAAATATTCGCAGTATGTTTAATCATCTTTTATTCAACTATTGACGAGATTCATGGTGCAATTGTATGCATTCTTGTCATATACTACTATCAATCGGATTATGTCGAAGGAATGGCAACATTGCTAAATCAACAAGAGGTGCCTCCTTTTTCGAATAAAACCGAATCTTCAAAAAAAGAAGGTTATAAAGATGACTCTGATTCAGATTCAGATTCAGACTCGGATTCAGACGATGAGGAAGAAAAGAAAAAAAGAAAAAGACGAAAGAAAAGGAGATCTAAAAAAGACAAAGACGAAGGATTTGAACTCTTGAAAGATGCTTATATAGAAAATCCTAGTACAAAGAAGCAATCTTTGTCGGAAGAATCGAAACATGATTTTCAAAAGAAGCATTGTAAAAATGGGCATTTGATATTTCAAGATCACCGTGTAAAAACGGAAATGACGGAACATGTATTTTCAGAAATCAAATATAATGACGAGAGATGTAATCTATGTGACCCTACTTGCGATTATTCGATTGTAGAATCCAAAATAGTGACGGAAGAAACATTGCGTCCAAAAGACTCGAATGATTGGGTAGATCACGTTTGGAAAACCATGACCGAATATTATAATTCTTCATAGAGTCCTATAGAGAATATGTATGTGTGGAAAAATATCACATTGTATATTAAAATACAATGTCATATATGCAGAATGGACCAATGTCGATAAAAAAACCAAAACCGTTTAAAATACCGAAAACGGACAGTATATTCCTGAAATATGCCTATCGGATGTACTATTATGTAAACGAACAAGTATCTGCGTTGAATCAGAGTAAATATTTCGCGGGGCTCATGATTATCACGATTAATATAGCGAGCAAATTCGTGAATTTCAATATTAGTCGTACCATGGAATCTTATTTGAGATTTACATTTAGTCGAGATATATTGATTTTTGCCATTATGTGGATGGGAACGCGAGATATCTTTGTCTCAATATTCATGACGACACTCTTTATCATCATCATGGACTTTTTATTGAATGAAAATAGCATGTTTTGCTGTTTGCCGGAAAGTTTCACCACGGATCACTTGACCATGTTGGAAGAAAGTAGTACGAAAATATCACAAGATGATATTAAAAATGTAGAGGCGGTTTTAGAAAAAGCGAAAGAAATCAATAAATTGTTATCATCGGGTGAATTCAAGACAGATAAAAATATATGAGTATATATAAATGTCAGATAGTGCAACAGATATAGATAATGTAAAAGGTGATGTTTGCATGATTTCGCCAGATAACCCGATCAAGCTTGATACAGTACGCATCATGGTTGATTCCAATATACCTGGGAAAGAACCTTTTGAATTAAAACGTCAAATGATCTTTCATCCCACTTTGAAAACATCTTCTTTCAAAAAAATGTCGGATTATCCATTTATTACAAAAGACCGATGTTATCAACCGGATGTAAGTCGATTTTTAAATACACTACCATATGATAAGAAATTATCATTCTTTTTTAGTAAAGAACGACAATTAAAAGTGTTTGAAGATTTGAAATTGTATACTTCTTCCAGAAGAGTTGTAGAAACTGTCAAATCTCATACAATTGACGATAGTGAAGTCTTTAATTCAACTGAAATAAAAAAACTAAAAGATAAAATTAAAGAAAATGACAAAAGTATCGATTACAATGAAAATCTATCAAGAACAAGAATTCGACAATTGGACGATAATCAGTATTTATTCTTGAAAGATGATATAACATATTATGTCAATGAAATAACCAATGATTCGAGTGAAGAAAATAAAAAAAAATATAGAGTACAAACAAGGATTGAAGACAATATAAACAAAAAGATAAACAACATGATAAATGAAATTAAAAGTATTACATTTAGTTCCGAACAAGTTCGGAATGAATATTTTGATAAAAAGGTTAAAAATATATATGATTCACTTGAAAATATATTTACTGATAAACCAGAGATTGTTGAATCTTTGAAAATTCAAATTCTTGATATTATCGATGATGACACAAATTATGAAGATGGCGATTTTAAAGATGGCGATTTTAAAGATGGCGATTTTAAAATTGATGAAAAAATTATCAATGATATTAATTCTATTTTAGATACTTTGAATGGATTTAAAAATAAAATAATTGGATTAAGAAATAAAAATAAAACTTTAAATGAAAATATTGTCAAAGAATATGAAAAAGTACAACCTCAATCATCTGGACATTCTAGTACTCCAACAACAAATAATGATAATACAAACGATATCTACGTAAAAAATGTAAAAACTATGTTAGAAATGTTATTTCCGAATAGTTTTCCATCATTGAATAATATCAAGGATTCATATTCCATGTTAATTAAAACAAATGATTCAGAAGAATCTATTTTTTCATGGAAAAATATATATCCCAAATTTTTGACACAAAATACGTATCCAGATCAATATTATTCTTATTTACAACTTGATGGTAAAATATATACAACGACACAATTAATATGGTTAAATGATATCTTTAATCATCCAAAATATAAAGAACTTATCGATAAATACGAGTTTTTTACATTTTGGAAAGAACAACAAAAAGGTACATTAGCTACAGATTTATTAAAAAAACAAAGTTTATTTGAAATTGATTTTAGTAAGGATAATTCTAATAACGGTAAATATAAATTTACCGAAGCAGACAAAGATTTTTTCAAAGATAAAAAATTTGATTTGGCATCAATATCGGGAAGTGATAGATCATATTCAGAAAAAGTAGACTTGAATAAAAATTTAGATGGTATTTATAAAAGTATAGAACAAATTGAAACATATTTGAAAATAACATCTAAACCAGAAGATGTTTATAAAGAAATTTTGGATTCTGCACTTGCAATTCGTACATTATACAAAAAAGTAGCAGATAAAATCATTATAACAAAAGATATTGAAACTAAAATCACGCGTCTCATCAGTTCCATCACTGAAATTAATGCCATTATAAATATACAACGAAAATTCATAGATACCAATGAAATTGTGTTGAATTACGAAGCCGAAGATAAATCTACAGTAGATGAATTAAAAGAAAAATATCCCGAATATGTCGAATTTGTTGATTTATTTAAAACGTTCATAAGACCCAAACGAAATACCATAAATACAAAACTACAAGAAACCATCGAAGGTTTTGCAACGGGTCAACAAATCCAACAAACCGAATTTCAAGAATTGATTCAACCAAATAGTAGTTCATCAGAGATAACAGCAAAACAAGCCACACAATTAAATATATTACAAGCAAAAGCCAATGAACCCCGATTCGAGATTTATATACAATTGAATTTAATCGGAGGAAAGTTAAATGATAATAATCAATCGCGAATCAATTGTATGTATAAAAGCGAATATTTGGGAACCGAATTAGATCATATATTGCATCCATCTAAAAAATCGTGGGAATTATCCACAAAACGTCTTTTTTTCGATTTGGATGAAATGGAGAAAAAGACAAAATTGCAAATGCAAGAACAAAAACAAAAAGAAGATGCAGTATCTCTTAAACCGCCTGATAAAAATCCAGATATAATGCCACCTATGCCTCCTCCAATAGAAACAAATCGAGCAACTGCGGCTGCAGCCGCAGGAGGAAGTAAAAAAACCCGTCATCGTACATTACCTATTTATCCTTTACGAAAAACAAAAAAGACGCGATCTAGATAAATCGACGACTCAATTAAATCGGTACATCATGGGATCCTTATCGGGATTCTGTCGAATAAATTCGAGTTCTGTCCTATAGAACAATTCTACATCGGGACCTGCGATGGCCGAATAATAATTCGCACGCATGTATTCGAGTGGATATTTGATATAGTACCCATGTTCTTCTGAATATTCGCCGGTGGACCAAGTTGTAGTACCATTTGTTCCTCTTATGGAATACATGATATAAGGTATCTGTTTTACGACGGATTCTTGTTGTTGTAAATGAAATGCGACAAGACGTTCTAAATTCCAGCCCATTCCTATATTTGCTTGCATTATTTCATAATAATGTCGGCGATTCATCAACATTTCGGGTAGAATCGTCAAATAGGATTCGATATTGGATCTGGATAAAACGGCATGGCGATCTGTGTATCCCCCGTAATGTTCCCCGAAAGGTATCCATATGGATTCGCTGGATAATAGGTCCATCGTCGGATGTGGCATGGTGTATATAAAATCGCTCCGCGTAATGACGAATCTATCGTATTTATCTATAAGACCGTTTTTCGCAAGTTCTTTCAAAAGAAACCATCGATAAAAAAGGAGAATCCCCGCGGATCCCGGATGTTGATTCGGACCTTTGATTCCCCCCATGAATTGATCGGGGATTTTCAAATATTCGCGCCAATCCATTACCGCATGATTGGGATTTTCTTGTTGGATCGTGTTGGATACATAGTCAAACGCATCTGCATAATTATCGGGTTCGTCATATAGAAATCTGTATATGGAATTCTGGTAAAAGGGATTTGTATAATCATAATTGGAACGTATTCCTATACAAATACAGAGATCTGCATTCAAGGTGTCCAATACATTTTCTTTGAAATTTGTGTATGTGAATTCTGATGCGCGTGTTTCACTTAATATAATCACGAGGGTTTTTTCCTTTTCATTGGACATATTGTTTTATAGGATATAAAAGAATATGCGATTTTACGAATTTTAGGATGTGGATATAAATCAACCAATCAACTATTTTATGCGAAAACGGGAGTTCCCTTGACGTATTTTCCGGCTTCTACACTAATATCTCCGTTCTCATCTAATCCATATATGACACTATCCGTTTCGTTTGTCACATAGTATACTTTACCGTTGATGGTAATTTCATACACTTCATCTTCTTCTTGTTCTTCTTCTACTTCTTCTACTTCTTCTTGTTCCTCGACTTCTTCCTCTACTTCTTCTTGTTCCTCTACTTCTTCTTGTTCCTCGACTTCTTCTCGTTCCTCGACATCTTCCACTTCTTCCACTTCTTCCACTTCTTCCACTTCTTCCACTTCTTCCACTTCTTCCACTTCTTCCACTTCTTCCACTTCTTCCACTTCTTCCACTTCTTCCACTTCTTC
>Ga0114960_10003739_pt1 | contig 11541 bp, 11 predicted proteins | sample C_130625_MF_Meta_FD_92637 | JGI IMG/M metagenome (GOLD analysis project Ga0114960, IMG submission 92637) | Freshwater microbial communities from Lake Croche, Canada to study carbon cycling - C_130625_MF_MetaG | ecosystem: Environmental > Aquatic > Freshwater > Lake | place: Lake Croche, Canada...
CTGCAAATACTTTTGCACATCAAGAACCAAATGGCACCAATTATCCTGCAAGTATTTCTTCAAATTATTCCTCAATAAATATGGTTACACATCAGGAACCAAATGGTACCAATTATCCTGCAAATACTTTTGCACATCAAGAACCAAATGGCACCAATTATCCTGCAAGTATTTCTTCAAATTATTCCTCAATAAATATGGTTACACATCAGGAACCAAACGTGACCAATTATCATGCAAATACTTTTGCACATCAAGAACCAATTTTGACCAATTATCCTGCAGATTCTTTTACACATCAAGAACCAATTGTGACCAATTATCATGCAGATACTTTTGCACATCAAGAACCAAATGTGACCAATTATCCAGAAAGTGTTTCTTCCAATCATTCTCCTACAAATATGGTTACAAACGAACAACAAAATATTTCTCTATTAAAAAAACCATTTAAAATTATGCTAGATAAAGCATCAAATAAATTAATAAAAGTATATATTAAAACAGATATGAATAATGCAAAAGAAAACCTAACAATTAATCATACACAAAATATTACATTTGACAATTCAATATATTATGATACTAATAATAAGTTAGAGTTTATTACAACTTCATTATTTAATAATAAAAACACTTTTAATATATTTATAGCTGAGTTAACAAATTCAAAAGAGTATACATATGGTGAAAAAGAATCGCACATTTATTTTGAAACTGAAAATAAACACTATAATGTTTATAATTTCATACCAATTTATTTAAATTTTGATGAATTTAAAAATATATTTTTTAATTCAAAAACAAAATTTTTTAATATTTCAGATGTTATATCAGAAAAAATAAAATTATCTAATCAATATTTTGAAAATGTAAACAATGAAATTGAACCTTTTTTTATTTCAAATTCAATTAAAAAAATATATATTGAAAAAAATAACTATAATGAAATGGATGCAAATACACTGATTGAAATAGAAAAAGAAACAAATGACTTTATTTCTTTATATAACTTTAACTATATTACAAATAGTTTGAATTTAGATGAAATAATGAATATTATCAATAAAAACAATATTGAATCAGTTTGTGAAATAAAAATAAAAATTAAAGTTTATTATAGATCAAAAAAAACTGATATACCTTGTATAATGTACTTTAATTATATTGTTCAAAACATTCATTAATATTATAAATTTTTAAAATAAATTTATAATATAATATTATTATATTGTATTTTAATAAGTATTCATGAAGGAAAAAATTTTTTTAAAGAAAATATTATATAATTATCATGTTAAAACTTTTGATATTGTCAATAGCGGAAATATTTTAAATAATTATACACAAAAAATATACATTATAAATCTAGAAAAAAATCTTATAAGACGCAATTACATTTTGACTATTATGAAAAAATATGGTATTTCTTTCCAATTAGTTCTAGTAAAAAAAATAAAAAAAGAAGATTATATTTATTATTGTAACTATAATAACAATATTTCTATCGGTGAGTTAGGGTGTGGTATAAGCCATTTGTGGTGTTTAAAAGATATCATAAAAAATAAATATAGAAATTCTATTATTTTTGAAGATGATATTATTTTTCATAAAAATTTTGAAGCAAAATTTTTTGATATCATTCAAAAACAATCTTATGACTTTTTATTATTAGGAGCATGCGATTTTCATTTTTCAGAAATTAATTATAAAAATGTCAATGAAAATTTATATCGTCCTAATTTAAATTTTGAGAAAGTATATGGCGCACATGCTATATATTATTCTTTACAAGCTGCAAATTATATGTTACAATACAGATTAAATGAATTTGCATTTTTTGATTATAATTTAAATAAAGTTTTTGACTATTTTAATAATACATCCTTCATATGTTATCCTAATTTAGTTGTTACTGAAAAAACAACATCTGATAATAATCATGATTATGATTTATTTTCTGAAAAAGAAAAAATATTTTATAAAAAATGTTTTACTCATTTTAATTTTAATGATTATAACTTTATCTATTTAAATTTATTAGATTATTCGTCTTTAAATACATTTTCTGATTATAAAGATTATCTTTGTAGTCTATTTAAAGAAAAATATCCTGAAAAGCACGATTGTATTAAAAAGTTTATAAAAAGAGTAGATTTTAATTTTTTATCATTGGAAGATATCAAAAACATTTTTCCATCTTTTAAAAAAGTGGTTTAGATTTAGTCGCTAACATTTTTAAAATTATAGCTTTCATATAATATTTCAAATTGAATTGTCAATGCTATATCCATATTGTTTAAATTAATAATTGTCCCAAATTTATCTATTAATTTAATATGTAACTTTGATATATTTACAGGACCATTATATTCTCTCATTTGCGCTAACGGATTATTATCATTCAAAATAAATGAACTGTTTGCATTTTTAAACAGCACTTTTGCTATTACATTTTCATTTAAAACACTTTTGTCAAACCCAACAATATTCATATGATTTGTATTATACTGGTAATCATTTATGATCACATAAATATAATTTTCACTTCCATTATCAAATATACCTTCAGATACAACTTTATTTGTTATATTTAAGTAATTTGTCATTCTAAAACCACATACCCATCCAAATGATAGTAAAGGATTGTCATTATATTCATCAGAAAATACTAGAGAGATATTAATAAAATCATTTAATATTTCAAAAGTTGTTTTGTTATTATATGGATGAATTGAAAATCGTATATATTTCAATAAGTTATCATTATTTGATTGAAAAAAATATGTTTTATTTAAAAAATCTTCCAATTCTGCAGAAGTATAATTTCCTTCAGGTATTTCTATAGTAAAGTTTTCACTCTCTATTTGTTGTTCATGAATCATAGTTACCATTATTTCAAACATATTATTTTTGTTATTTTTTGATATTAAATACCATGACTTTGGCATTTCTATGGATATTAAGCGCATAGATACCACATTTTTTATTTCACTAGGTATATTGTATTGAAAATCTGATGAATTAGATTGGAAATAATTACTTCTAAAACAACTATTCATATTCAAGTTTAATAATTTTGTTATTCGTTTAATAGAGTTAATGTTACCAGGTGCAATACTATTGTTCAATGTATTTTCTACCACATTTGTTTGTATATTATTATATAAAGATCTATTGTTTTTAGAAGCTAGTTTATCAGTAGTTGGTAAAATTTTCACATAAGAGTTAACATATGAATCATTCTGTATATCTTCTAAATAGTAAATTATTTGCTCTACATTTTTATTTTCTAGATTTTTAATATTTTTAATTTTATAATAATACTCATTAACTATATCAAAATTATCAATACTATCTATTCTATTCATTTTATGTAAATTAAAAATGCTAGATATTACATTATATGCTTTAGTAAAAAAATATACAATTTCCATAGGATAAGAATCTTTAATTTTTTTCAATAATATATTCATTTGGTCTACATTTTCTAAAGTATTATTGTTTGTAATTTTAAAAACATTTAATAGATCAGTATACGTATAATTATCTATATTTAAATCCATATTTATTACTTATTATTATTATTTATAAATATTAATTTAATTTCGTATAAAGAAAGTATATATTTATAAATAATTATCCAAAGTTGAAGGAAAAATTGGTGTTTAATAGTATCTAAAATTTCATTCATTATTTTTGATATAATTTCTGTATTATCAGCTAATAGTAATTCTTGTAATTCAATAGGTTCTAAATCACTATTATTATCTAAAAATTTGTTAATAAATTTACTTATTATGTAAAATTGAATTGGCGTACTTAATTGAGTATTTTTTAAATATAATTCATTATTACTTATTTTACTATCAACTAATACATTCAAGGTAGAATTTAATACTTTTCTTAGAACCAGCGACTTTATTTGTAGTTTATTAAATTCTGTATTTTCTATTTGAAATAAACTTTCATTGTACACTTTAAAAACCCTGTCTTCTAATCCACTACTCCATTCTTCAATAGTATCATTTATATTATTTGATTTTGTTTCATTTAAAAAATTATTTACTTGTAACCAAATATTTCTAAAAATAACAGATATTATTATTATTTAGTTATATTTCAAATTATTTATAGTTAGATCATTCACAATTATAGTTAAAGTAAATGAAGTAGATAATTGTTTATACAAAATATAAGATAAAATATATTTATCAGAATCTAACATAATTATTATCTATAAATATATAATTTTTTATACAAAAATATAAATTTCATATTTTACTATGATTTAGAAATATATAAAACTCTTTTATCTCTAACTAATATATAATGAAAGGCGGAAAAAGAGCACTCACTCCATGGAATATATTTGTTAAAAAAGTGTACAGCGAAGGAAAATCAAAAAATTCAAGTTATGCATTCAAAGATGCATTGAGAGATGCTAGCAAACGCAAAGGAGAGATGGGTTCATCTTCTGGAACAAAGAAAATGGGGAAATCAAAATCAAGACATAATAGAGGTAGAAAAGGTACACGCAGAAGACGTCATTAAAAATTTATATATCCCATAGTTCATTTATTTTTGCACTATCTAGTGAGTTAATAAAAGACCAATCACAATTTAATAACTTTTCGCTTTTTTCAATTAATTCATCAATGCTATCTCTTTTAGAAGGCTCAGGATGAATATTTTTAGAAAGTTCTATACAAATTTTATTTATAAAAGTATCTTTTAGAGAGAAAACCTTGCAAATACTAGCAAAAATGTGTAAATAGAGAACACTAATACTATATATATCCCATTTATCATAGTTTGTCAAAATATCCATAATAATCTCTCTTTTTGGTTTGTTAATATATTTTTTTAAAGAATAAACACAATATTTTTGATAATTATCTCTATAAATCTGAGAGAAAAAGGATAAAATAGATAGATTCTTTATAAAAACTTCTACAATTTCTTCAATAAAAGAATAAGATATTGTATTCATATCATTTTCAATTAAATAAAACAAAACATGTACTTCTAGTGGTTTTAAGCTATAATCTGTTGTTTTTTTTATAATTTTAGTAATATATTCTTCATTTAACTTAGATACTTGTAAAGATAGTTGAAAGTTATTCAATAATGGATTCTCTCTACATGTTTCTAGGAAAACAATATTTTTGGAACTAAATTGAAAAAAAACAATATTTTGATTCTCTAGTTGAGACAAACTCTTTAAAAGATAAGAAAATGATGAAATAATATAAAAAATGAATTGTTTTGGTTCTTTAAATTCTATTAGAAAATCATCAAAAGTAGATAAATAACTCTTGTATGTGAATAATAAATATTTTTTAGTTTCATCCAATAATTCAACTTTTTCTATAACTTTTTCACGAATTGTACTAATATTAATAAAATCATAATCTTCTAGAATAGAATAATAATTTGAATAATAAGGTATTTTTTTGATTTTATTAGCTATATTGACTTCGTTTATCGCATAAAAACAATAATTTACGATTTTTGTTTTGTTTTTACATATTTTATTAGGTTTTTGATTTTCGTTAAAAAAATGTCTTTTTAAATTAAATGTATTAATATTCATTTATTAAATTTATTATTTTTTCTTTATTCTTTAATTTTTTTATTTTATTTATGAATGTTGTTTAACTAACAAGAAATACCTATTTTTATATGTTTTCTTTATTTTTGCCTTGATTTCATTAGAATTTGTAAAACCATTTTTACATAACAAATGGACTTGATCTTTCAACAAATCCATATGAATCTGACAAAATTCTTGAAATCCATCAGATGGCTTATAATTTTCTTTGATAATACCAGTGTTGATGTGTTTATCCATAGATTCTAGGAAACTCTTCTCAACGCCTATATAATCACGCCTCTCTGCTAGTGTTTTTTTTTCAGTACTTTTTTTTCGGAAATAGTAGCGCGCACTTTTAAACATCTTCTCTAAAATATTACCATTGTAACCTAATTGTGTTAAACGATTCACTTCAGATGTAACCATATTACTATTCTCTTCAATCCAGATTTCCCATGCCTCTTTGAATACTTTACGATGATCGTACTGATGAACCTTTGAAAATATATATAAATCATTCATAAACTCTTCAGTAAATTTATAACGATATATATGAATATTTATATCATCATTAGTAATTCTAGTTTCATCAGAAGGAGTACTTGATTCTTCCAATCTAAGGGTAGATGAAAATGAATCCACGTTATCAAAGTTTGTTCTACTATCAATAACACCAATAGAAACATTATTATCCTTATCACCATAATTAAATCCTGCATTTTGCATTGTATCTGATTAGTTGTAGATTCTAATTAAAAAAGTTTTTCAATTTCAATTTTATTTTCAAAATAAAATTAAACTAATAATATGTTATTTTTACAGGCCATGAAATAGAATCTTTGTATATTTTAATAAATTTATCTATTTTTGGAAACCACTTTCTCAGTTTGCTTTCATATTTTTCCTGGTAATTATTTTTTGTCCATGTATTATTTTCATAAATGTTTTTTTCAAAACATTTTTTATTAATTTTTTTTTGTAATTTTTTTACATATTTATCGGAAGTTTCATTGTATTTATATAAGAAACCTTTCTTTCTTTTTATGTTTGTTACAATTTTACACATTTCACCCTTTATTGAATAAAATTCAACTACAATTGATGTTTCAATGAAATAATCGCAAACCATAATAGATAGATCGTGTTTATATATTGTATTTATACTTTTCTTAAGTTGCTTAATTTTAAATCAATTTTATATTCATGTTATTAAAAATACCATGGTACAATACATTCTTTACTAATTTTTCTCATAAACATAAAACCTTCGGTTCTTTTATGTATTACTTCTTCAATTGTTAATTCATTATAAGTTTTTGGTCTTCCTTGATGATTAAATTCCCAATTTGCGTAGTTGATATTTGAATTAACATAATTTATGTTAAATTTGTTACATAAATTTACAAAATAATGCTCATCTGGAGCGTAAAATTTGTCATTGAATAAATATGTAAAATCATTATTTATAAAAAATTCAACAGTTTGTCTATTCAAGATTAGACAAGGATTTTGTTTTACAAAATTATTTTTATCAAAAAAGTTTTCATCCGTTAAATCAATAAATCTCTCCATACTATTGTTATAACCACTCTGGATAATATTTGTATTTATTTCTTGAATTCTACTATAAATATGGTCAAAATTATATAACGGAATACATGTTTCGCTTAATAATATAAAATATTGATTTTCAGGGTCTAATAATGCTTTTTTAAATAATTCAAACGTCGCTTTAACTACTGAAATATGTGCATATTTTGTTTTTACACAGCTATCAATGCAATATTTTTCAAAATGATAAGTTTCATCTACAAAAGGCAATTTGTTGTGTATATATATATTATATTTATCTTGTTTATTACTGAAAAAATTATTCCATAATGTTGGTTGTGATAAATTATCATACGTTAAAAAACAAAAAGCCACTTTTGTCATTTATAATATTATAGTACAAAAATAAATGGCAAAATAAACATGTATTTTATTTATCCCCTTTGATTCCGTAATTTAATAGTTTAGATGAAACGTTATGTCTACCAAGAATTCTTCCAATCATGAGATCTTCATATATTTCTTCATTTCTAAGTTTATCAATGTTTGAATCATTATATTCTTTATTTATTATCTCAATTGCTTTTCTACTGAGAATATAACTACAACCACCATCAAAATAGGTTACATCTGATATATCAGCAGTTTTATTATACCAATTACTCCATTCAGGAACTTTTCCAAAATGATAATTACAATTTTTATTACCATCCCAGCGATTTTGTTTTTGACCCAAGTAATCAAAATTCTTTAAATCACTATATTTATATAAATTTTTTATATTTCTATCAGTAAATTCATTATCATGATCATCTATTTTTATTATATGTGTAATATGATTAAACTCAGGATTAGTTAAAACTTCTTCTATCATTAATATTATTTTTTCAGGAAGACCATCATAATAGTCATTACAATTTAACCATAATACTTGTCCATTTTTATCATACCATCTTCTTTCTTTATTACGATCATTTGTACCTGAAATTATTATTAGATCATTATTTGTTCTACTTTTTATTTTTTGCCATAAATGATTATGTTTATTACATGATACTATAACTACTAAAATATGTATATCACTATTTACATCTTCAGTATATTTTCTATTTTCTTTTTTACCATAATTTAGATAATGATGTGCTGCTTCTGTATAGCTACATGTTTGTTTTAAATCTGAATTTAATGATAAATATGTTAAATGATCAAAATCATCAGGGAGAGACATTTTATATAATAATATTATATAAAAAGAATTTAATGAATTATTTATTTAACTAATATTTTATTTTATAAACGAATCACTTTTACATCGCTTATATCTTCAGGTATTAATTCAGCTTCACACAATGGAATTTCTGGTTCACATAATTGAATTCTAGCTTCACCTGCGTTTACATATTGATAATTTGAAAATATGTTTTCACAAGAAATAGGTTCTGCTATAGTAACTGGTATATACACTTCTTCATTTGTTTCTTTTGTTTTATGATATAATGTAAGCGAATCATAAAATTCCTTTACTTTTTTGTTTATACGAATTCTGGTAGCATCAAATGAAGTTAAGTAAAGCCCATCTAGACTTTTTACGCGTGATAGTGCGACATACGTTTGTCCGCATTCAAATATCCCACTTCCAACATCAATTTCTGCTGCATCCATAGTCGCACCTTGTGACTTGTGAATGGTTAAAGCCCATGCCAAAATAAGCGGCACTTGCGAGACTCCTATTCCTGGTATTTTATCACTTGTCCAAATATGGCGCTCCATATTACGTATTATTCCATTATTAAATTTAACTTGAGGTATTCCAGTAAATTCACAAAATCCTGTTACAATACCTTGGCTTCCATTACAAACTTCTATTCCAGTATCAGACTGAATATTCACAATACACATTACTTGAGATCCTATTTTTAATTTCAGATCTTTATCACAAATTAAATTACCTGCAAGAAAATCCAACTCTATTTGTATATCTTTTTCTGAAAAATCATAACGTTTTACTCTTTCTGATTTTGTCATTTCCACGTCTTTTACATATTTTATAGAAAAATCTTTTGCTTCTCCTACAAGTGCACTCATTTTTGTATTATTTATATTTTCTACCTTGTTGCGTGTAGGATATAATTTTGTGGGTTCTGCGACCAAATTGGAATTGAAAGGCCGTCCTACATATTGCAACAATAAATCATTTGACTTACGCTTTATTTTTCCTTCTCTTATTTGATTTAATATAGTTGAATAAACTTCATCAGTTTGTCTGAAAATTTTAATTAGCTGAATTTGACAATCTCTATGGAATACCGAATTCCAGTCATCACTTTCAAAACAAAAACGCTGTGTATCTGGTTCATCTCTATCTCCTACTGGTGGTAATTGAAAGAAATCACCCGAAAATATCAACTGAATTCCACCAAATGGTTTCTGGTTTCCTCTTATCACTTTTCCAATTTCATTTAATAAATTGAATAACTTGAGAGAAAGCATACTTACTTCATCTACTACCAATACATCAGTACATTTCCATAATGCCTTTGCAAATTTATTCTTTTTTATTTTGGTAACTAATTGTTCTATGGTGCCGTTTCCTAATCCTATACCAGACCATGAATGTAATGTTTTCGCCTTGCAATTAAGAAGAACTGCCGCACAACCAGTAAGAGCAGTTACTTGAATATCCTTAAAATGTTCATAAGCATGCTTATAAATCATTTTTATTAATGCGGATTTTCCTGTACCACCTGGTCCAGTAATAAATATGTTATGTCCTTGAACATATTTATTGAATGCTATTTGTTGTTCTACAGAAAGTTCCATATATTATCTTATGCTTTTCTTTTTAAACCTATTTTCATAATCAATTTTATATCCATCCACCTTTAGAAAAGGTGGAGCCAAATCCACTTTTTAAAAGTGGAGCAAAAATGGTAAAGAAAAAGTTGAACAAAATGGTAAAGAAAAAGTTTATTAAAATTGTAAAAGGTTTGGCTCCACCTTTTTAAAAGGTGGAATTAATTGAAATTAATTGCGGACAATCTAATGTTTCCATAATATAAATTTGTTGAATCTGTTTGCACTCTTATAGCATAATAATAATTACCAGGTCCAGTAAAACCTGTATCATATGCTTGCATGTTAATAGTATTACCATTTAATGAAGCTGTATTTGGATTTGGTACAGACATTGACCATAATGATGTATTTAATTCATTTAAATTTGCCTGTGTTGCAGTATCAGTTGGTGCATATTCAACACCTTGTTGTTTATTATTTGCTAAATTAATATATTTATCTGGTAATGCTGTTCCACTCATTCCTGTGTTACTTCTTAGAATAGATGATGATACATTTTTTATTCCACTAGAAGAAAATATTTGGCATGAAGCATTGATTAAATATTTACTTGATACATTTGTAACATTGATTGGTAAATTTACTGAATCTAAAAAGTAACCTGTTGAACCCGATACTGCGAGATTAAGTCCTGTAAATCCTGTATTTGAAAGATATGCGATGTTTACACTTGTTGATGGACCTGTTGGACCTGTGTAAGAAGCACCTGTTGGACCGGTATAACCTGTAATACCATTTTTATTTATTAATGAATAAACTGGACCTTCATTTCCTGTTCCACCAGTGTTAATTAATTGTGCAACCAAATCTGTAAAGTTTTGACCAACAGGTCCTGTTCCAGATATTTCCCATCCTCCAATGGTTCCTAACGGTGCCAAAGGATTAATATTTGGTCCAACATTTATAAAGGGAGTTGCAAAACCAAATTGAGAATAAGCAATTCCTGATAAATTTGAACCAATAGTTGCAGGTATTGACCCAGTTGGTCCTGCAATGTTTAACGAACCAGGGCCCATAAATACTTCTTTCCATCTGGCTCCCGTATATCCTAACGAATATACATTGCTTTGTGTTGGAATTATATTTCCTGATATGTCAATTTGTGTTTCACTAATGGTTGCAATATCAGAATAATATATTTGTCCAGTTGTTCCTCTTAGTAAAAAAGAGCCAGTACCTACTCCTGCAACTTGAACACTCCCTGTAGGACCTGTAGGACCTGTGCTAGCAATACCAGTAGGACCTGTACTAGCAATACCAGTAGGACCTGTACTAGCAATACCTGTAGGACCTGTGCTAGCAATACCTGTAGGACCCGTGCTAGCAATACCTGTAGGACCTGTATTAGATTCACCAGTAGGACCAGTACTAGCAATACCAGTAGGACCTGTGCTAGCAATACCTGTAGGACCTGTACTAGCAATACCTGTAGGACCCGTGCTAGCAATACCTGTAGGACCTGTAACAGAACTTACCGGGCCTGTTACACCAGTAGGACCAGTATTAGATTCACCTGTAGGTCCAGTGCTAGCAATACC
>Ga0114960_10003744_pt1 | contig 11529 bp, 5 predicted proteins | sample C_130625_MF_Meta_FD_92637 | JGI IMG/M metagenome (GOLD analysis project Ga0114960, IMG submission 92637) | Freshwater microbial communities from Lake Croche, Canada to study carbon cycling - C_130625_MF_MetaG | ecosystem: Environmental > Aquatic > Freshwater > Lake | place: Lake Croche, Canada...
AAACCATGAAGAATTCGTCGAAGAATTCGTCGAAGTTCCATATAAAGCAGCCTTTCTTCCTTCCTTAGTAAACTCCATTTATAAAACACTGACAAAAAAACATAAAGATTTGGAAGTGAACAATTTAATGAATATAAAATTTGCAGTTTTTGTTTTATGTTACATTGGACAATGCGCCGCACTACTACCTGGCATGCCGCAACCCAAGCTCGTTAAGGTTCCCATACAGGAATTCTACGAAACGATGGATAGTAAAAAAATCCAGTCCATTACAGTTTCCGACGATTTCCAACATATTTATTACACCCAAAGCATGGACGCTAGAGAAGCCGACGATGGTGATAAAAATAACCCACGCGATCCGTCTGACCCGGGCCAGGTCCTTCTATTCAAACAAATCGACACAAACCCGGAGATAACGAAACATATCATTCGCGTTTCTGAAGAAAAACACCTGAAAACCGCGTTTGTTCATTTGACAGAAAACCCATTCAATCAATTGTATTCTGCGGCATCCGGGTCATTCGAATTTGCGTTCATGTCTTTTTTTGTTATTTTGGCAATACGAACTCTCGGCGCTTTTTTCCAAAACCAAGGATCTGCTGGATCACCGTTCGCCTTGGGAAAGGTGGGACAGGTCGTAGAAAAAGAAGAACTGAAAAAGGCGAATATTTCGTTCGCGTCCTGGGCGGGAAGTCCGGAGGTATTTGAAGAATGCGTCGAAATCGTTCGTTACCTGAAAAACTCGACCACATTCGAAGAGGTCGGAGCGGAGATACCGAAGGGAATTTTATTGGAAGGTAATCCGGGAACCGGGAAAACGCTATTGGCCAAGGCCATCGCGAGTGAAGCCGACGCGTCGTTCATTTCGGTAAGCGCGAGCGAATTCATTGAATTGTATGTGGGATTGGGCGCGGCTAAAGTGCGGAATGTATTCCGGTTGGCAAGAGAGAATGCCCCCTCGATAATATTTATCGACGAAATCGATGCCGTGGGCAGACAACGGGGGGCAGGTATCAATATGGGAAACGACGAACGAGAACAGACATTGAACCAATTGTTGGCCGAAATGGACGGTTTCGCGCAAAACAAAAACGTCATTGTGATCGCGGCTACCAATCGCAAAGACGTATTGGATAGTGCGCTCTTGCGTCCAGGAAGGTTCGACCGAATTATCACGGTGCCACTTCCCGATAAAACCTCTAGGCGTAGTATTTTGGGTGTTCATGCGAAATCCAAGAAGGTGGCCAACGATGTAAATTTAGAGACGTTGGCCGAGGCAACGAGCGGGTTTTCTGGTGCCCAACTCAAAAATATTTTGAACGAGGGCGCGATCTATGCTGCAAGAGCGGGAAATAAAACCATTAGCCAAGAAAACATCGAACAGGCCATCGAAAAATCGATCGTTGGCATAACAAAAACGATCGATGATCGGAGAAGCGACACGAAGTTTCGTGTGGCCGTTCATGAGATGGGACATGCAATACTAGTGGCCAAATACAAGGACATATTTGAACTCCAAAAGGTTACGATCCAGCCCACCTATTCGGGTGCGGGTGGATATACTTTGTTCCAGGAAAGATCGAATGTTGTAGAGGCGGGATTGTATACCAAGGACATCTTGAAAAAACGCATACAAATCGCGCTGGGCGGAAAGGCCGCCGAGTTCATCTATTTCGGAGGGAACCATATTTCGGTCGGCGCCGTCGAAGATTTAAAGCAGGCAAATTCCCTGGCTCAGCGCATGATATCGAATTATGGAATGGGCAAAGAGTTAGAGGTGTTTTATGACGAGAATATGGATAGTCGCGGAAATCCCTTTTTGGGGAGGAGTTTAGCGAGCGGAATACAATATTCCGAAAAGAGACGACAAACTGTCGATGACGAGGCGCTAGAATTGGTCAAGGAGGCATACACAGAAGCGGTCCGCACTATTGCTGAAAATTTACCGGTCATCGACAAATATGTATATCGTCTATTGATGGAAACGACGTTGTCGGGGAAGGATATATTGATGTAAGGTATAAATATAAAAAAATAGCACGTAAAATATATATTGACATGAACCAACATATATTTTTTTGTATATTTTTTTATCCACTGGCATTGTTCGGATTTCGACCAAGACCCTTGTTTATGTCTCACCAAAATCATTGGTACGTCATTGGCGAACCTCGCCAATTTTCGCACAGCCGGCCGTATAAAATCACGATCTGGGGAAAGAATTACGTGGTATGGAAAAAGAAAACCGGAGAGTTTTCAGCGATTGACAATGAATGTAGTCATCGCGGAGCAGCTCTGTGTGGAGGTAAAATCGTAAATGAAAATGTGATGTGTCCATATCATGGTTACGAATATTCCGGTGACGGCACCCTGAAAAAAGTCCCAGGGTTAAATTTCACGAATACGCCCTGTCAAAATATACCGGCATATCAAGTCGTGGAACAGGATGATTGGCTATATCTCAATACCGTACCTCAAAATGCGTCTTCTGCTGTAGAAATTTACCGAGAACCGGAGGCGATGAACCCGAAATTTACCAAGATTTTGATCGAAGCCAAATTCGAAAATTACGGGAGAATTGTGAGTGAAAATTCGCTAGACGTCATGCACATCGGATATGTACATACGTTTGGTAATCGCGAAAAACCTTCCCCGGTCAGCGAAACACCACCTCACCGCGTGAACGATACTCTCCAACACTATCGCACTCAGTACAATTATACGTCTGGCCAAAAATCCGTTGCGAAAAAGGTATTTTCGATGAAACAGTTGACGATTGAGAACGAATTTATTTTGCCACATACGACAGTGGCGCGAGTGATTTTCGGAAACATGACGAGTACTGTGATCACATCGGCAAGACCAGTAAACATGACACATACGATGCTTTATGTAAAGACATATCGCAATTATTGGAATGGTCCGGGAAATACACTGATCGGCTACATTTTAAATTCTGTAGGAGATTTTATTACTACCCGCATGATGACGAATACGGTGAATGAAGATAAATCAGTGGTGAACGGAATTTTGATGAAAGACATGGACGGAAAATTCAACATGAAATTCGACAAATTACAAAACACATATCGCACCTTGTACAAGAAATTTATCCATGATTTTCACAATGACCATAAATAGATTTCGCAAATCCGCGCATTTTTTCTAAGGAGAAGCTATACACGATAGAAATGGATGTTTTACAAGACGCCGGAGATTTACATAAGAAAACATTTTTGAACCATGTATTCTCGACGACGGAAGAGGGAAAGGCCGAGATTTTGAACGCGGTTCAATACGCCATTCTCGGTGTCATCCCGATCGTGGCCTTGAATAAATCGGTTCAACAATTTATACCGGAGGCGGATACGGAAAAGTCCAGCATCGAACTTTTAGTCGAAGTTGTTCTTCAGTTGATTGCCATGTTTTGCGGAATTATCATCATTCATCGTATCATTACCTATATTCCCACCTACAGTGGTTACAAATATGAGCACTTGACGATTACCAATGCCATTTTAGCATTCTTGGTGATTGTCTTGAGTATACAGACGAAATTGGGAATTAAGGTGAATATTCTCTTTGATCGTGTGAAAGATTTGTGGAACGGTACGTCGAGTGACGAAAAAAAGGCGAACGTGAAAAGCAGCTTGAGAGTGAGCAACCCGATGAGTAGTGCACACGCTCCTAGCCAGGCGGACCATTTAGATAACGGTCACGTCCAGTCCACCGTTTTTCCTCCCGCCCCGGTCGCTACCAACAAACCTTCCAGCGGAAGTGGATACGACAATATGATGAAAGCGACTGGTCCCGCGTCGCACGCGCAAAATGATTATATGGGTTATTCTGGTCCGATGGCCGCCAACAGCGTCTTGGGCGGATCTTTCGGTTCTTTTTTCTAGACATTGAATTTGTTGTTTATCACAAATAACAAATTCATCAAATTGCGCTCGTTACACTGAGAGCATACGGGTTCGATTTCAACGACGACAATACATCCGATGAATTGCGATCCAATTGGATATTCGAATACAAACCATTTGTACCCTGTAAACGACCCAATGTCTCAGCAGACGGAATACCGTTTGGCATGCTGGGCGCATAAGATCTCGAATTTTTTAACATGGTGTCTTTCGGTTTGGCGCTCATATTGATATCGCCTTGATACAAGGACATGTTTCCTTTCACGAGACGACCGTCGATCGTTGAGGATTTAATGTCATTGTTTCGTTGGCGATATCCGGCCTCATATGATGTGGTCTCTCGAGACCCGGCCGCTGCGCTCGACCCACCAGCGTAGTAAAAATCCGTAGTGCTGTCGCGCTGATTATTGATCGATTGGTGTTCGGTCGTCTGGTACGCACCACCGAGTTGATTGGCATTGACGTTCAAATGGAATTTCGAATTCTCGGTCGTCTCGCGAATAGTGGTCGCAGCACGATCCGCGGGATTGAATATATACGTAGACCCAACAGAATTCACTGCGTTTTGATAAGGACGTAGTGTACCAATCGTATTTTCTTTGCGCGAAGGGCGAAGCATGTCGAGTACAGGCGCCACTACGGCACCAATGCTGCTACCGATAATTCCGAAATAACTGTCTTGGTTGTTCGCTACGCGATTATTGGAATACAAGTTATAGCTCTTGCTGCCATAGTCCGCAACATTTGCCCCTCCGCGACCCACGGCGTTCGCCACCGAGATCGGAACCGGACCCAAATCTACGTGTTTGGATGGCATGTATTCGCCGTCTATGTAAGTACTGGAAACACCGAACCCAGCAATACCGCTGTATTCTGTACTGGTCTCCGGTCTGGAAACATTTCGCTCAATTTCGATGGAGCGAAGAGTTTGGCCTTTTCCGGCACCGGTCGTGGTCATGTATCTGGATGGGTCGTGGTCGAACGTGCGCTCGGGGCGATTTTTCTCCACATTTCCAATATGGTTTTTATGAATGTTATGTGTAACGTGGCTCATTGCAGGACCTTCGTAGCCGAGCATGCCAAGCCCGGATGCCTTGGGTTTGTTGTCTGTTCGTAATTGGTCCACTGTTTTTTCGGTCCATTGGTCACGCGCCATCATTCCTGAATTGAACCCACCTTGACCTTCCGTAGTATATCCCAAGCCCAGTCCTGGTCCGACCTGTTCTTCTTGGAATGGCTTAACGTTGGCCATGCGAAGACTGGGATTTACACGCGACTGATAAAAATCGCTCGAGTTCGGCGCGCCGTTCGGAAATTGATAATGATCCGCGGGAGAAAAGAGCGGTGATTGTTCTTTCTTGGAATGTATTTGAGATCCAGCGCCAGTCATGTTATCGAGTATGCTTTCATTGGCGTTGGAATTTACATTTCTAGAGCGTATATGCCCTCCGAAAAATGGAACGGGATTGGAATGCGAAGAAAAATAACTTTCGTCGACTTGATCTCCAGTCAATGAAAAATATTTTTTAGAATTGTTTTCCGGAACATCCATTAGTTTCATATTGTTGAGTGCACCGACTACGCTGTCCTTGTTCAAATTCGCGTTAAAATATTTATCGGTGTATGCTCCGTTATCGGAGTGATATTTATTCGCAGTGGATAATTTGGACGAGACGTCGGTTTCGACAGCAATCTCGGGGTGTTGATCTGGATAATTACGGTCCGGAATGTCTGCCGCCTTCAAATATTGAGATGTATGCATAAGGCTATCAAAACCTTCTAACATTGGTCCTCTTTTTTGATTAAAAATTATATATAGTCCACCAAATGCGATTACTGGAATAAGTGCCTCCATAGATTAGGTATTATATACTCTGTAGAAATAATAAACACAGTGAAAATCCCAACAACACTTAGGCGGAGTTATCCAAGACACATTGTACGTCCAGTCAAGTAATATTGCGCCGAATCAGATCCATCTTTGCTTACCCCACCGAGGACGGGAATGGTCGGAACAAAATAATCTTTTTCTAAAATTCGGGTTTGGATATTTTCGTGAAATCCTTTTTCTAAATTTGCCTGTGGGTTCAAAAACGGTTCTTCCCATCGCGATTGTTCTAAAGATTTGTAGGTCCAAGCAGGATGCGATGCCCGGCTTTCTTCAACCATGGGCTGAGAAGAGGGATACTGTTTGACTTGGCTACTGAGAACCGGAGAAGATTTTCCAAGATTGTCTCTTCCCAGTGGATAGTTTAATCCCATCAATTTGCTTTCCACATCGATTGAATTCTCTGTCGACAAATTTGCGCCCCATTTTTGTAGACGAAACTGGGGGTCTTCATAAAATGGCAGACCAACTCCAGGACCGGGTGTGTTCAACATGTATCTGCCTTCGAATGTGCTTTCTTCTATAATTCTGCGCGTTCTCGCGTCATCATAATTAAATCGTGTAAATGCCATATACTGTAACCCGTTAAAATAAATACGAAAAACAGATTAAATATTTGCGGTGTAGACTAGAAAAGAAACAATAGAATGCCTAAAATATGTTTGAATATGATCGTGAAAAACGAAGAACACGTCATTGTGGACACCTTGACAAATATATTGGAGAACATTCAGATTTCGTATTGGGTCATTTCTGACACGGGTTCTACGGACAAGACAAAAGAGTTGATCGTCGACTTTTTCAAAATGCGAGATATTCCGGGTGAACTGGTGGAACATGAATGGCGAGATTTCGCATACAATCGAAATCAAGCGATGAAATGCGCCAAAGGAAAGGGGGACTATTTATTTATTTTTGACGCAGACGATCGGATACACGGAAAACTGGGTCTGCCTGAGGTAATCGACGCGGATCAATACATGTTTTTTTTTGACAAACATCATACATATGAACGCAATTTACTCTTGAACAATCGACTTCGCTGGGAATGGAAAGGTGTATTACACGAATGTTTGTCTCCTATCGATCCAATTCAAGTATCGATAAAAATCGACGGAGATTATTATATCCAATCTGGAAGGTCGGGGTCGCGAAATAAAAACCCCAATAAATATTTGGATGACGCGATCGTACTCAAAAAAGCGTTTTACGAGGAAAAGGAAAAAGACCCATTTATGGCCGCGCGTTATGCGTTTTATTGTGCCCAAAGTTATAAGGACCATGGTAAAGACTGGCACGATGATGCTCTCACTTGGTACAAAAAATGTCTAGATTTGAACAATTGGAACCAAGAGAAATATATTGCCTGTTACCACATTGGCGAATTTTACGAAGAAAAGGGTGATCATGAAAATGCGCTGAAGTATTTGTTAAAATCCATCGAGTACGATAGTGAACGCATCGAATGTATCGCTATGGCAATGACGATTTTACGAAATCGTGGGGATCATATTTTTGTAAATGCGCTGTATCACCGATTTCACAACTATGTTCCATACGACAAGTTGTACAATAAATTATTTTTGAAATCTTGGCATTATATGGAACATGAGATCGAATTGAACAATTCAATTAGTGCGTTTTATTCGTCGGACAATAAAACCGGATATGACTGTTGTAAAAAGATCATCTATACAAACGATACAAATACAGTGTTGGCAATTAAAAACGTCATGTTTTACGAAAATGAGATCCGTTCGGACGACCCAGAAAAGACACTTGAATTCTTTTACAAAGTCGATCAAATATCGATGAACGTAAATACTGTGAAGCTGTGGAATTTGTTATTCGAAATCGTTCGACCTAGGTTGACCAGTCGACCGAATTCTAGCAATACATTGACAACTCGACCGAACGACCCAACGATTTTCCTCTCGTTTACCACATGTAAACGTTGGGATTTGTTTCGGGAAACGGTGAATTCGATATTCGTCCATTGGACAGATATTTCTATGGTGGATTACTGGTATTGTGTTGACGATAATTCGTCAGAGGGAGATCGGAAAAACATGAAGGAGAACTATCCATGGATAACATTTTATGACAAATCGCCGGAAGAAAAGGGTCATCGAAAAAGCATGAATTTGATTTATGATAAATTGAGGGAAATGAAGCCCCGGTATTGGATCCATCTAGAAGACGATTTCCTATTTCATTGTAAAATGCCTTATGTCACCAAATCCATCGAAGCCTTGGAAAAATACAAAGACAGTGGCGTTATGCAAGTCGTTTTTAATCGGAATTATGCCGAAACCATTGAGGACTATAGTATACAAGGTCATGAAAGTTTGCCGGAAACCACTGAGTTTGTACTTCACCACCATCACGATCAAGATATATTGTACCGCAACTGTCATTATTGGCCACACTATAGTTTTCGACCGTCGATGGTCAATGTGTCAGCAATTTTCAATCTTGGAAATTTTGATAGCGAGAACCATTTTTTCGAAATGGACTATGCAAAACGATGGGCGGCCGCTGGATACAAGACCGCATTTTTTAATCGAATTACACATCGGCACATTGGCAAACTCACGAGCGAGAATGACAAACCGAACGCCTACGCGATGAACGAAGAACAACAATTTAATGAAATATGCGATTGTACACCATTTCGCATTGAAAATGCGCAATGTAACGTTGCCTTTTCACTCAAATCTGCCCATGAAATGGGCAGATTAAATGAGAAAAGGTGTAATAAAGACAGTAATCACGCCATAAAAATTGTAAATTTGGAACGCCGACCCGACCGAAAAATGAAAACGACGGAAATCCTTGAACAAAATGGAATAAGTTCCTATGAATTTATCGCCGCGGTCGATGGAAAAACACTGATATCTACAAAATATATAGCCGATTTGTTTCAAGGAAATGATTTCGGCAATCGGCGAGGTGTAATCGGCTGTGCGTTAAGCCATTATCAGTCGTGGCAACAATTGCTTGTCGACGAAACCAACTCTTATTATATTATTATGGAAGACGATTTTACAGTATGTCGCGATGTAAAGCAAAAAATGGACAGTCTGGTACCACATTTTCAAGAAAAAGACGTGGTATTTTTGGGGTATCACATGTTTGAAAAGGAAAGAATAAAAGTGAAAGATATCTACGATGATGAAAAAAGATCTGTTGTTCGGATTGAGCCATTAAACCAACGTTTGTATATTGGAGGAATGTTTGGATATTCGATAAACAAGGCCGGCGCCAAAAAACTGGTTGATTATATTCAAACGAATGGAATAAAACACGGGATTGATTATCTCGTGAAAATCGTGGATGGACTACATTCGTATGAGTGTCGACCCAGTTTATTCTTTTCAGTTTGGAATGAGAACGGTAAAAATATAGACACCGATATACAAAATATGTCGGATTTTATGATTTTTGATGAAATCAAACCGTCAAAGTACACATTTTTTCTGAATGTAGACCAGCATGATTATGATTTATACTACGTAAATAAACCACTCCAAGAACTTGTCAATATCGCAGATCGGGATGAAAAATGCGTTGGATTTAACACTCTAGGTTTTTTCAAAAGTTACATCAATGTTGAAAAACTGGTTCCGTCAAAATATTTTGGAAAGGGTGACGGCATCTATGTAAAGACGGAGTATTACGAAAAGATAAAAGAACGAAAAACAAAAACCGCCGTGAAAAGGTGTAAAATGATTTGCGACTGGTGTTCATCGGAACAATTGTGTAAAGAATGGTCGAATATGTGTGAACGAGATTTTTGCTGGAAAGATATCGAAATCACATGGGAGAACGAAAATATCGATTACTACGTCATCATAAATAGACCAAGATATGGAGAATTTTACGAACCGGCAAAAACGATTGTTTTCCAAATGGAGCCCTGGGTAAATGATGAAACGAAAAATTGGGGCGTTAAAACCTGGGGGGAGTGGGCAAACCCGGACCCCAGTAAATTTTTAGCGGTCCGAGGTAGAAAAAGTGGACACCATAATAATGCGTTTTGGCAACTCGAACTATCATTGAATGATTTATTATTATTCGATCCACCCCAAAAAAAGAATTCGATTTCATCTATCTGTAGTTCAAAATATTTTGACGAAGGACATATCGCACGAATAGATTTGTTGAAATATATCGAAAAAAAAGGCGACGTTGTCATTGATATTTATAATCAGGATAATGTTCATAAGTTTAAAAATTACAAGGGACCTCTTACGCCATACGTGGATAAAAGCAAGGGTCTAGTTCCATATAAATATTATTTTATGATCGAGAACAATTACGAAACCGATTTTATCACTGAGAAATTGTGGGAACCTATATTGTGCGAAACTCTGGTTTTTTACTACGGGTGTCCAAATGTTACCGATTACATAAATCCAATGGCATATGTGCTATTAGACGTAAATGATTACGAAAAATCATATCAAATTATAAAAAAAGCAATTCGGGAGGATTGGTGGTCTCAACGAATAGATAGTATTCGACAGGAAAAGAAAAGGATTTTAAACGAAATGGCGTTTTTTCCAACACTTTATAATATTATTTTACCTGAAAAACGAGACGTATATAATAGTTACAAAAAGCTTGAAAAAATAACACAGGTTTCAATAAAAAAGGCATGTTTTATTCATAGTTGTTACACGCAAGAATTTGGATTAGATATATTATGTACTATTGTAGATAAGGTATTGGGTATCGACGAAATCGAAAAAATATTTATAATCAATGTCGGAGAAAAAATACCAGACACCACGTTTTCACATGAGAAAATATACGTGATACATCATTCGGATGACATCCAGCGGTTTGAAATAGACACGATAAATATAATTCGATTGTTTTGTAAATACGTAGAGGATTGTCAAATTTTATATTTACATACGAAAGGCATAACCTATAAAGAGGGGCGGATTGAAATCTCCAACGGTTTAAATATTCATCGGTTTAAATGCGTGTCAGATTGGAAAAACATGATGTTATATTTTTTGATAGATAAACATGCCGTTTGTTCGAAGCGATTAGAAACATATGACACGGTTGGTTGTAATCAGCAAGAAAAACCTCGACCGCATTATAGTGGAAATTTTTGGTGGGCGAATAGTAAATACATTAAAACATTAGATGAGATCCATTCAAAGGTAAGACATGATGCGGAATGGTGGGTTTTATCTGATCCTTCTTGTAAAATGTACTGTATTCATAATTCAGGAATTGATCATTATATTCACGAATACCCTCCTGAAAAATATACATAAGCCTTTGAACATAATTCATCGGTGTAAAAAAAAAGAGTTATTCACCCTTCTTTTTTTTTTAAATTATACTACGCTACTTTTTTACACTGATTACTCCGACTTCTCCTTGTTTTCCGTCTCTGTCTCATACTTCTTCAGCTTCTCCTCCAGCTCAAGAATGCGCGCATCCTTCTCCTAGATCAGCTTCGTCGACTTCTCCAGAAGCGCCGAAAGCTGGTGGACGTTGAGCGAAACGTCGGCCGCGGGAATAGGCTTCCAGTTGATCTTGAAAGAGATGAAACGACGCACGCGCTTGTCCACTCCGCTCACAAATCGGCGGAAATACTGACCGTCCTGGTAACCGTACACCTTGATTGCCAGCTTGGGTTCGCGAGCGAGCTCGCTCTTGAACTTGGTGACCTCCTCCGTTTCGAACCAG
>Ga0114960_10003749_pt1 | contig 11525 bp, 11 predicted proteins | sample C_130625_MF_Meta_FD_92637 | JGI IMG/M metagenome (GOLD analysis project Ga0114960, IMG submission 92637) | Freshwater microbial communities from Lake Croche, Canada to study carbon cycling - C_130625_MF_MetaG | ecosystem: Environmental > Aquatic > Freshwater > Lake | place: Lake Croche, Canada...
CACAGGATCGAGCCGTGTGCGGTGTGGATCTTAACTCCGGCTTGGGCGATGAATTCAATCCGCATGGGGGGAGGATAGCGACGATTCGTGCTCGGCGCCCAGGTCTCTTCGTCACATAACTATCATTATCGGAACCACGATAGCAGGGGCCCACCGCATTGAACCCCTTCCCACACCTACCGCGCTCCGGTCGGCGCTGGGCTGCTGATGCTGATGCTTAGAGCAGTTTCGCTGTGATGTTGCGCTTCAGGCGCTTCAGTTCGCTGGCCATCTCAGGTGTGGCAAAACCTGTGACATGGAGAGCGTCTTCGTCGTAGGCCACCTGAATGCCGCCCCGGGCGCGAATCGCCTCAACCTCCCCCACCGCCGTATACGGGAGGCGGAGATCGACAGGGGTTCCTTGGCGCTGCAGAACCTCCTCGATGGCACTGCGGAGCGGTCCAAGACCCAGCCCCGTCGCCGCTGAGACGCCAAGCGCTGCGGGGTCAATCTCACGCGCATGCATCTGCGCTGCGTCGATCTTGTTCGCGGCAACGATGCGTGGCTTCTCCGAGGCACCGAGCTCGTCAAGAACGGCTTGCACCGTGGCGCGGTGTTCCAACGCATGATGGTCGGAGGCGTCAACGACCTCGAGCAGAAGGTCAGCACGGGAAACCTCTTCAAGGGTGGCGCGAAATGCGTCGACGAGCTGATGGGGCAGCTTATGGATGAACCCGACCGTATCCGTCACGATGGCGGTGAGGCCACCGGGGAGACGCACCTTCCGGCTCGTTGGATCGAGCGTCGCGAAGAGACGATCTTCGGCAAGCACCACGCTGCTTCCAACGAGGCTGTTCAACAGCGTCGACTTCCCTGCGTTGGTATATCCGACGATGGCAACAGTTGGTTCACCGCGCGTGGTACGGCTCTTCGCACCCGTCTCGCGATTGCGTCGCACCTGGTCGACGCGAGCCTTCATCACCGAGATGCGGTCGCGGATCAAACGGCGGTCAGTCTCGAGCTGCGACTCGCCCGGACCACGCGTGCCGATCCCGCCACCGGTGCGTGAGAGGTGCGTCCAGAGCTTCGTGAGACGGGGCAACTGGTATTCGAGTTGTGCCAGTTCCACTTGCAGGCGTCCTTCACGCGTTCGGGCATGCAGGGCAAATATGTCAAGAATCAGTCGGCTGCGATCGATGACCTTGACGCCGAGCACCTCTTCGAGGCCGCGCTGCTGTGTGGGAGAAAGCTCGTCATCGGCAATCAGTACGGTGAAGCCCGTCTCGACCTTTGCGGCAAGTAGTTCCTGGGCTTTGCCGGCGCCGATGTAGGTGTCGGGATCGGGGTGCCGCCGCTGCTGCCATTCGGCGCCGACTACCTCAGCACCTGCCGTACGAGCCAGGCTCGCCAGCTCCTGCAGGGAATCCTCGGCGGGCCAACCCACGTCACTCCCCGTATCGACTGCGATCAGGAAGGCGCGCTCTGGTGCGGGCGTCAGGTCAATCGGTGCGAGTTTTTTCGTCACTGTCCCTCTAGCGTACCGCGATCCGCAGCGCGTGCGGGAGTAGGTCCTGCGCGATCGCCGCCGCAGATCGGCCGTCCGTCGCAATTGTTTCGATTAGCTCCTCACCGCGGTACCAGGTGCGCTGCCGGCGGGCATAGGCCCACGTCCGTGTTGCTGCGGTGCCAATCGCACGTTCACGATCCAGCGTCTGGTCTCGATATGCCAGCGCCTCGCGATAGCCGATCCCAGAGAGTGCCGGTGTCTCAGCTGGCAGGCGCGCCGCAAGCTGCTCAGTCTCCTGCACGAGGCCACCGTCAAACTGCGCACGAACACGCGCCGCAATGGCGATGCGATGTCGCTCAAAATCGGAGTCATCGATCTGCACATACGCGGTTGGCGCGGCCCACGGATTCTCCTCTTCGGCGAGCGGGTCACCGCCGAGACGAACAATCTCGAGGGTTCGAATAAGGCGTCGCGCACTCGCGGTGGCGACGGCTTCGGCTGCCGCGGGGTTCCGCTCGCGAAGCTCCTTATCAAACGGTTCGCGGCCAACGTTCGAGAACTGCAACTCGAGCTGTTCACGGATCAGTGGGTTGCTTGGACGAGCGCCACCCGAGAGGAACCCCTTCAGTAGACCACGTTGATAGAGACCGGTGCCGCCAACAACGATGGCGATTCCCGCTCCCCCGCTCGCCTGGGCGTGAGCGGCGATCGCTGCACGAGCGGCGTCGAGCCAGTCGTAGAGCGTGAATGGATCACTTGCCTCCGCAATATCGATACAGGCATGCGGCCGAACGGCCCGAATTTGGGTGCTGATCTTGTCGGTGCCGATATCAAACCCGCGAAATACTTGGCGGGAATCTGCCGAGATCAAGATCGAACTCACCCCTGCAGCATCAAGAGCGTCCGCGAGCGCAAGCGCGGCCGCACTCTTCCCTACCGCGGTAGGACCACCGATCGCCAGGATCGGTAGGGTCGGCATGCTATCGGGCGTAATCAACCGCCCGTGTCTCTCGGATCACGGTGACGCGAATCTGGCCCGGATAGGCGAGCTGCTCTTCGATGCGCTTGACTACCTCATGCGCAATGGTGCGTGCCTGTTCGTCATTGACCTGATCCGGGCGAACCAAGATGCGCACCTCGCGGCCGGCCTGTACGGCGTAGACCTTCTCGACGCCCTCGAAACCGAGGGCGATCTGCTGGAGGTCTTCGAGGCGGCGGAGGTGAGCTTCGCCCTGGTCCCCACGCGCGCCAGGGCGTGCGGCGCTAATCGCGTCCGCTACCTGCACGATCGGGGCTTCACGCGCGGTGCACTCTACCTCCTGATGGTGCGCAGCGATCGCGTTGACGATTCCCTCTGGCATACCATGGCGGCGTGCGAGATCAGCGCCAATCGCGGCATGCGTCCCTTCAATCTCGTGGTCCAGTGCCTTGCCAATGTCATGGAGTAGTCCGCCCACCTTTGCGGCGCGAATATCCATGCCGAGCTCACCAGCGACGGCCCCCGCAACTTGCGCCGTTTCAATGGAGTGCAGCAAGACGTTCTGGCCGAACGAGGTGCGCCACTGAAGGCGACCAAGGATGCGCAACAACTCTGTCGGAATACCGGTCACGCCAACTTTCAGTGCGGCGGCCTCGCCGTTCTTGAGCGAGTCGGCATCAACCTCTCCCTGGGCCTTGGCTACTATCTCCTCGATGCGAATCGGATGAATGCGCCCGTCCTGCATGAGGCGCTCAAGGGCGACACGCGCCACTTGGCGACGAACTGGGTCGAACGATGAGAGCGTGACCTGCAGTGGGGTCTCATCGATGAGGAGCTCGACTCCGGTAGCTGCCTCAAGGGCGCGGATGTTGCGCCCTTCACGACCGATCAGTCGGCCCTTCATCTCATCGCTCGCGAGCTTCACGTGAGTGACGGAGTGCTCGGCGCTGTGGTCCGCCGCAACGCGCTGCATCGCCGTCAGGATCATGTCGCGAGCGCGGTCGGCCGCATCCTCTTGCGCGCGGCGCTCCAGGGTTGCCTGGAGTCGCTTCGTCTCGCGCTCAGCCTCTTCGGTGAAGCGCGAGAGAACCTCGGTTCGAGCGGCCTCGGGATCGAGACCGGCAACCTCTGCAAGGCGCGTATTGACGTTTGCACGGGCGACATCAAGGGCAACAGATTCATCAACGAGGGTGCGTTCGCGCTCAGCGATCGCGACCTCTCGACCGGCAAAGAAGCTCTCGCGCTCGCCGAGGGTCACCTCGCGAAGGCGAAGGCGTTCAGCCTCTGCTGTCGCAGCTTCACGATCGGCCTGCTGGGCCAGTTCGGCCTCAGCCCGTAGGCGTGATATCTCGCCCTTGGCGCCAATTACCAGGGTGCTCTGCTGTTGGCGCGCCTCTTCGAGGATGGCGGCCGCCCTTCGGTTCGCGGCCCGAATAGAAGCTGCCGCAATCACGCTTCGCAGTGCGAGCCCAGCCGCTACGCCGAATAGACCAAACAACACGGGGGCGATCCCGTTCAATTCAGGCATGACGCTCTCCTGCCAGGCTGGCCCCGCGGCCCGGCTCGCGGTAAATAGGTCAAATGCCCAGCCAAAGGCTGGAGAAGAGAGGCTACGCCTACCCGACAGATCGGTCAAACGCCCGTGGCACTGAGCGTGGTGGAACTACGCCCCTTCGGCGTCCCCCTCAGGAATCGTCGCTCGGGTCTCAGATTCGACCCGCTCCCGGGCGAGGCGCCAGGAGAGGGCGCTCGGAAAGCCACGCCGGGCGAGCCCCTGGGCCAGCCGCTGAACCTCAGCGCGGGCATCGCCGCCACGCAGACGTAACTTGGCTAGGACGGTGCGAGCGGCTCGCTCCTCAGCCCCTTCCGCGTGCTCTTCAGCGACGCGCAGGGTCGCCCCCCAGACCGGCTCGATGTGCTGCGTCTCCCCCGCTGCGCGCTGCGCCAGAAGCCGCTGCGCCAGCTCTTCGTCGATGCCGCGCCGCTTCAGCTCCTGCAGGAGCGCACGATCCCCTCGTTGCCGCGAGCGATCACGCGAATCGAGGAGCGCCTGCGCGAACCGCTCGTCATCAACCAGGCCGATTTCAACGAGACGGGCAACTGCGGTGCGCACGTGTTGCTCCGGGTACCCAGCCGTGATCAGGCGCTCTTCAAGACCCTTGCGCGAGCGCGGTGCGCCGCTGAGCGAGCGTGCAGCCGCCTCCAAAACATCGGAGGCCTCTGCCGCTGCTCGGCGGGCTTTCTGCGCTTCAGGGTCGCGGCGACGCGCCACGACGCACCGCTACTCCGCTTCGGGAGCGACGGCGACAGGAACCTCAAGCGTCGTCGACATCGTGCGCAGCTTCGCGTCGATCTCAGCGGCAACGTCAGGGTTCGCCTTGAGGAACTCCTTGGACTGCTCTCGACCTTGGCCGAGGCGCACATCCCCATAGTTGAACCAGGCGCCAGTCTTGGAGACCACATCAGCAGCGACGCCAACGTCAAGGAGTCCGCCCGCCATGCTGATCCCTTCGCCATACATGATGTCGAACTCAGCGATGCGGAATGGGGCGGCCACCTTGTTCTTCACCACCTTCACGCGAACGCGAGAGCCGACTGCTTCCGTAGCGTTCTTAATGGTCTCGATCCGTCGAATGTCGAGTCGCACTGAAGCGTAGAACTTCAACGCACGACCGCCCGGGGTCGTTTCTGGGCTGCCATACATGACGCCGATCTTCTCGCGCAGCTGGTTGGTGAAGAGGAGCACCGTGTTCGAACGGGCCACTGCACCGGTCAGCTTGCGAAGTGCTTGGCTCATGAGGCGTGCCTGGATTCCGACGAACGAATCGCCCATCTCGCCTTCGATTTCGGCGCGTGGCACGAGTGCCGCAACCGAGTCGACGACAACGATATCGACGCCGCCCGAACGAATCAGGGTTTCGGCAATCTCAAGCGCCTGCTCGCCGGTATCTGGCTGGCTTACCAGCAGCTCGTTGACGTTCACACCAGTCTGCGCGGCATACGCCGAATCAAGGGCATGCTCAACGTCAATAAAAGCAGCCACCCCGCCGCGGCGTTGTGCCTCAGCGATGATGTGCTGGGCGATGGTGGTTTTACCCGACGATTCTGGCCCGAAGATTTCGCTGATGCGACCCTTTGGTAGCCCGCCAACGCCAAGGGCGATGTCGAGTGAGATCGCTCCGGTCGGGATCGAATCAATCGCGAGACGCTCGCGGGAGCCGAGCTTCATGATCGCGCCGCGACCGAACTGCTTCTCGATGGTGAGGATTGCCGCGTCTACTGCGCGGGTACGTTCAGTGGAGGGCTTCCCCTCCTCCTTTAGCTCAACGGCTGCGCTCTTCTTGGATTCGCTCTTCTCTGCCATGGGTTACTCCTTATCTTCCGACGCTACAGCCCTCTTCTGCTGAGCTCCTCGCAGTCTGCCTGCCGCGGCGTACCGCGGCTGCATCGCACCGCGCTCTGGCACGGCGCCCGGCTCATCGCCGGCTCCAAGTCGGGGGGTCCCCGGCCCCCCAGCCGCAGCCCGTAGGCGCGGCAGTTCAGCGGCGAGTGTACCCGACGCGATGGCTCTCCGAACCTCCCCCATGAAGGCGCTCATGTGGCGCAGGTTGTGGATCGTGAGGAGGCGGTAGGCCAGCAGCTCTTCGGCGCGGAAGAGGTGCCCCAGGTAGGCGCGGCTGAAGCGCCGACAGGTGCTGCAATCGCACTGGGCATCGACGGGCTCCTGCTCATCAAGGTGTCGGGCGTTGCGCAGATTGAGGCGGCCCCCGGTAACCCAAGCCTGACCATTGCGGGCCACCCGAGCGGGGAGAACTGAGTCAAAGAGGTCAACACCACGAAGTACCGCCTCGAGCAGGTCGATCGGTGAGCCGAGGCCCATCAGGTAGCGAACACGTGTATCCCCCTCCAGCGCAGCAATCGTCGCGTCGATCGCGGTGTTGCGCTGCTCTGGGGTTTCGTCCCCCGCCAGGCCACCGAGATTGATCCCGTCGAATGGCAGTGAGCGGATGTAGGTGGCAGATTCAGCGCGCAGATCTGGGTTGATGCCACCCTGCGCTATACCGAAGAGCGCCTGGCCTGTTCGGTTGTGCGCGCGCAACGAGCGGACTGCCCAGCGATGCGTGCGATCCATGGCACGGCGTACCTCACGGTCGGTACTCCCCTCTGGCATCACCGGCTGATCAAAGGCAACGGCAATGTCTGGCCCGAGGGCCTGCTGCACCTCAATAGATCGCTCAGGCGTAAAGAGGTGCATCGAACCGTCGAGATGACTGCTGAACCTTGCGCCCTCTTCGTTGATGCGCATCAGCGGCCCAAGGGAGACGACCTGAAATCCACCGGAGTCGGTCAGGATCGGTCGATCCCATTGCATGAACTCATGAAGGCCACCAAATCGTTGCACACGTTCATGACCTGGCCGCAGATAGAGATGATAGGTATTCGCGAGGATGATCTGCGCGCCGAGCGCCTTCAGATCTTCTGGATCGAGTGACTTCACCGTGGCGTTCGTGCCGACGGGCATGAAGTCTGGTGTCTGTACGACACCGTGCCCGAGGCGCAGTTCACCCGTTCGCGCACGCGACGACGTGTCGCGGGCGGTTATCGTGAATCGCGCAGCGCCACCGGCGCGCGCTGGCAGCGTAGCCGGATCAGAGAGCGCAGCGAGCTGTTCTGAACGGTTCAGCGCTTCCCCCAGAGTGATCCCGTATCTTTGCCGAGATGGGCGCGCGCCGCGTCGGTTACGACGCGACCTTGTGGGGTCCGGTCAATAAACCCGATCCGCAGCAGGTATGGCTCAAACACATCTTCAAGTGCGTCAGCGGACTCACCCAGCAGCGCCGCCATGGCCGCCACGCCAACCGGCCCACCATTGAAATTCTCGATCATGACGTTGAGCAGCTTGCGATCCGTTGCATCAAGGCCAGCATGGTCGATCTGCAAACCTTGCAGTGCCTGCGCCGCAGCCTCACCAGTGATGTTCGTTGAGCCAGCCACCTGAACCTCGTCGCGAACACGGCGTAACAGGCGGTTTGCAACACGTGGTGTGCCGCGACTACGCGCCGCAATCAGCGCAGCTGCCTCAGCGGTGATCGCAATCCCGAGGATGCCGGCAGATCGGCGAACGATTGCGGCGAGATCGGCGTCATCGTAAAAGTCGAGTCGCTGCACCGCGCCGAAGCGATCACGGAGCGGCGAAGAGAGCATGCCGACTCGCGTAGTTGCACCGATGAGCGTGAACGGCGCAATGTCGAGTCGCAGCGACTGTGCCGATCCGCGGTTGCCAATGACAATGTCGATGGAACGGTCCTCCATCGCCGGATAGAGCACCTCCTCGACAGCGCGGCCGAGGCGATGGATCTCGTCGATGAAGAGCACCTGTCGTGGCGTCAAGTCGGTGAGAATCGCTGCCATTTGTCCGCCATGCTCAATTGCTGGACCTGAGGTGAAGCGGATTTCAACGCCGAGCTCCTTGGCAACAATGGCTGCCAGGGTGGTTTTTCCGAGCCCTGGAGGACCATGGAGGAGGAGATGGTCCGCAGCCTCGCCACGCTCGCGTGCCGCCTGCAGCAGCGTGGTGAGCGAACGTTTCGCCTCGACCTGGCCGACGTACTCGCCGAGAGATGCGGGGCGTAGTGTGGTTTCCGCACTCAGCTCCGCGGCGTCGGTTCGCGATTCGCGGCTCATGCTCGCTCCTTCAGGGCTGCACGCAGGCGGTCTGCGAGGGGCTCGGCGGCAAGGGCCTTGTTGGCGGAGACGGCAGCCGCCATCTCCTTCGCCTCCCGCGCAGGGAAACCGAGGCTTCGGAGAGCGCCTTGCAAGTTGCGATCCGCATCGCCCTTTGCGCCAACCTCAGCCTCCGCTGAGGCCTCACGGGTCATGCGATCGCCGAGCTCAACGATGATGCGCGCTGCGAGGCGCTTTCCCACCCCGGGCGCCTTGGCGATGAGCGTTTCATCACCGTCGACCAGTGCCCGTCGCAAGAGATCTGGTCCATGCGTCGCGAGCAGGGCGATGGCTACCTTTGGACCCACGCCGCTCACATCTAGCAGGGTGGCAAAGAGACGCGCCTGATCTCGTGTCGGAAATCCGACCAGGGTCTCGCTGTCTTCGCGAACGATGTGGTGCAGATAGAGTTCAAGCACCGCCCCTTCGGTCGCAGCATGCAGAACCGCTGGAAGGGTTCGAATGCGGAGACCAAGCCCGTTTGCGCTGAGCACTACGGCGTCCTCCTCAATCCAGAGCACGGAACCGTGGATGTAGGCGTACACGGTCACGTCCTCCCCGTGCGCAAGGCCGCGCGCACCGCTCGGTCAAATCCACTCTCTGCGACCACCGCCGCTGCGGCAGAGCGGTCAAGGCGGGAGGATCCGGAGCGGTGTTCCAGCTTGCGCGCGCCAGCGCCCCAGAGGGCCAGGGCGAGCGCATCGGCAGCGTCATCTGGGGTTGGGGCCGTCGACAGGGTGAGAAGTTTGGTGATCGCCTTCGTCACCGCCGCCTTCGTGGCCCGACCCTCACCGGCAATTGCTCGCTTCATCTCTGAAGGTGTCGCTTCGACCACTTCAATGTTGTGGTCGGTGGCAATCAGGAGGGCAACACCACGAACGGCGCCGATCGCAACAGCCGACTGCAGGTTGGATTGGGAGAAGATTCGCTCAATGGCGATACGGTCTGGTCGATGCTCCTCAATGAGCGCGACAGCGCCATCTCGCAAGATACTTAATCGAGCACCAAGCGCCAGCGTTGCAGCGGTGCGAAGCGCACCATGTGCAACATGAACTGGGCGGGCACCGCCAGCGTCTACAACGCCCCAGCCGAAGGTTGCCGTTCCCGGGTCGAGTCCCAGGACGCGCATGCTCATCCAGCGATCTCGGCAAAGACCTCGGGTGGGACCTCGAAGTTCGCCGTAACTCGCTGCACATCGTCCAGCTCTTCCAGTGCGTCGATCAGCTTGAAATTCTTGCGCGCGTCATCAGCCGACACTTCAACAGTGGATTTGGCAACGATGCCCGATTCAGCACTCTTCACCTTGATGCCGGCCGCCTCCAGGGCACCCTGCACCGAGTGAATCTCGTGGGGGTCGGAGTACACGAAGACGCACCCTTCGTCGGCCTCGACATCCGCAGCACCTGCCTCAATCGCCGCCTCCCCCACCGCTTCAAACGACCCGAGGCATTCAATCACGCCGCGTGCTTCGAATTGCCAGGCAACGGCGCCGCTGCTGGCGAGCGAACCGCCCGACTTGGTGAAGAGGCTGCGAACCTCAGATGCCGTGCGATTGCGGTTGTCGGTGGCCGCCTCGACGAGCACCGCAACGCCGCCTGGACCATACCCCTCATAGACAATCTCTTCGTAGGCGTCACTCTGTCCGAGCCCTGCGGCGCGCTCAATGGCACGTTTGATGTTGTCGTTCGGCATGTTGAGGCCCCGCCCCTTGTCAATCGCCAGGCGGAGGCGTGGATTCGCGGCCGGATCGGGGCCGCTGATCCGGGCTGCGATGGTGATCTCGCGCGACACCTTCGTAAATTGGGCGGCACGCTTTGCGTCCGTCGCCCCCTTGGCACGCTTGATCGTCGACCATTTCGAATGTCCAGACATGCGGGGAGTATAGGCGAGGCGAGCGCACTCCCCCGCAGGGACTGGCGTTAGGCCCGGCGAAGAAGGCGGTAGTCGCGGCGCCCCTTGCGCAGCAGGAGCGAGCCGTCGCTTAGCGGGGGAAACGAGGAGGCGGCAGCGGCACCGTCAGGTGCGGGTGCGCCGTTGACACTCACGCCCCCCTGCTCAATCAGCCGACGCGCCTCGCTCTTTGAGGTGGCAAGGCCAGCGGCGATCACAAGGTCGACCAAGGTAGTGTCAGCCGCGGAGGGCAGACCGCTCGTTGGAAGTTCGCCCGCCAGCATCGCCAATGCTTCAGCCGAGAGCGCACGAAGATCTGGGGAGCCACCCTCACCATCGCCAAACAGCGCATCGGCGACGGCTGCGGCGCGAGCCTCCACATCGGCGCCGTGCACCATGCCGGTCACCGTGCGAGCGAGGTGACGCTGCGCCCGCCGGGCGGCGGGGTTCTCCGCATGACGAGCCATGAGCGCTGCGGTATCAGCGACGCTGTCAAGGGTGAAGCGGTGCAGGAGCGACGCAATCGACTCATCATCCTGCTCCATCCAAAACTGGCGGAAGGCAAATGGGCTGGTCCGGGATGGATCCAGCCACACGGCACCCTCCGCCGTTTTGCCGAATTTTGCGCCACTCTTGGCGAGGAGGAGTGGGTAGCAGAGACCAAATGCCTGAGGGGCACCGTCGGCGCGCTCCCCTTCGGTGCGTCGAATCAGCTCCGTGCCGGCGGTGATGTTCCCCCACTGATCGGAGCCGCCCATCTGGAGCTCCACCCCATGCAACTTCCGCAGCATCAGGAAGTCGTAGCTTTGCAGCAGCATGTAGCTGAACTCGGTGAATGAAAGGCCGCCCTCGAGGCGGGTTTTGACGCTCTCCTTCGCCAGCATGTAGCCGACGGTGAGGTGCTTCCCCGTGTCGCGAAGGAAATCGATCAGCCCAAGTTCACCAAGCCAACTCAAGTTGTCGAGCAGCAAGGCACCGCCCTTTCCGGTGAAGTCAACGAGGGTCGCAAGCTGTGCGCCAATAGCGGCCCGATTGTGGTCAAGGGTTGCCCGATCCAGGAGGTTTCGTTCTGCAGATCGCCCCGACGGGTCCCCAATCATTCCTGTCCCTCCGCCCACGAGGGCGACAGGGCGACCACCGTGTAGCTGTAGTCGTCGCAGCGCAAGGACACCCATGAGGTGCCCAACATGGAGCGAATCGGCGCTGGGGTCGAAGCCGATATAGGCGCTGATCGCTGGGTCTGCCACCAAACGCTGGTCGAGGCCCGCGGTTACTTCATGGACCAAGCCTCGCTCGGTGAAGTCGCGGAGCAGCTTCGAGGCTGGTGGGTTCGTCATGCGCCCTATGCTACCTTCACAGCGATGAACATGGCCTCTGGAAACTCAACCCAGCGAAGCGGCCGCCCCCGAAAACGGCTTCTCGGGGGTCTCTGCGCCCTCCTGCCCG
>Ga0114960_10003752_pt1 | contig 11516 bp, 13 predicted proteins | sample C_130625_MF_Meta_FD_92637 | JGI IMG/M metagenome (GOLD analysis project Ga0114960, IMG submission 92637) | Freshwater microbial communities from Lake Croche, Canada to study carbon cycling - C_130625_MF_MetaG | ecosystem: Environmental > Aquatic > Freshwater > Lake | place: Lake Croche, Canada...
ACGACAGACATGCCCAAACCGAACCAAGCAGAGAAAGCATTGATTCCAAACAGCCACTTACGATTTTGTGCAGAAAGACTCATAGCCCAAGATTAAGTCGCAAGCGCAGAAATTTAGTGCAAATTAAACGGGGACACGCTTATTAAACGCTGGCCGCCAACTGGCCACAAGCGCCATCGATTTCGCGCCCTCTGGTGTCGCGCACAGTTGCTGCCACACCATGTTCGTGCAGAATTCGCAAGAATGCTCGCTCGTCTTCAGGTCGTGACGCTGTCCAAATTGAACCAGGTGTTGGGTTCAGTGGGATTAGATTTACATGCACCAAATTGCCCTGCAAGAGTTTGCCTAAAAGTTCAGCACGCCATGCTTGATCATTGATGTCTTTGATCAATGCGTATTCAATGGAGACTCGTCGACCAGTTACATCGGCATAATTCCAACAAGCATCCAAAACTTCACTGATTTTGAAACGGTTATTAATTGGCACCAAAGTGTCACGCAATTCATCATCTGGACAATGCAGCGAAACAGCCAATGTGACCGGAATACCTTCTTTGGCTAAATCATAAATACGTGGCACTAAGCCAACGGTTGACAAAGTGATACCGCGAGCCGAAAGACCAATGCCAGCTGGCGCATCGTCGGTAAATCGACGAATCGCAGCAATAACGTTCTTGTAGTTGGCCATAGGCTCGCCCATACCCATGAATACGATGTTGTTCACTCGGCCAACGCCACCAGCGATTTCGTCATTGGCTAAAGCTCGAGCACCAACCAAAATTTGTTCCACAATCTCAGCGGTAGAAAGGTTGCGAGTTAAACCATTTTGGCCAGTGGCGCAGAATGGACAGTTCATTCCACAACCAGCTTGTGAAGAGATACACATAGTTACGCGGTCGGTGTAGCGCATGAGAACGCTTTCAACCATTGCGCCATCGAATAATTTCCAGACCTGTTTAACAGTAGTGCCGCCGTCACAATCAAGTGCTTTTACTGATGTGAGTAGTTCTGGGAAAAGTTGTGCCTGCACCGCTGGCCGAAGTTCGGCTGGAATATCGGTCCATGATTGCGGATCATTTGAAAGCCGGCCAAAAAATTGGCGGGAAATCTGATCAGCACGAAATGCTGGCAATCCTAATTCGACGACTTTCTCTTTACGTTCGTCAACTGTGAGATCAGACCAATGTAACGGCGGTTTCTGCCGCTTTGGCGCGACCATTTCCAATTCACCAGGTTTAGGCATGTAACCAGCCTATGCGCTTTAGAGCATTAGACCAATAATGCAAAAAGTGCCCATGCGATAGCCGCATTGATTACCAATGAATCAAGACGGTCCATAATGCCACCGTGGCCAGGCACCAAACGTGACATGTCTTTGATGCCTAGGTCACGTTTAATCATTGACTCCACTAAGTCGCCGAAAGTCGCGGTAATAGCCATGATGGCACCTGCCAATGCGCCTTTCCACCATGAACCATAAAATAGGTAAACCCAAAGTGTGATGCCGATACCAATTTCTAGTAACACCGCGCCGACTAGGCCTTCCCAAGATTTCTTTGGTGAAATTCTTAGCGCCATTGGATGCTTACCAAAAAGCACACCGGCAAAGTAGCCACCGATGTCAGCACCAATTGTTAGCAGCACGAGTGTTAAAACTTTCAAATCGCCATCTTTTTGCGCGGCTAGTAAAACCGCGAAACTAGATAACAGGGGTGCATAAGTGAGAATAAAAATGGCACGTGACACATTTGAAACATACTTTTCTTGCTCATGGAATAACCGAGAAACCAGAACAGCTACTACCGCTACGACGAAACTGATTAACAGCCATTGTGGTCCGCCGAAATATGCAGCAAGCACCATTGAGGGAGCTGCCACGAGTAGCACTTTACGCACTTCGCTCGGCAACTCGGCGACGAGCGCTCTGGACAACTCCGCAACGGCAAGCACCATAACAACTGCGGCTAATACCGCAAAAATGAATGCGCGGTAAATCAAACTGAGTGCAAAAATGGCAAAAAGCAATATTCCTACTGCTGTTGCCAAAGGTAGATTACGTCCAGCTCGACCATAATCTGGGTCAGTTTGCGTGCTCAACGATTAAACCTCGAGAAGTTCGGCTTCTTTATTTTTCAAAAGATCGTCAATCGAAGTTACAAACTTACTTGTCAACTCTTCAAGCGCTTTTTCCGCACGGGCAACATCGTCTTTGCCAGCATCGCCATCTTTAGCCAACTTCTCTAGCGCCTCTTTGGCACTACGACGAATGTTACGCAGTGTGATCCTTGAATCTTCAGCTTTAGCTTTGGCAACCTTCACATATTCTTTACGACGCTCTTCAGTCAACTGTGGGAAAGGTACTCGAATAATCGTGCCATCGTTAGCTGGGTTTACTCCCAGATCAGAGTCACGAATAGCACGCTCAACCGCACCCAATGCACTCTTATCAAACGGGGTAACAACTGCTAGTCGAGCTTCTGGCGTCTGAATAGAAGCCACCTGCTGGATCGGTGTTGGTGTTCCATAGTAATCAACCATGATTTTGCTGAATACTTGAGCGGATGCCCGTCCTGCACGAATAGTTGTGAACTCTTCACGTGCGACTTCAACCGCCTTGGTCATTTTTTCTTCAGCGTCTAACAATGTGTCATCAATCATGATGCCCCCTCAGGTTTAGGAACTTACTAATGTGCCGATTGATTCACCGTGAACCGCTCGAGCGATATTGCCATCTTCTAACAAATTGAAAACTACAATCGGCAAATTGTTGTCGCGACACAAACTAATTGCGGTTGCATCAGCTACCTTCAAATTCTTGGCCAGTACATCGTCGTGGCTCAATTCAAGGAATCGAACAGCTGCTGCGTTTAGACGAGGATCGCTGTCGTAAACACCATCAACGCCCTTAGCCATCAATACAACTTCGGCACCAATTTCAAGCGCTCGTTGCGCGGCGCAAGTATCTGTACTGAAATACGGTGCGCCAAGTCCAGCACCGAAAATAACAACTCGACCTTTTTCCAAATGACGCTGTGCTTTACGTGGAATGTATGGTTCAGCTACTTGGCTCATCGGAATTGCAGTTTGTACTCGAGTTTCAATTCCTTGCTTTTCCAAGAAATCTTGCAGAGCTAAACAATTCATCACGGTACCAAGCATGCCCATGTAGTCAGCACGTGAGCGATCCATGCCACCGTCAGAAAGCTGAGCACCTCGGAAATAATTTCCACCGCCAATAACGATTGCTACTTCGCGACCGGAACGAACAACGCCAGCTATTTGCCGCGCAATGTCACGAACAACATCGGGATCTACCCCGAGCTTGCCGTCACCGGCAAAAGCTTCGCCAGAGAGTTTGAGTAATACGCGGTTCCAACCATCTTGTGGAATGGAGGCCCAGCCTGCAGCGGGAGTATGCGAATGCGATGAAGTCACGTCTCTATCTTGCCGTATCCCAAAGCGAAACCGCGCCATACTCCCCCAAAAACATTCGAAGGTGTATGACGCGGAGTCAAAAGTGCTTAGAGGTTAGGAAGCGCCGATTTCGAAACGAGTAAAGCCGGTCACTGTGGTGCCTGACTCCTCAAGAATCTGCTTAACACTCTTCTTGTTGTCAGTCACAGAAGACTGCTCAAGAAGTACATTCTCCTTGAAGAAGCCATTTACGCGACCTTCAACGATTTTTGGTAGCGCAGCTTCTGGCTTACCTTCTTCTTTGGCAGTTTCTTCAGCGATCCGCTTCTCGCTCTCGACAACTGAATCTGGAACTTCGTCGCGAGTTAAGTAAGTTGGACGCATCGCTGCAATCTGCATTGCAATGCTGCGAGCTACTTCTTCATCGCCACTGTACTGAACCATTACGCCAACAGCAGGTGGCAAGTCTGACGAACGACGGTGTAAGTAAAGCGCAACATCGCCATCATGAAGTGCAACGCGACCTAGTTCCAACTTCTCACCGATAACACCGGCACGGTTTTCAATTTCCGCACCAACAGTTGCGCCACTAGCAAGAGTTAGACCAAGCACTGCATCATGATCGGCAGTTTTGGCATCTTTAACTAGAGCAGCAATTTCTGATGCGAGAGCTAAGAATTCGCTGCTCTTGGCAACGAAGTCAGTTTCACAAAGTAGTTCAACAAGTGCAGCGCCATCAGCAGCAACAAGTCCTGCGGAAGTCTCGCGCTCTGCGCCACGCTTTGCAGCTTTAGCAGCGCCAGAGATTCGCAGGATTTCAACAGCCTTGTCGAAATCACCTTCTGCTTCTTCTAGAGCTTTCTTACATTCCATCATTCCGGCTGAAGTCGCATCGCGAAGCTTCTTTACATCAGCGGCTGAAATTGACATGAGTATGGATCCTTAATGGTTGGGTTTGATTACGAATAATTGGGTTGCGCCGTTTCCAGCGCAACCCGATGAAAATTATTCAGCTGGAGTTTCGCTAGCAACTTCTGCTGGCGCATCTGCAACTGGTGTTTCAGCAGCGACTTCAGCCGCAGCTTCTGCCGGTGCCTCGGCTACAACTTCTGCTGGTGCTTCTGCATCAACAGCTGGAGTACCTTCGAGAAGTTCCTTTTCCCATTCAGCTAACGGTTCTACGTCGGCCTGGGTACCGGCTTCTGCAGCACCTGAACGTGCAAGAAGACCTTCAGCAATTGCATCAGCAATGACACCGGTAAGTAGGCCAACTGCGCGAAGTGCATCGTCGTTGCCTGGGATCGGGAAATCTACGACATCTGGATCGCAGTTGGTATCAAGGATGCCAACAACTGGGATGTTGAGTTTGCGAGCTTCAGCCACAGCAAGGTGTTCCTTGTTGGTGTCAACGACCCAAATAATGCTTGGAACTTTACGCATGTCACGAAGTCCACCAAGTGAGGTAGAAAGCTTTTCCTTTTCGCGGGAAAGTACAAGAAGTTCTTTCTTGGTTAGACCAGAAGCTGCAACGTTTGTGAAGTCCATGCCTTCAAGTTCTTTCAAACGGGCAATTCGCTTTGAGATGGTCTGGAAATTGGTGAGCATGCCACCCAACCAGCGATGGTTTACGTATGGCATACCAACACGAGTTGCCTGGTCAGCGATCGCTTCCTGGGCCTGCTTCTTGGTGCCGACAAAAAGTACGGTGCCACCGTTTGCAACAGTTTCCTTAACGAACGCATGTGCGCGATCGATGTAAGAAAGTGACTGCTGCAAGTCAATGATGTAGATGCCATTGCGCTCAGTGAAAATGAAGCGCTTCATCTTTGGATTCCAGCGACGAGTCTGGTGACCGAAGTGGACACCGTTTTCTAGTAGCTGGCGTGCTGAAATAACAGCCATTATGTGTTTCTCCTTTTGAGCAAGCTTGCGCTGGCTCCATTGCGGTTTGCGCGATAACGGTTGTTAACGCCCTGAGGTTCGGCGGTATTCAGTCCACCTTGATTTCTCAAGGACCGATGGTCTGGGTTAGCCACAGTTGAACCTGTGAAGTCACTTGTTAGACAAGCGCTTCGCCTAGTTTAGAGGGGTTTTAGTGGCTTTCAAAACCAAAAATTCACACAGACTTTTACTACACAGAAGCAACACCCAAAATGACTCCCCACTCCCCCGACTTAAAACTGACTAAATGCATAAAAAACATGCCCAAATCGCCTTAATCGTTGGATTGACTGCCTTTTTGTTGTGGCTTTCCACGAATACCTGGGCTCGGCCCAGTCCACTTTGGCAATTTCCGGTCAGTCCTACCCCAGCGATAGCCCGAGGTTTTGACCCTCCGGTACATAACTGGTTACCGGGGCATCGCGGGGTAGATTTGCGAGCTTATTCGGGGCAAGCCGTTGTGGCACCTGCCAATGGAACTGTTTCTTATGTCAGCAATTTGGCTGGCCGAGGTGTCGTAGTGCTGAGCCACGGGCAACTGCGATCAACTTACGAACCAGTTACCTCACCACTAGCCGTTGGGGATGTCGTTTTTCGTGGCGATGAAATTGGCTGGCTCGAGTGCGGTAATAACCACTGCTGCATTGGCAGTGTGGCTATTTGTCTGCACTGGGGTTTGCGGCGCGGACTTCAGTACTTGAATCCACTTGGCAGAGTTGACGTTCACATTCGCTTATTACCGATTAGTCCATTGCTGCCACGCTTGCCAATACCCGCGCCAACGCAAATACCACCGTCAACGTCAACTTCAACGCTGCGGAATGACTCTTCGCCTGCTCGAGGCGCTATTCAGAGGCGAGACACTACGGAGTCCGAAGATTCAACTAAGCACAATTATGAAAAACCGTCTTCGCAAAAACCTATGCTCGCGGATGCGCCTGCTCGAAAACCGAACGTAATCGATCCATCGAAACGTGCGTATAAAGTTGCGTGGTTGCCAAACTGGCATGGCCAAGGATCTCTTGCACTGCTCTGATGTCTGCACCACCTTCAAGCAGGTGGGTTGCTGCTGAATGTCGCAGACCATGAGGACTTAAATCAGGTGAGCCACCCAAACTCTGTAAAACTTCATGAACCATTGCGCGAACCACGCGTTGGTCAATTCGTTTGCCGCGTGCGCCCAAGAAAACTGCTACGCCACTTTCAGCCTTGACCAGTTGAGCACGTGCTCCAGATAGGTACTTATCTAAAGCAACTTCCGCCCCAGCTCCGTAGGGAACTACTCGTTGTTTGTTGCCTTTGCCGATTACCCGGACCGTGCGACGACTTCGATCAATGTCATCAACATCCAAGCCAACTAATTCACCCACTCGGATTCCAGTCGCATAAAGCAATTCCAAAATTGCAACATCTCGAACGTGTACCGCCGAATCATCATCAGCACGAATCTGGACTCGGTCCATTGCATCACTGGCTTGCGACTGAGCTAGGACATGTGGCAATTTCTTACTGACTTTAGGAATCACTAAACCACTAGCAGGATCTAGTTCAATAATTTTGGTTACTTGCGCCCACGCGAAAAAAGTTCGGATTGCGGTGGCACGTCTGGCGATAGTTGCTGAACTAAGCCCAGCATTTCGCTGCTGCGCTAACCAGCCACGCAGTTCAAAAATGCCAACATCCGCAATTTCGACACAACCTGCTTTGGTCGCGAAATCAACAAGCCCATCAATGTCTTTGCCGTAAGCCTTAACCGTGTTAGCACTTCGACCTAATTCAAGTTCGACGTACTGCAGAAAGCGCGCTTTCGCGCCGTCGAATGTATGCAGATTGCTAGTCACTGTCCCACCCTGACAATTAACACGCTAGAGCGCAAGCATCTAGGAACAAAAGTTTCTAGTTTGGTGCCTTCAAATCACAAATGTGCCCCGAGACTAACCAACGAGGCACATTTGTAAAAATTGAACTCGCATTTGCGCAGCGAGTTAATGAAGTTACTAGCGGCGTAGTGGGCGCCCCTGCGGATCTTTAACACTACCTACAGTGATCAAGATGGCATCAATCAAGGACCAAACTCCACAGCCACCGAAGGTTAGTAGTTTTGCAATTCCTAGCCCGGTGTAGCCAAGGTAAAAACGATCGATACCCAGAGTGCCAACAAACCAGGACAAAAGCACTGCTACTAGCCACTCTTTATCACTTTGTTCGCCAGAAACGTTCGGCCCAACTGATGGTGGTGGTGGGAACGCGGGTGGTGGTGGGAAATCTGACATTGAAAAATTCTCCTTGCGGTTTGTAGAGACCATGTCTAAAACATTTAACACTCTATTAGATTACGAATGCTTATTCAGGTAGATCCTCGTCTGGATTGCCAACAGTTGCAAAAAGTGATTCGGGACTCATCAGCAACATCGCTTGTCCTGTTGCGATTTCGCGATTAACTCCAGCAGAACTGGCAGAAGTTATCGGACCAGGTACACCCCACACTTGTCTGCCAATTGCATTGGCCCAATTTGAAGTTGAGAGTGCTCCAGATCGAAGTGCTGCTTCAACGACTACTGTTTGGCTAGCAAGTGCTGCAATTAGACGATTGCGAATTAAGAAGTATTGTTTGCGAGCCAGGGTGCCAGGTGGCACTTCGCTAATAATTAACCCTGTTGCAGCAATTCGATTAAGCAGTCCTTGATGCGCTGCAGGGTAGGCCACGTCTACTCCACAGGCTAATACTGCAACAGTGGTTCCATTTACGGACAAAGCACCTCGATGCGCTGCTGCGTCAACTCCAAACGCTGCGCCCGAGACAACGCACCGCTCGTAGTCGGCAGCCAGAGTTCCTAATTCAGATGCGATGCGCGTTCCATATGAAGTCGCTGCTCTAGCGCCAACTATCGCCAAGGAATCAGCGGTGATACTGGAAAGTTTGCCCGACCCTTTAACCCATAAACCTATGGGTGACTGAGTGTCTAAATCAGCCAGCTGTTCAGGCCAGTCGGCATCGGATGGGATAACGAACCTGACTCCAAGCGAGGCTGCCTTATCAAGAACTTTTTGGGCTGTATCTACCGCTTCGCCGATGCGCTGACAGATAGCTTTTGGACCAACCCCGCATTTCCATTGGGACACTGCCTCATTGACACCGTATTCACCGACAGCAAGTCCAATTCGCTCATCACCGGGAACAAGTAGTGAATTGATAGCGACTCGATTTAGTCGCTCTGAATCAACTACTGCCATTGTCCTGCTCCATCGCGCAAGTGCAGCGCCAACTCAACATCTTGGGCAGTTGGCGTCCCTTGGTGATTTACGTCTGCGATAGTCCAAGCGAGTCGGAAAATCCGGTCTATTCCACGCGCGGATAAACCGCCACAAGTTCGCCGTAACATGCGCATAGCCTCTGGTGAGATCGGGAATTGCTTTCGCATAATGGGTCCAGGAACCTCGGCGTTGCATAACCAGGGTTGCCCTAAATAACGCTTACGGGCTACTTCACGAGCAAGCAGAACCCGATCGGCTACAACAGCGCTGCTTTCAGGCTCGGCCTCGGGATCAAAATCAGCCATCGTTGGCTTAGCCAAGGAAACGCGCAAATCAACTCGGTCGAGAAGTGGGCCAGATAGGCGCGCAAAGTACCTGCGGCGCACTTGCGGCGTGCAACTGCATTGATCACCAGCATCAACAAACATGCCACATGGACACGGATTGGCTGCCAAAACCAATTGAAATCGTGCAGGTAATCTGCTGGTGAATCCTGAACGCGAAATGACTACTTCACCGGATTCAAGTGGCACTCGCAGAGCGTCAAGTACCACACGGTGGAATTCAGCTGCTTCATCGAGGCAAAGAACTCCCCCATGAGCCAAAGTGACCGTACCCACTCGGACATGATTGGTTCCACCACCAATCAAGGCAGTTGCAGTAGCGCTGTGATGAGGCGCCTGAAATGGCGCTTCACGAATTAAACCTTGCCCTGGCTTTAATAGCCCGGCAATTGAGTGAATTCCGGTAACAGCCACTGCTAAGTCGTCGGGCAACTCAGGTAATAAACCCGGAAGCCGCGACGCGAGCATGGTCTTACCGACACCTGGGCTACCGACCATTGCTAAGTGATGCCCACCAGCTGCGGCAAACTCAAGAGCTAATCGAGCATCTGGTTGTCCGCGTACATCACTGAGGTCAGCGGTGGTTTGTTCAAGAAACGTTTGTGGCGCAACTTCAGGAGTGAAAAATGATTCGCCTCTAAAGAATGCAACCGCATCGGTAAGTGAACTCACCCCAACAACTTTTATCCCTGGTACGAGTTCGGCTTCGGCAACTTGAGTGTGTGGCAATAGCAGTGTTTCAATTCCAGCATTTCGAACAGCAAGTGCAGCCACCAATGCGCCGCGCACTTCATTGACCGTGCCATCAAGTGATAGTTCGCCAATTGCGGCAACATCGAGTCGTTCTGGAATTTGCTGATGGGCAGCAAGTAGCGCCAATGCAATACCTAAGTCGAGCATTGCTCCACGCTTATGCACTGACGCTGGAGAAAGGCCGATTGTGATGCGCCGCTCGCCTGGCCAAGGCAGGTTTGAGTTTTGAATGGCGGCCCGAACCCGGTCACGAGATTCTCCAACTGCGGTATCAGCAAGACCTACCAAAGTTAATCCTGGTAGACCTTGACTCAAATAAGCCTCAATGGTTACTACCAGTCCACTCACACCATTGATAACTGCGCCGTGTGCTTTGGCAAGGCTCATATTTGGATTCCTTGTACGTGATCAATAATTGGAACTGCTCGGTTCTCTGCAATGATGCCGATAACATCAAAACGAATTTGTTTATGAGGAGTTCGATTTTCAGCAAGCCAAGACAGTGCGGCGATTCTTAAATGTTGGAGTTTCTGGGCAGTAACGGCTTCGATAGGTAGGCCTTGACGTGCACTACGCCGAGTTTTAACTTCACAAAAAACCAGAGTGGAATCTATCCAGGCAACAATGTCGAGTTCGACTCGGTTTGCCCGCCAATTGCGAGCCACAATTTGATAGCCCTTATCAGTCAGGAAGTCACAAGCTAACTGCTCCCCATATTCTCCGAGTTGTTTCGCTGCCAAAGTCATTAACTAATGATGGAGAGGTACTGACATGATTTTGAACCAACCAGTATGCATTGTTGAAAAAAGTACTTGTGGAAATCAATGTAGCAAATAGATAACAACGGAGCCTCGTTCAGTTACATGCTGATAAACAACTGTGGCCCATCAGAACCCTGATGAGCCACAGCTGTATAATTTTTACTAGTCGTCTTTTACCTGACTATTGCGATCTTTAGCATCATGTGAGTCTGAGGCGTCATCATCTTTATCACTTGAATCTAGATGTTTAATGTCGTAGCCACTGCTACCTTTGATGTGGTCTGAACCTTCGTTGCCATCAAGCGCATCGTCGCCTTCGCCACCATCAATTGAATCGTTACCTGCACCACCGTTAATGGTGTCGTTGCCGGCATTGCCGCTCAGAGTATCGTTTCCAGCGTTTCCATTAAGGACGTCATTGCTATCACTACCTGAAATTTTGTCTGCACCGTCATTGCCATTGAGCAAGTCAGCACCAAGTCCACCATTTTCGACATCGTTACCGGCACCACCGTTAACCGTGTCATCGCCATCATCGCCAGTTAAGTTGTCGTTTCCAAGTCCGCCGTCGATTGCATCTTTGCCATCGCCACCGCTGATTGAGTCATTGCCATCGCCACCTGCAAGTGAATCATCGCCCGCTTCGCCAGTGATCTTGTCATTGCCGGCTCCCGCGCTCACAGTGTCATTTCCTGTGCCTGCACTAACTACATCGGTTCCGTCGCCGCCAGTAAGTGTGTCGTTACCGTCGCCACCGTAAAGCACATCGTTTCCAGCGTTGCCATCCAAGGCATCGATACCTGATCCGCCGTTAATAACGTCGTTACCATCAGAACCAGAAACAGTGTCGTTTCCGTCGCCAGCATTAATTACATCATTACCGGCATTGCCCGACACATTGTCGTTGCCATCGCCAGCGTTGATGGTGTCGTTACCCGCTGAGTCACATACTGTGTCGTTACCGGCACCCGCGTTCACAGTATGATCGCCAGCACCAGTTACAACGATTACGTCGTTGCCAGGTGTGCCAGTAATTGTGGCATCGCCA
>Ga0114960_10003758_pt1 | contig 11509 bp, 8 predicted proteins | sample C_130625_MF_Meta_FD_92637 | JGI IMG/M metagenome (GOLD analysis project Ga0114960, IMG submission 92637) | Freshwater microbial communities from Lake Croche, Canada to study carbon cycling - C_130625_MF_MetaG | ecosystem: Environmental > Aquatic > Freshwater > Lake | place: Lake Croche, Canada...
AACTATCTTGGACAAGATGCATACATTACAGGATGCTTTCAAATAGTAGCTCCAAGTGGTGCAGTTATATATAACAATACAGATTTTTCTCAAGGAGGATGCGATATTTGGTATTCTAACAGTGAATTTAATCAGCATTTAATTAATTTGCCAATAGGAACAAATGGGTTGCCTGAAATTGGAGTTTATACAATAACTTACACAGCAAAGGATAGTGATTTATCTCAAACATATACTCATGTTAACACATACACTTACGCTTATGTAAGACCAACTATAGCAATTGAGCAAACAGTTGATTGTGTATCACCATTGTTTACATCAACAGATGCAACAAACTATACATCAAACTTAGTTGTACCAACAGTATTAACAAGAACACACACGCTAAGCTATCCTAATGGAAGTGCAGGTCAAGGTTCACCAACGGTTTCTTCGGGAGCAGTAATTACAAGAGGTGCAGCACAATTCTTTCAAGGCGTTCAAACAACTCAAATATCAACGTATTTGTTTTACACATTTGCTGATGGCTTGATAGTATCAGATACAGTATCAGGAACACAAAACATAACAGTTGATTGTGTAAACATCTGTAACCTAAGATGCTGCTTAAATACATTAGAGGCAAGATTAGAGCACGAGAAATGCACTAACTACACACTATACTTGCAAACAAAAGCCACTTTTGACTTAGTAATGGCATTAGTTGGATTAGTTCAGTTAAACATTAATTGTGGAAACGGAGCTAATGTAAACAATATGTTGAACTTCATTAAGGAGTTGACTAATTGCACAGACTCTTGTAACGAATGTGGAACAGACCCTAACGCACCAATCATTGGAGTAGGAACAATCCTAAACAATGTAGAAGTTATAAGTGGTGGAGTTCCAATAGAAGTAACATCAGTTGTAGCAGGTAACTTAACAACATACAGCGTTAAATTAAGCGATACATTCGTTAACTCAGTAAACACAGCTATATCTGATTTAGCTGCACTTACTATAGTAGTAGCTGGGTTATATAACACAGAAGTTGTACATGGAAAAGGTGGAGGAGCGATTAGTGATTCAGGCATAGTTGCTGGAACTAAAACATTTACAGTTGATTTTCCAACAACAACAGATGTTCATCAGTTTACAAAAAACTTTAGAGCAGTTGGTGATAGCACTCCATTAATTATTGCAGATAGTCAATCTAGTGCTATATTTGGAACAACACCAAAAGAAGATTTAAATATTAAAGTTGGAGCTTATGTAGGTGGAGAATGGATTAATTTTTTAAATGAAACAGGAGTTACTTTAGAAATAGTAGCAGGAGATATTCTTATACATTGCGATTTTGCACCTGTTGAACCAGCAATACCTGTAAAGGTTTGCTTGTCAGGACTTTCTACTTTATTGACTACAAGTCATTACGATTACGAAAATGAAATATCTGCTGCTGTAATTAAAACAGATGCTCAATTAACTTCTGAGTATAGTCGTGTTACTTCAGCTTTTGAAGAAATGGCTAATGTACAATGTTTTAAAGCAATTGCAGGAAAGCATCTTGTTATTAAAAATGATGCAGTTAATGCAATATACGTTTACCCTTACACAGGAGAATCATTTGATAATAATAGTGTAAATGCACCTCTTACATTAGGAGCTGCTGATGGAACGGAAAAAGTATTTAACGGAACATTACACTTATTTTGTTTTCAAACAGGTAAATGGACACCTTTATTTTCATTCATGGTTCCTTAATTTTATTAATAAATGTCAGTAAATATAAACGATTTTAAGAACTTTGTAGAAGGAGTAAGCGCAAAGGTTCAGGTAGGTAACACATTGACTGTAGAGCAGTTCAATACCTTCTGTAATCAAGCGCAATTACTTAGATATGAGTACGATAGAAACATCTTTATTTCAAAAGATGAGATTAGTTTTTATCTAAGCTTATTCCTAAAGAACTTAACTACAAGTGTTCCTGTGGCAGGCGCATTACCATATCCTGCTGATTTAGAGCACATAGCATCTATAAGAAGTTACTACATTGATTCTAATGGAGTAGGGATTGAAGTTCCTGTACAATCGGTAAGAAACTCTGATTGGGGAAAGATAACATCATCTCAATTGTTAGTTGCAACAAAAGAGTATCCAAAGTATTCATGGTTTGAAACAGACATACGTTTTGCACCTAAAAACATAGGAGTGGTAATGTTGGATTATTTTAGAACACCAGTTAAACCTGAGTGGAATTATACTATTGTAAACAACAGACCTGTGTACGACCCATTGACAAGTGTAAACTTTGAGTGGGATTCATTTGCAATGAACAACATCGCAGGGATATTTTTAGAATTATTTGCAACAACAATTAAGGATGCTGAATTAACAGCATTTGCACAAGCATTTCAACAACAATCTAACACACCTTTATAATAAATGGTTTCACTATTTAAAATTGCAGAAAAGTGCCAAGTTTTATTGGGCAAAGGAGATATACAAAGTTTAATATCTTCTGTAAAGGATGCGTATGCAACAGTAGTACAAAAAGAGTTTTATGAGAATAAAGCTGATGGCGACAACAGCATAGCAGGAGAGCACATTTACACATTCGGGAAAAAGTCTGCCTTGACCCCTATATTAGACATCACAACAGACGAATATTATATTATTAATCCTTCTTCATTCATATCATTGCCTCATCAAATTGGGATACAATGGGTAAGTTTTGTAAAGGATAAAAGGAGTTGGATTGAAGTTTCTAATTGGGGGTTGTGGCAAGATTTAAAGGCAAGCATTTTAGGAAACAATAACACATTTAGAATTGAGGGAATAAAAATTTATTTCCCACGAATGACAAATGCATCAGTAGGAGATATATTATTAAAGATGGTAGTAGCGTTAGATGAAGTTGACTCAAGAGAGAACTTAAACATATCAGCGAATATACAAGACCAAATAGTGAGCATGGTGGTAGCAAAGTTTGCACCACAAGAGAAACCTATACCAACAAATTTAGCATAAGATGGGGTACAAATTATCAGAAATAGTAAATGAATTACTCATTGAGATGGGAGAATCAGGAGCAGGTACAAAGCCAGCACGATTCTATCAAATGGGTGTGTCTTTTTTAAGGCGTACTAATATGGATACTTCAGGGTTTCCAAAGATAGTAATACTTGACATAAGTAAAACTGATACAGCAAACTTACCAATTGATTATTTACAATACACAAAGATAGCACTGTGCGTTAACGGAAAAATGTTGCCATTAGGATTAAACAATAACATTTGCTTAGACAAGCGATATGATGACTGTGGTAATCTTATTGCAGATGCAGGAGGCAATGGAGTTGTTGCACAATACGGAAACAGCCTAAGCTATGTAAGCACATCAGCATTTGCAGGAAACGGAATTACAGGCTCACCAAACGTAGCAGATAACTTGCGTAACGGAGAGAATATGGGAAGACAGTTTGGGATTGGGGCAAACTTCAATGTATTAGGTTCTTACAGAATAGATGAAGCAAGCCACACAATACAGTTTGCTGACTTAGCAACAAAGGGGGATGTAGTAATGGAGTATTTGGCAGACATTGATTACGATTCTGTTACAGGAGATTTTGAGGTTCACCCATTTATGGTTGAAGCGTTAAAAAACTATATCTTTTGGCAATACAAAGTAAGAAGCAGTAAACCATTGGGAGAGCAACAGTTAGCTGAAAAGCAATTTAATGATACCAACAGAATAATGAGAGTAAGATTCAGAAGCAACACTATGTCCGAATGGTCAGATGCGTTTGCAACTGCAAATAGAGCTACACCGAAATTAGACTAAGATATGTTACAAACAAAAACATTTACTGCTGGCATGGATTCTGACACTAGCGATGAGCTTATGTCGCCTGGTTTTGACAGATACCGATTAAATACAAGAATATTAAGTAACCAAGATGGGAACATCGGGAATGCAGTAACAACTAATGGTAACACATTAACGCCATTTACTTTGCCTGGACAACCTGTCGATAATAAAGTAATAGGTAGTGTAGAAGACCCATTGAGAAAAAAAATCTATTATTTCGTATGGAATAGCACCAATAAACATAGCATCTTAGAATATGATTCTGTAACAGGTGGTATTGCAATTGTATTTCAAGATGGAATTGCAAACAACACCCCAAACATATTAAACTTTGATAAAGACCATTTAATAACAGGAATCAATGTAATTAAGTTAACTGATGAAGCGCACTTATTGTATTGGACAGATGCTTATAATGAGCCTAGAAAGATAAATATTGAGAAGGGAAAACTTTACATTTCAAGTGGTGGAACAGACCCAAACGGTTATGTTAATTCAATTCCATCTAATTCAGATGAAACATTATATTTTGACCCAAGAATACTTTATAGAATAAAACAACCACCATTGAATTGCCCTGATTATATTTGGGAAAATACTATAAGTAGTGTAAATTTTATTGCAAATGCAGGTATTGGTGGTCAAACATTTCCTTTAGGACTAAGAACAACAGTTGAATTTGATATAGCAACTTATAACCCAAACAATGAATTTAATCCAACAGCTACTGCCCCTGCATATACATGGGTTGTTCCTCCAAATCCACATCCAGGAACTACTGCACACTACAATGTATATGCAAGCATTTCAACTAGCATTTACGTTACAGATGGAGAGTTATATTTATCAATGCATAATGTAACACAAAATATTGATTTAACCCCAACAATTACATGTTCAAATGCATACCCTGACACTGTATTTATAATTCAAGTTTCTAATTATGATAATTTAAATCCAGGAGATGAGGTGATAATACAAATAAATGGAAGCGACCCAATATTCACATATTTAACCATAATTCCCCTTGAGTTTAAAGCTATTTATATAGCTGCACCAAAAATAAATCATTTATTTAAAAAGCTTTTTCAGTTTAAAGCACAGTTTGTTTATGATGATTATGAAGTAAGTGCATGGAGTCCGATAAGTAAATATCAGTTTCCAAATACTGTAGCAGATATTGCAAGACCTGACGATTTTGTATTGCAAGATGATACAATTCTTATAACAGTTCCAACAGGGAGTAGTATTGTTAAAAAGGTTAGAATAGCAGCAAAAGAAGTTAATGCTTCTGATTTTTCTTTAATTACAGAAATAGATAAAACAGATTATTTATTAAAAGATAATTCAACTTATGTTTACACATTTACAAACGAAGGAAATTATGTTCCATTAGAAGTAAATGAAAGTATTAAACTATTTGATAATGTTCCAAAATTATCTAAATCACAAGATTTAATCTTTGGGAATAGATTAGTTGATGGACTTATTGTTGAAGGATATGATAATGTAAATATAGATTTAAGAATGCATCTTTATTCTTTTGCAACACCAGAAATTACAGCAGCATCAAATTTTCATTATGGATTATATACTGTTTTAAAAACAGGAGGTCTTTACCAATTTGGTATTGTATATTATGATATGCAAGGAAACAGAAGTGGTGTAGCAAACATAACAAGTGGGTTAGCTAATAAAATACAACCAAATGGATGTTTTGGAACTAAACTTAGCATTCCGTTTATGTCGCTTAGTTTAGGTGGGGACAGAGTGTCTTTAAATCAAGTGTTTTTTGATATTTACAATACACCTCCATCATGGGCAACTCACTATCAAATAGTTAGAAGCAAAAACTTAGCAATTCAAAAATATATTCAATTTGTTCCGAAAACTATAAGTTATAATTCAACAGAAATATATATCAATATCAGTAATATATATAGTGCAACTCCTGTATCTTATAAAACTAAATATCCATTATCTACATTAGTATATGACTGGACAAAAGGTGATAGGATAAGATTTTTAGCAAAAACAGGAGAATACAATGATACCGAAATAACATCATTTGATGCAGCAACAGGGATAGTAACAATTCCTAGAAGTTATACATCGCCTGACCCTATTTTTTTAACAAATTTGTCATTATATGAAATTTACACTCCTGCATTGCAAATTATTAATGACAATGAATTAGTATATGAATTTTGTACTGAAGGTCAATTAATAACAGATACTAATGGAAATTTGGTTCATGCTGGTGTTTCTATGTTTGGAGAACCTGTAATAAATCAAGAAATAGTTCAATACTCATATACTACACTTACAGGGGGTTCTTACCCATACCTACAAACTATTACAACACATATTCCTATAGATTCATCGGCAGGATTAATACCTGGAAGTCCTGCAAAAATATTTAATAATGGATATAGTGTATATGGGTTTATAACAAATATATATACAACAGGTGTTAGTATTGGAACTAATACAGGTATAACAGGAACATATAACACACTTGCTTGCACATTAGTTCAAGGTGCAACTTTGCTATCCACTTCAGGTGATTGCTTCAATAGACTACAAGACACACTTCAACCTGCTCCATATGATTCTATAATGGTTGAAGCAATGGATGCATCAAATATGTTTGCATCAGAAGCGTGGGATTACGGAAGACCAAACCGAATAGACAAAAACAATCGTGAAATAACACGACCATCAACAGTAATATATTCAGAGCAGTTAGTTCCCGAAACATTCATTAACGGATTAAGTTCAGTGTTTGACACAAACTTTGAAACATACGAGAATAAGTACGGAGGAATCCAAAAGATGTATGCAAAAGACCAACGATTGATATTATTTCAAGAATTAAAGGTTGGAGCAATACCTGTTTCACAAAACGTATTCTCAGGAACACAAGGAGGTTCAATCGTAGGTACATCAACACAGATTTTAAGTCCTACAGCGCAATATTACTCAGGAGAGTTCGGAATAGGTAAGAACCCTGAAAGTTTTGCAGTGTACGCTAATTCTATCTATTTCTTGGATATGCTTAGATGCACACCAATAAGACTTGGTCAAGATGGATTGATTTCTCTTGCAGAAACAGGAAAGATGAATGATTACTTCATTAAAAAGTGCTCAACAGCATTAGTGTTGCCATTCCAATTAAAAGTATATGGCGTGTTCGATGTTGAATTTGGAGAGTATATTGTATCATTTGAAGATGTGCCAACAGTATATCAAGGTGAAACAGTAGCATTTGATGAGGGCAATAATATCTTTAGCAGTTTCTATAGTTACTTGCCTGAGAATATGTGTAGCAACTCAGGAGGAATTGTAACCTTTAAAAATGGAAACCTTTGGACACACAACAGCAATAACACTCAAAACAATTTCTACGGAAATCAATATACAAGTGATATTTGGATGGTATTGAATGAAAACCCAATGAATGTAAAGATATTTACTGCAATTGAAGAGGATAGCAAAGATGTGTGGGAAGTGCCATCAATATCAAATGATGAAGGTCAAGAATCTAATTTGATTAAGTCTGATTTTAAGCAAACAAATGTTGCAGGTGTTTATGGAATTGAAGGTCAGCAATACGCTCCAATTTGGAAAGATGCAAACACTCCAAACGTACCATTAGGCACAGGATTGTTTCAAGGCGACCCAATGAGAAGCAGAGCGTTCCGTATCAAATTAAAGTATTCAGGAACAGATAAATCAAAATTATTTTCCGTAAATTTGCGTTATATAATTAGTAATTTGCACGCAAGGTAGAAGAATAAACAAAATATCAATATTATTACAATTAAAGATATAATTTATTATCTTTGTAAAATGAATGAAGTTTCAAACTTATCAAATGAAATAGCAGAACAAGAAAAAGCTGAATTTCGTAATAATGTTGTTGATTTTGAAGCTAATTTAAGACAGACAGAAGGCTCATTTATTGGAGATAATGCTGTTTGTCCATTAAAACATACGTTTGCTGATGGCATCTATGTAAGAGAAATATTTATACCAGCAGGGGCAGTATTAGTTGGAAAGATTCATAAGCATGGTCATCCAAACTTTTTAATGTCAGGAGAAGTTGAAGTGGTAACAGAAGGAGGAGGAGCAGAAAGATTAGTAGCACCATTATCAATGATTTCAAGCGCAGGTACAAAGCGAGTAGTTTACACTATCACAGATACAGTTTGGGTAACAATACACCACAATCCTACCAACACACAGGATTTAGCAAAGTTAGAAAAGATTGTGATTGCTGATAGTTATGAAGATTATGAAAAATTTAAGAAGATAGAAAGTAATAAATTTGTATCTTTATATAAAAAAATAATTAAAAAGTTAATATCATGACCTGGATAGCAGTAGGAGTAGCAGGAACGCAAGCAGTAATTGGAGGAGCTCAATATTTTGCAAACAAAAAAAGAATTGCAAAAGAAGAGGCTAATCGTGTTAAATATAAAATACCTGATGAGGTATATCAAAACTTAAACCAATCTCAACAACAAGCACTTCAAGGACTTCCTGAAGAGCAAAAGCAACAATACCTTTCTAATCTACAAAGAAGCTCTAGTTATGCTTTAGGGCAAGCAGGAACACGCAAAGCTGGATTGGCAGGAGTAAGTGCAATCAATGAACAACAAAATGTTGGCTATGGCAATATGTTGGCGCAAGATTCAGCAGCAAGAATGCAAAACCAACAACAATTGATAGGTCAAAGACAAAATGTTGCTGATTACAAAAATATGGCATTTTCACAAGAAAAAAATGCACAAGATGTATATAATGCAAAGGTAAATGCTAATGTTGGAGCTTTAACTCAAAACTTAATGGGAGCAGTTGGTTCAGTAGCTGGTTTAAAAATTCCAAAAAAAGAAGTAAAAACTACACCTCCAAGCAGCCCAAATTACGTTACACCAAATGACTCATACAATAGAGGGTATCAAGTAGGAACTAATGCAAATAATTATTACAATCCTGCAAGCATTCAATCTCAAAGTGGTACAATTGTGCCTGATAATTACAATCAATACAATAATATAGGTTAATATGTACGATATAAACGCTGGTAACGCAAGACCTGAAATGGCAGAAGTGGGTAAGGGGTCAAACCAATTGGCTGATTACAAACCTGTTGAGCGTGCTATTGAAGCTGATGCTGCAATGCAAGAGCGTAAAGCTATAAAAAAAGACGAAGAAGCTAAAGCTCGTCAAAAAGAATTAATGGATAAGCTTGCTCAAATGCAGGGCAAAGCAATTATGTCGCATGATACAACAGGAATTGCTGAACAACAACAGGATTTAAAAGATACTGTTATGAAAAATATAGATGCAATTAATAAGGGAGGAGCAGGAGCTGTGGAAGCAGAGTTAGCTGTAAACCAAAAGATTGCAACATTAAATCAAAACATTAATAGTTCTGTTGCAAAAAGACAGAGCGTAGAGGCTCTTGCAAAAGATATGCAAGCAAATCCAAATCGTTATACTAAAAAATCACGAAAAAACGTAGAAGATTTTATTATCAATGGTGGGATGGTTAAAAATCCTGATGGCACATGGGCAGTTAATCCTTATGATGAAACTCAGTTAGCAGAGCCAAGTACAGATTTACAAACAGAATTAAAAGCTACAAGGGATGCCTTGCGTGAAACTTCACCAAAAACAAAAAAAGGATACACATTGCCTGATGGAACTGGAACTTATGTAGAAAGTGAAACTTATAACACTTCACTAGAGGATGTAAAAGATGATAAAGGGAATATTATACAACCAGGAGTTCATTCTACATTAAGACAAATGTATGCAGATAATGAGCGTGTTAGAAACAAAGCGCATGAATTATTTGAAGATGAATCAGATGATGTAAAAAAACAATATACAGACCCTACAACAGGAGAGGTAGATGCAGCAAAATATTTTGCTGAAAAATTTGCTTCACAAGTAGGACATACTGAAACATCTAGAACATCAAGAACTCCTCAAGGAAAAAGTGAAGGAGCAGGTGGAGAAAAGCAACCAAATGTAAATATGACATTTACAAAATACGGTAAAGGAGATTGGAGAGGAACATTAGAATATACTAAAGCTCCTGATAATCCATATCAAGCTCAAACTGTATTAGACCCTTCAACAGGTGAATTTATTCAAGCTAATGTAAAACCACAAGCAATTGTTAGTAAAGGTGGTAAGCAATGGATTGAAGCAATTACTCAACCTACTGCTGATGAATCAGGAATGAAAGTTCCACCTAAAATAGTTCAAATACCTTACGATGCAGGAGGGAAAGAAATGTTGCATGATAAGTTTGGTATAGATAATGTATTTGATATTGAAGCGAGTGGAGGGAAAAAGAAACCTGAAAACATTAAACTTAATTATCAAGACATATCAAAAGCAGGGCAAGAAAGGTCGCCTCAAACAGGAACAATAAAAAGTTCTGTATCATCACAAGCAATTGGAACGCCTACAAGCACAACAACACCAGGGATTGGATTGCCAAAAAAACCAGCAGCTCAAGCAAAACAACCAGTTCAAGTGCAACAAGCTCAGCAATCGAATGATATATTGAGCTCTTTAGATGCAGAGCAAGAGAGATATTACAATAAAGGGTTAAATAATGGTAATAATCCTCAAGATATTAAAGATTTTCATGCAGGATATGTTGGCATTGCAAAAGATATATCTAAAAAATACTTAAATCAACCTGATTCAAAAGAATTGCAAAATAAAGAATTTGACGAATCTATAAATAAATTTATGGATTATGAACATGAAAATAGTGGAAGTGTTAATAATTATCACGGAGGAGGAAGTAATTGGGGAACTAATAATCCAAAAATTATAACAAAAGAGCAAGCTAAAGAATATTATAAAACATATTGGGATAGAGTTAAAGATTTGCCTCCAGGTGTTAGGACAAGAGCTTTTCAACTTGCAATTAATACAGGCGACCCTTATGGCGAATTAATGGTTGCAAATGGACTAATGTCTGTTGAAGAAAGGTCTAAATCAAAAGGTAGTAGAAAAAATTTAGACCCAAAAGATTTTAATGAAGAAGATAAAAAGAAAGTTTCTATTTTATTAAATAACTTAAAGCAATCACCATCAATAGTAGGAATGTCTGATGCTGATAAACAAGCATTAAATTGGGCAAACGCTAATCCATCAGATAAAAGAGCGCAAGTAATTAAAGATAAACTAAAAGCTAAAGGAATAAAATAATGGCAAATTTCGACCCTGACAAATATTTAAGTGAAAGCTCAAAAGCTGAAACAGAATTTAATCCTGATGCATATTTAGCCACAACCCAAAACGAGGTTGTAAAAAAAAAATCAACCCACTTCTACATCGAATGTGGAAGGTGGTACATCCACATCGGCATACGCACCACAATCTATAACTAATCCAGCAATTCAAAATGAAGGATTAACTGGTGGTAAATATGATTTATCGCATTTAGTAGAACCTAAAACAACAGGTAATACTGAAATGGATACGCAAATTGCAAATAGACAAGCGTATGATAAACTTCGCAAAAAGCAACAAAACCCTGAATGGTATGAAAGTTTTGATAATCCAAAACACAACAATATAGCTATTAATATTCAAAAAAATATTGATAACAATGTTAATGAA
>Ga0114960_10003760_pt1 | contig 11506 bp, 10 predicted proteins | sample C_130625_MF_Meta_FD_92637 | JGI IMG/M metagenome (GOLD analysis project Ga0114960, IMG submission 92637) | Freshwater microbial communities from Lake Croche, Canada to study carbon cycling - C_130625_MF_MetaG | ecosystem: Environmental > Aquatic > Freshwater > Lake | place: Lake Croche, Canada...
CATGTACCGCTCGACACCGTGGCCGTGCCGACGCCGCCGCTACGCTGGCCGAGAATGCAAGCCGTGCTGGTGACGCTGCCACCGTTCACGGTGAGCGTGCCGGAGCCCATGTTGCCGACGGTGAGAGTGCTACTATTCGCCCACGTACCGCTCGACACCGTGACTGTGCCGACGCAGCGGCCTTGGCCGATAGCGCCGCCCGCGCTGCTGACGTAGCCACCGTTCACGGTGAGCGTGCCGGTGGAGCCGCTGCCAACGGTGAGTGCGCCACTGTTAGCCCACGTGCCGCTCGATACCTCGGCCGTGCCGACGGCGTTGTCGCCAATAAAGCTGGACGAGTTGCTGACATAGCCGCCACTCACGGTGAGCGTGCCGCTACCGCCTTCGCCGACGTAGAGAGTGCTACTATTCGCCCACGTACCGCTCGATACCGTGGCCGTGCCCGTGCTGCCGTTGGAATAGCCGAGATAGCCGTACGTGTTGGTAACAATCCCGCCAGTCACGTTGAGCGTGCCGCTGCCGGAGTAGCCGACGTAGAGTTGTTGACTATTGGCCCATGAGCCGCTCGACACCGTGGCCGTGCCGACGCTGTTAGCAGCTTTGCCGAGAATGCCGACCGTGTTGCTGACGTTGCCACCGTTCAGGTTGAGCGTGCCGGTGCCGGCGCCGCCGACCCAGAGGTCACCAGTTCCCGAACGAATCTGAAGCAACCCCGACGACGCGGAGGTGGTCATGTCCAGAAGGATGGTATTCGCGGCTCCCGACGTGCCGGTCAGGTTGAGCGTGCCTGTGTTCGTCAGCGAGAGCGTGCCGGTGCCCGAGATCGTGTTGCTGATCGTGAGGGTGTTGCCGGCGGACTGATTGAACTGCAGCGTGCCATTGGCGGTGATGTTACCTGTGACGGCCGCGCCATCGTTGAGCAGCACGGTGTCGCCGGGACTGATCGTGCCGCCGGTGTAGGGCGTGTTGTTGGTGTCGTACGTGGTCGTGGCGGCATGAGCCGACTGAGCACCGCCGAACAGGCAGGCCAAGGCAACGAGTGCTAGGGCAAGAGATTTGAAGGCGGTACGTGCCATGTTCATGAATCTGCTTCCTTCGATTCCCGAAGCGATCGAATCAAGCGATGCGGGGGGAGGATTTCGAGGCCATTTCAGACTCGTTTCCCCCCCCCCCACCGGTCGCCCGTCATCGCACGCCCCAAAATGCCGAATCGATCGAGCGGACGAATCGACACAGGGTCAGGCCGTCGCCACCGCGGCCCGCTTCCGCCGCCGCTGCTCGAGCATCGCCACCGATCCCATCACGAGCGACATCGTGCTGGCGAGGCCGCTGGGATCGATCTCGGGGACACCTGAGGGGACGGGGACGGCGCCTGCGAGGATCGGCAAACCCGGTGTCGATTCATACGCGGCCGAATAGAGCTGGAAGTTCGTCCCGTCCCAGGTCGCCTTGATCCAGCCGTACACACCGTCGGTGCCGTTGCCATCGGTGCCGCTGCTCAAGAACCCGAGGTAGCCGTCAAAGTTGGGGGCAGTAGAAGGCGTTCCTTCGAACACGTAATTGAACAGCGGATTGTTGCCAAAGTTGCCGAGGCTGAAATTACTTGTCGAACCGTTGATCAGGGTCCCAAACGCATAGTTCCGCGGAGTGGAAGCACTGCCACCATTGGCAATACCTCCGTAGCCAAACTGAAAGCTTGAGAGAATGTTTGAGATGCCCGTGTAGAGATGATCAGGGTTAAACCTATTTGAGACGTATAAATGGAGTTGGCCTGCGGTACCGAAGGACATATCGAACTCTTTGAAATTACCGGCACTGAGCCCTGCATTCACGCCAGTGAAATTCTGGCCGTTCACGTTCGTGAGGTCGATAGACACGATCTCCGCCTCGACGGATTGGGTGCCGAGGATGCCTGCTCCGAGACTGGCGACGGCAGCAGCGGCGGCCCGACGACGGGCGGCTTGGGATCGACTGAGAGACTTCATGGTTTCGCAACCTTTTTGTGTGGCAGGGATCGACGAACCGCGTCGCACCGAACGACGTTCGCTTCAACGGGAATCTATGGCCCGCCATCCCGCTCACCAAGGGGCCGGTTGCCACAGAATGCCGAATCAACACCGGCGCGCACGAATCGACACGGGATGACGGTGCACCTGGCCGGGCTTACGGTCATAATGGGAGCGTGCTCGAGCGACACTGCCCGCGGTTGCTCCACCTGACGCTCATCAGAGAAGACGCCTCGGTGAACACCCCCATGGATGGAACTCTGATTGGCCGGTCGCACGATGCGAATGCGGCGGGCGTCGTGCCGCCGCACATCGCGGCGCTACGCGACTCGCTCCCGCTGATGCGGACGCGAATCTTCTGGTCGTTCCAGGTCGTGTACTGGTCAGCGATCTTTCTGACCGCGATGGGGCTGAGCAACGGCATGTTGCCCGCCGAGTCGACCGTGCTGACAACGGTGCTGAGATCGGTGCTCAGGGCCGGTACCGGCTTCGTGCTCACGACTCTCGTCTATCTGGTGTTCAAGATGCCACGGCTGTCCACGCTGCCGAGGCGGGTGCGTTGGCCGCTGATCGTGATCCTTTCGATATCGGGTCTTGTCGCGTCGCTGCTGCTGATGATCATCGCCGGCGTGCTGGGCGAGCCTTCCAAATGGACCCGCGATGCGATGCTCTGGCTGCTCACGCCGCGGATCGTCATGGCGGGCTTCTGGTGCGCGGGGATCTTCGGGCTGGAGGTGGTCCAGGAGCTCTTCAAGACCAAGCTCCAGCTGGCGGAGACCGAGGCGACCGCGATCTACTCGGAACTTCGGCTCCTCCAGGCGGAATCGGTCGCCCGGACGTTCGAGCTGCGGCAGCTGCAGGAGCAGATGAATCCCCACTTCCTCTTCAATGCCCTCAATGCCGTGGCAAACAGCAAAGACGATCCCGACGCCGTGGAGAGCGTCATCCGCGACCTCTCCGACTACCTGCGATTCACGCTCGGAGAGGCCCGCACGCTCGAGCCGCTGTCACGGGAGCTGCAGGCCCTCGAGAAATACCTCGCGATCCAGCACGCCCGGTTCGGCGACAACCTCGACTGCCGTTTCTGCTGCGATCGAGCGGCCCATGCCGTGATCGTGCCGCCCATGCTGATTCAGCCGATCCTCGAGAACGCGCTGCATTACGGCGCCCAGACGAGCAGCATGCCGTTGCGGGTGAGCGTGACGGCGAAGGTGGTCGAGGGCTGGCTCGAGGTGGTGGTCGCCAATTCCGGCCGATGGGTGCCACCAGACCAAACGCGTTCACCGTCGACCGGGATCCGCTCGCTCCGCAAGCGGCTGGCTTTGCTCGTCGACGAAGCGGCCACCGTCGAGACGGTGATCGACCCGGACCTCGACGGCGGCTGGGTGCGGGTCGTCATTCGGATGCCCGCGACGCTCACCCAGCCGGCGTCAGCCCCCCACCACCCCACGCCGGCAGCGGAGCTTGTCTGACATGTCTTCACCATCCGCCTCGGCAGGCATGACCACAGATCCCACGAGGCTCACCGCGCTGCTCGTCGACGACGAACCGCATGCCAATGAGCGGATGCAGAAGCTGCTTGCCGCCCATCCGGAGATCCGTGTCGTCGGCGTTGCCGGGAATGTGGACGAGGCCCGGGGTGTGCTCGAGACGCAGCCGCCGGATGTGGTGTTTCTCGACGTGGAGATGCCCGGTGGCAGCGGATTCAATCTCCTCAACGATGTGCCCGACGGGACACAGATGGTGTTTGTCACGGCCCGCGAGAAGTATGCGGTTCGGGCATTCGCCGCTGCGGCCCTCGACTATCTGGTGAAGCCCGTCGATCCCGAACGGCTCGCCGACACGGTGGCCCGCCTCAGGAAGCAGGCTGCCGGCACGGGGGGAAAGCCGCCGGAAGGGCGCGACCAGGGGGGCGACAGCTTCGACGCCGAAGAGCCCGCCGAGACCGCGGTCTTCGAGCTCGGCGACGTGATCAGCGTGCCGCTGGCTGGGAAGGCCACGTCGTCGGCGGTGACGGTCGGCGAGATCTGCTGGATCGAGTCGCTTCGGAACTACACGCGGGTCGCGATCAAGCCGCCGGGGGGTGTGCTGCTCTTCCGCCGCCGACTGAGCCACTGGGACAAGGTGCTCCCGACGACAGCGTTTGCGCGGGTGGGGAGGTCGTACATCGTCCAACTCGCAGCGATCGAGCACATCGAGTGGTCGTTCCGCACGGAGACCGTGGTCACCTTCGGCGCGGGCGTGGAACCGCTCAACCTCGGCCGGCACCCGGGCACGCGGCTGCGGGAGATTCTCGGCGCGAACGCCTAGCAGGCCTCGGGAAATGCACCCGTTCGCGCGGCCGGAGGGGGCGCTCGGCTGCCACCGATCGAGTGGGGTGACCAGCCAGCGCCCTTCCGAGTCGCGGAACCAGGTCTCATTTTGGGGAGTGGCTATCGCCTTCGCAGGCGCCGCCGCTCGAGGAGCCCGAGGCCAGCCCCGATGAGGGCGATGACCGATCCCATGCTGCTGGGGTCGATTTCAGGAACGGCGCTGGTTCCCAATCGAAGGAGCAGCGAGTTCCCACTCTGAACCACTGAGGCTCGTTCGGCAAAAGCACCGATCACATTGAACTGCGAAGCCGAGAAACCACTGATACCACCGGCCGAAGTCAGGAACAGCAGCAAGGAAGTCGCCGTGGGGTCGTAGCCAACGGGCTGGGCTCGACGCCAAGAACTCAGCCCACACCCGTTCGGGACGAGCAGACCGAGGCAGCCGAGCGCAGCCCCGAACGCCGCCTGTCAGCCGACAACGGTCTGATTCGGGGCGAAAAATGGGTGTGTCTCGATCGGAAGGCCTTGAGTTATCTCCGGGAAAACCGAGGGCCGATGACGTCGTTGACATCATGACATCAGTCGTCTTATGTTCTTATGCATGAGGACGACTCTCTCACTCGACGATGACGTTGCCGCCCGCATTGAGCAGTTGCGTCGCGAGCTCAACACGCCTCTCAAAGAGCTCGTGAACGAGGCCCTGCGAAGGGGGCTCGCGGCGATGCACGAGCCTTGCGAACCTGCCGCTCCCTATCGCACGCGGCCGGTCGATATGGGCCGCTGCCGCCTCCCAAACGTCGATGACGTCGCGGGCGCGCTTGCTGCTGCGGAAGGAGAGGGCCACCGATGAGGCTCGTTGATGCGAACATCCTCGTGTACGCGTTCACAACATCGTTTCCACAGCACGAACGGGCCCGCGCCTGGCTCGACGGGAAGCTCAACGACGGCGTGCCACTCGGGCTCCCCTGGCCGAGCCTGCTCGCGTTTGTCCGCCTCACGAGCAACCAACGGCTTTTTGACCGGCCTGTGAGCGTGGCCACGGCGTGGCGGCAAGTGGAGGAATGGCTAGCCTGCGAATCGGCGTGGGTGCCGCAGCCGACACCGCGTCACCAAGGAATCCTCGGCGAACTTCTCATCGCGACCGGCGTCCGCGCCGAGCACGTGCCGGATGCCCATCTGGCGGCCCTAGCGCTGGAACACGGCCTCGCGGTCGTCTCTGCCGACACCGACTTCAGCCGATTTCCCGGGCTCAGGCTGGAGAATCCCGTCGCCTGATCGGGGAACGCTGTGGCGTGGCCCTGCCTGCTTTCCGGGCGTCCTTCTCGTTCGATTTTGGACCGCATTCTCCGGTGCTGCAGCCGCAGCCATGACTGTTGGCCATCCGGTTGCCGCCTCCCGTCAGGGAGCGAGCCGCTCGAGGAGCCACGCGCCGCCGGACTCGCGACGGAAGCAGAGCCGGTCGTGGAGCCGGCTCGGCCGACCCTGCCAAAACTCGATCCGCTCCGGCACGAGCCGAAATCCCCCCCAGTTCGGCGGCCGCGGAATTGCTTCGGGGTTGGGATGCTCGGCACTGAAGCGGGCAAAGAGGGCTTCGAGGGCGGCCCGGTCGGCGATCACCTCGCTCTGCGGTGAGCTCCAGGCCCCGATCCGCGAGGTGGCCGGCCGGGTGCGGAAGTAGTCGTCTGACTCCGCCGCGGTCGTCCGCTCGACGCGCCCCTCGATCCTCACCTGCTGTTCGAGGATGGCCCAGTGGAAGGTGAGGGCGGCGTGGGGATTGGCCGAAAGCTCGCGCCCCTTGCGGCCGTCGTAGTTGGTGAAGAAGCAGAAGCCGGCGGCATCGAAGCCACGGAGGAGGACGATGCGGGCGGAGGGACGACCGTCGGGCGTGGCCGTGGAGAGCGTCATCGCCTCGGGCTCCGGCACGCCAGCGGCGACGGCGCCGTCGTACCAGATCGCAAACTGGCGGATCGGGTCGCGGTTCACGGTGGCCTCGTCGAGCGCCCCCTGCTCGTATTCCTTGCGGGCGTGGGTCGATCTCGGTTCCATGGAAGCTGCTCGCTGGGCCGTCGGGGATCGCTGATTCGTGGGCTATGTGCCCACGCAGGCGTAGGCCCTCGAATGTATCAGTCGGGCGCTTTCTGGCTGGCGGGATGGTGGCCGACGCCCCGATGGCATCGGGGGAATCGCCATCAAGCAGGCGACCACCGGGTGATGATCGTTGGTCAGCCCTTCCGGCCGTGCGAGGGGAGCGGTTCGACCGTGGTCACGTGGAGGAGCGGGCAGATCCTCGCGTCCGCCGGGACACCATCGTCGGCGAGATCGACGCCGACGAAGATGTCGTTGTGGGTGACCCACGCCATTTCGGGATGCCGAACGTCGTACGATTCTCCGCTCGACATGACCAAACGAAACGGTCGGAAGGGGCGCTGCCGCAACAGGTCGCGGAACATGGTCGTGGTCATGGCGGGGCTTTCTCCGTATGCCTTTTGGGATGGTATACGAAGGTACATTTCATCACAAGCGGCTGGCTTCAGCCCTTCCTCACTCGGAGGCCGTCGATCCACTCTGCCATCGTGGCTTCTGGTGGTGACTCACCCACCCCGTTGCCCCCCCCGTTGACGGTGGGATAGGCTCGTGGCTCCGGTCGGCTGGCGCGGCCCCGCGGACTTCCGCACTCCAGAAGTGGCTCCGATGCCGTCAGACGTTTCCGCGGCCAACGCTTCATCGGCCCCCGGCCTGACCGGGCGATCGGCGCCCCTCGACACCACCCTCGTTCTTGTCAGCCCCGAGAACATCGCGTTTGAATACCGGCTCGCAGGGCCGGCGCCGCGGGCGGTCGCCTTCCTCATCGATCTGATGCTCCTCGTGGCCGTCGGCGGGCTGACGCTGTTGGTCGCTTCGGTCATCAGCCAGGGAGCCCTCCTCGGCTTCTGGTTGGCCGGGGTCTTCTTTCTGTGGTGGGGCGGCAGCGCGGCTGTCGAGGTCCTCGCCAATGGCCAGACCCCCGGAAAGCGGGCGTTGGGGATCCGGGTTGTCTCCCAGGACGGCCTGTCGATCAACGTGTCGCAGTCGATCCTCCGCAACTTCCTCCGCGCCATCGCCCTCGCTCCCCCCTTTCTCCCTGGCCTTGTGTCGATGGTCGTCACGTCGCGCCTCCAGCGGCTCGGCGACCTTGCTGCCGGCACGATCGTGGTCGTCGATCGCGCGGCGACGGCTGCTGGTCCACCCCGTGTCGACTCTGGCCCCAACCTCGTCGCCGAGCTCGTGCCGATCGGCTTCACGCCGTCGCTGGCCCTCGTCGAAGCCCTCGCCAGCTACGTCGGCCGGCGGCGCGTCCTCGGCCCGGCGCGGCGCCAGGAGATCGCGGCCATCGCCGGGCGACGGCTGACCGCGGCCTGGGGCGTGCCGCCGTCGCACGATGACGACGCGCTCCTCTGCGCCGTCTACGAGCAGGCGATCCGGGAGCCACGCCGATGACGGTCGAGGAGATGGTCGCCGCACATCTCGCCGAGTGGCAGGCCCTCGAGGCCGATGTCGCCTGGCTGCGTCGGCCCTCGATGAGCCGCCGCGACCCGCGCCGGATCCTCGATTTCTCGCGCCGCTACCGGGCGGCCTGCAGCGATCTCGCCCTCGCTACGGCGCAGCGATTCCCCGCCGAGACCACCGGCTATCTCCACCAGCTCGTGGCCGACGCCCACTCGCAGCTCTACCGCACCGAATCCTTCGGCCTCGTCGACTGGCTCCAGTCGCTTGTCCTCGTTGTCCCGCGCCGGATCGTCACCGATCCCTGTTTCTGGATCGCGCTGGGGGTGTTTTGGGGATTGTTCCTCGGGGCTGGCGCCGCCGCCATCCTCCGCCCCTCCTATGCGGTCGATCTCGTCGGAGCCGCGGCGATCGCGCAGGTGGAGGAGATGTATTCCAAGCCCTCCAGCACTTTCGGTGACGACGCGCAGCGTTCGACGATGACCGGCTTCTACGTCATGAACAACGCCGGGATCGGCCTCCGCGCTTTTGCCGGCGGGATCCTCGGAGGCGTCGGCAGCCTCTTCATCCTCGGCTCGAATGCCCTCACCCTCGGCGCGATCTTCGGCCACATGTTCACCTCCCCGCAGCGGGCGAACTTCGTCGAGTTTGTCACGGCCCACGGCCCGTTTGAATTGACGGCGGTGGTGCTCTCCGCGGCCGCGGGGCTCCGTCTCGGGTGGGCCTTCCTCGACACGCGCGGGTGGTCGCGGATGGAATCGCTGCGGCGCACCGCCCCGGAGGCGCTCTCCACCGCGGGGCTGGCGACGGTACTGTTCATCCTCGCCGCGTTCATCGAGGGATTCGTCTCCCCTTCGACGCTCCCCTATCGCACCAAGGCGGCGGTGGCCGTGGGGACGGCCGCCATCCTCGTCGTCTATCTCCTCCTTCCCCTGTTTGCGGCGCGGATCCCGGCCGGGAGGGGAGCGCCCGATGACGCCTGACCACCTGCGGATCGCCGTCCGGCCACGGGGGCTCCTCGAATGTCTCGATCTCGCCTGCTTGTTCTCCGTCCGTCGCGGCGCCGGGATCGCGCTGGCCGTCCTTCTCGGGGCCGCTCCGATCGCCTGGATCAATGTCGCGCTCATCGGGCCGGTCGTCGCGGAAGACCCGGTTGTCCGCTGGCCTTTCTGGCTGGCCCTCGAGACGCCGTGGGCGATGGCACCGCTGACGCTGTTTCTCGGCCGGGCGATGTTTGCGGAGCGGCTCCGGGGCGCGGACTGGCGCGGCATCGCCGGCGGGTTGGCTTCGGCGTTGCTCCCGCTGCTGCTCTACCAGACGCTCCTCCGCGGGCTGTCGCTGCTGTTGGTCTTCACCTTTCCGTTGCTGCTTGTCGCCCTGTTTTTCGTCGATCCCGTCATTCTCCTCGAGCAGGGACCGACGTCCGGCGTGTGGCGGCGGAGCCTGGCACTCGCCAGGGGCAACCTGGAGCGGGTCGTGCTTGCCCTGGTGCTCGACACGACAATCCTCGTGGTGGGATGGTTCCTGGGCGCCTTGGCGCTCGACCAGCTGTCGAGCCTGTGGGCCGGCCGGCCGATGCCGGATGTGTTCGACGCGCCACAGGCCGATTGGGGGATCGGCCGGGCGGTCTTCACCTGGCACGGGCAGATCGCCTTCTGGTCCGTCACGGCGCTGATCACGGTCTTCCGCTTCGTCACCTACCTCGACGCCCGGATCCGCAACGAGGGGTGGGATGTCGAATTGAAACTCCGAAACCCGGCCACCTACGCCGGGCTCGAGCGCTTTCGCGGCGCGGCGCTGATCCTCGCCTTGGCCTCGGCCCTCGTAGCCTCGGTGGCTACGGCATCGCCATACGCGGCAGGCGCCGATCTCCAGGTCGCGGCCGAGGAAGACGCCGACGGCAGTGCGGTGCGCGAGGCGGTCGTGCGGCAGCGGTTCCCCTGGTACGACGCCGATCACGACCGTTACCGTCCGGTCGTCAATGCTTCACCGACCGGTGATGGACTGCGGTTCTCCCTGTTCGACGGCGCGTCGATCGGCTGGCTCGCGAAGGGGGTGATGATCCTCCTGCTCCTTTTGGCAGTTGCCGGGGTGGTGTGGACCCTCCTCCGCCACGGCATCACCCCCGCGCCGCCGCCGGAAGAGGAACGCCGGGCCGAGGGGGCGCGGATCGGCGCGGAGGAGATCGAGACGCTTCCGGAGGAAGCGCGAAGCGATGTCGACCAACTCCTCCCGCGGATCGCGGCACGGCTGGCGGCGGGCGACCACGCCGGCGCGGCGATCCTCTACCACGCCTGGCAGTTGGTGGAGCTCCATGCCCGCGGCGTGATCGAGCTGGCGAAGGGGAAGACCAACCGCCGCTATGCAGCGGAAGTCGCGGCCCTGACGCCGGCGCTCGCGGACCTGTTTGCGGCCACGACCAGGCTCTCCGAACGGGCCCGCTTCGGGCGGCTCCCGGTAACGGCGGAAGAGTTTGCGGGAGTGTGGCGCGAGCGCGGCCGCTTCGAGGCCGGGGCTGCCGTGGAGGCCGCGCCATGAGACGGCAGTCATTGGCGAAAGGCCTGCCCCAGCGGCGGCGTGATCCCGGGGGCTGGCTCATGGTCCTCGGGGGCATGCTTGCCGTGATCGCGGCGGGCGGGTGCAGCCAGGAGCCCGCCTCGACCCATGGCGATGTCGTTGGCGACAGCCTCAACGGGGTGTCGGCGTTCGTGCAGATGCTTCGTGATCAGGGGCATCCGGTCACGGCGCGGCCGGAGATCTCCCCCGCCGCCTTCCGCGATCGCGATGTGGCGATCGTGTTCGTCGACGGCGACGGCCCGGTCGAGGATGCCGCGGCGGCGCGGCTGGAATCCTTTCTCGAAGAGCCCGGGCCGCAGTCGCTGTTTCTCATCGGTCGCGACGGCGACTGGGGGGTGGGCTACTGGCGTTTCGTCGCCGACGCTGTCGATCTCCCGGAAGCCAAGCGGCAGCGGGCCCGAGACAAAGGACGTGACGCCGCCCGCGATCTTGCCGCTTGGTATGGCGACGTCGAAGCGACGACGGCGATCGTCCCGTTCGCGGAGGCTCGGCTGGTGGTCCGCGGCGCGGAGCGTGGGGAGGCCGAGGTCGACGTCAGCATCCATCCCGAGGATTCGACCGGCAGCCCCGTCGTGCTCCACGGAGCTTGGCCTTGGCGTCGCGGCGTGGAGCCGGGGGACGCTGACGAAGTGGCGTGGGAGATCGACGGCGAGGCGTTCCTTGTCCGATCGATCCTCGACGACGAGGGGGACACGGTCGTCGTGATCGGCTCAGACATGCCGCTGCTCAACGCCGGCCTCGTCGATCCGGGCAACCGGCGGATCGCCGAGGCGTTTGTCGGCCTGATTCCCGCAGGGGCCGGCGTCGTTGTGTTTGGTTCGTCGCAGATGGCGACGGGCGAGGAGGACGACGGGGTTGAAGGGGGATTGTGGCGCCTGATCTCGGTGCCGCCGCATCCCTGGATCGTGGCGCAGCTCGTCCTCTGCCTGGCGCTGTTCTGCTGGTCGCGGGCGTCGATCTTCGGCCGGCCCCGCGCCCCCTCGGCTGCGGCCCTGAGGGATTTCGGCCACCACGTCGACGCGGTCGGGCGGCTCCTCGCCAGGAGTGACAACCCCGCCACCTCGGACGTGCTGCTGGCGGAATGGCAGCGGGTCGGCAAGCCGGGCTTCGGCCCCGGCGTTCACGAAC
>Ga0114960_10003764_pt1 | contig 11501 bp, 15 predicted proteins | sample C_130625_MF_Meta_FD_92637 | JGI IMG/M metagenome (GOLD analysis project Ga0114960, IMG submission 92637) | Freshwater microbial communities from Lake Croche, Canada to study carbon cycling - C_130625_MF_MetaG | ecosystem: Environmental > Aquatic > Freshwater > Lake | place: Lake Croche, Canada...
ATTTATTAATTTAATCATATATTTTTAATTTTTTTTTGAATATTAGATATATATTAGAATGTTATTAAATAAATATCAAATAACAGAAATAACTATAGGAACATTTATTTTCCCAATGTTATATTTTTTATATTTATATTTTTCTAAAACTCACATAATTTACTGGGATATAATATGGTGTACAATATCATTATTTATAATATTATTATTTAAGAATTTTTATATTAATTTTAATATATTACAATCTCAAAATTTATCATCTAATAATATAGTAAATGGAATTTATTAAAATATTTATAATAGTTCAAGTAGTTTTCATAGTATTACAATTAATATATCCACTAAAATTAGAATCATACCAATATAGTGAACTTGCTCTTGGATCTTTTTTTATTATATTATTTTTTGGATTTTTTGGATCAATACTAACATTAGATGTTACCAATCCTGCTCCAACTGTATTAAATAATTCGGCACTTTTTGCAACATTTTATGCAATATGGTTTTATATTACAAAAAAATTATCAAATACAATTAATAGTGATAAAAACGGTGTTATATATTATTAAAAAAATCTTGTATATATTTAAATAGTAATGAAATTTCATTATATGACTTATTTACAAAAAATTGATATAAGTTTAACAACATTTATGTTTTGTTTATTTATAGGATTTTTACGTCCATTATTATTAGGCATTGAATTAAATTCAAGAAATATAATTGCATATACACTAATTTTTTTTGCATGGTATGGATGTACAATATTATTCAGTAATGCATATAATTATGAAAAAAATTATGATAAATTAACAAACATTTAGTTTTTAATTTATTAATTTATTAAATTAATAAAAATAAAAGTTATATAAAAATAAAAGGTATATAAAAAAATATAACTATAAGTAATTATAAAGATGTTAATAAAAAATATTATAACATATGATGATTTTGAAAATAATTTAACAAATTATAATTTAGTAATAATAAATATATCTGCATCTTGGTGCAAACCTTGTACTCTATTAAAACCAAAAATTGAAAAATTTTTATCGGTTATTGATAAAGAAAATGTTGTATATTTAAAATTAGATTATTCTATATATGAATTTGATTCTAGATTTGAAGATTTATTTAATGTAGGAAAAATACCATACTTTGGATTTATAAAAAATGGTAAATTGGAAGATGCTTTTGTTTCAGGTGATTTTGATTTTGTTTCAAAAAGATTATTTGAAAGTATTTTTAAGGAAAAAAATATTCAAAATAGTATTGATGTTACTAATAAAAATTAGAAAATAAAACAATAAATAATAATTATTTATAAAAATATTAATAATTATTCAATCTTTATTTTTGAGGAAGCATAAATTATAATAATATAAATTCTAATTATATTATTATAAAATATTACATAATAATATAATGGATTCTGAAGACAAGCTTGACAAGAAGAAATCATTTAAAAAAAATAATAAAAAAAATAATAAGAAAGAATTATTGTATGATATCAAATATTATGAATATGAAAAAAAATTAAATAATGATGATATAAATAATTATGAAAATACACAATATTTATCAGATAGAGAAAAACAAAAATTTGAAAGTAAATTTTCGATCCCTCGAAATGAATCTCAAAAAAGATTTTTAACATCTCTTAAGAAAGAAAATTTTAAGATTGTATTAGCATCAGGTCCTGCAGGTACTGGTAAAACATTGTTTGGAATTGAACAAGGAATTAAAAATTATATAAATGGTAATTATGAAAAAATAATATTTACTCGTCCTGTAGTATCTGTGGATGAAGATATTGGATACTTACCTGGTACATTAGAAGATAAAATGGCACCTTGGATACGTCCAATATTTGATATATTATATAATTTTATTTCACCTAAGGAGGTTGAAGGATTAATTGCTGAAAAAATAATAGAAATATCTCCGTTGGGTTTTATGAGAGGACGTACTTTTAAAAATTGTTGGATAGTTGCAGATGAAATGCAAAATAGTACAGTATCTCAAATGAAAATGTTATTAACTAGAATTGGAGAAAATAGTCGATTAATTATTACTGGAGATTGTGAACAACATGACAGGAAAAATGAAATTAATGGATTAGAAGATTTTTTAAATAAAATTAAAGGACGTCGTTCTGGAAGTATTTCCAGTGTTGAATTTGATAAATGTGATATTGAAAGAGAAGATGTTGTTAAAGAAGTATTAGAAATTTATGAAACAAATATTATTCCCGATGATTATAAAGAATAGTTATATAAATATTGTTATATAATATGGATATGACTATAGATAATTATATTGTCTACCTACTGATTAATACTTCAAATACATGTACATATGTGGGTATTACAAATAATCCTGAACAAAGAATAAGGAAACATAATGGGATTATTTCTGGCGGTGCAAAATATACTAAAATGAAAAAAGAAAATGGAAATTGGGAATATTATGGTTTTATATTAGGTTTAGATAAAAGTACTGCATTATCTATTGAAAAAAAAATTCATTTACGCTCTAGAAAAACATATGGTAATACACCATTAGAAAAGAGAATTAATTGTATAAATAATTTATTAAAAAATTATAGTCAATTATCATTTACTACTTTGTAAATAAGTTTTAATATTTATTTTATTTATTAAAACTTCTTAATATTTTTAAATTTTATTTATCTATTTAATATTAAAGAATGATAATTTATAAACTTCCTATTTTATATATATTAACAAATAATAAAAAAAGATTTTGGGAAATTTGGTTGTCAGAAGAAAGTAATAATATATATATATGTCGAAAATATGGAATTATAGGAGGTAAAATAAGTATTCCTAATAAAAAATTAGTTGAAAATAAGAAGAAAGCAATAACACAAATAAATGCATTATGGAAAAAAAAGAAAGAATCCGGTTTTCAAGAACAATTAAATGTAATTCAAATGAAAAGTAATGTTATAAAACCAATGGGAGCACATAAATTAGATGACCACTATCATAAAATAAAATATCCAGCATATGTTCAAAGAAAATTAGACGGATTTAGATGCTTGTCACATATAAATACTAATAATCAAGTAATATTATATTCAAAGGGAATGAAAGAATTTGTTTATTTAAATCATATAAAAAAGGAGATTTTAAAAATAAAAACATTATTAAATAATGAAAACCTATATTTAGATGGGGAATTATATAAATTTGGATTAGGATTACATGATATAAGTAGTTTAGTTATGAAAAAATATGCATCAAAAAGTAATGAAGAATCTATGAAACAAATACTATATAATATTTTTGACATATTTAATATAAATAGTTTAAATACTCCATTCGAAGAAAGATATAAAAATCTAAAAAAAATATTTGAAAATAATAATTTTAAATATTTGAAATTAGTTACTTGCGAAGTAGTTAATTCTTATGAAGAAATTAAAAAATTAGATATTCAATACTTATATGAAGGATATGAAGGAGTTATTGTTAGAAATAAAGATGGTATTTATAAATTAAATTCTAAATCATATGATGTATTGCGAACAAAAGAATTTAAAAAAAAAGAATTTGAAATAATTGGTGCAAAAATGGGTACCGGTACTCAAAATGGTGCAATAATTTGGCAGTTAAAATGTAATAATAAATCATTTTGGGCAATTCCTATTGGAACAGTAAAAGATAGAGTTCAAAAATATAAAGAATTTATTAATTTTCCGGATAAATTTATTGGTAAATTTGCAAGAGTAAAATATTTAGTTATGGATAGTGATGGATGTATAACTAGAAATCCAATTGTGGAAGAAGTTTTATAAGTCAAATATTATTTATTTATTTATTTATTTTTACACTTATTTAAATAAATATAATATATTTTTACAATGCATACAATACTATTTATAACAGGAATCATTGTAAATAAATAATAAATACTTTTTTCACTTATATTAAAATTATCTTGTAAAAACACTGACATAAAACTTTTATCAGACCCATCTTTATATTTAATTGTTTTTTTATCAGATAACCAATCTTCAATATTTGTTAATAGGCATTTATTAAAAATATACCATTGGCCCAATGTTAACATATATAGTAATATCATAAATAATAAAATTCGAATATCATTAAATATATAAGGTGCAATAATTGAAAATATTACATATAATACATGTAATGTTTTTAATAAACATACAAGTATTTTTTTTATCATATATAAATTTATAATATATAAATTAATTATTTTATTTTTTTAAATTATAAATTATTTTTTAATTAAATCTTTCTAGTTTTTTCTAATAATCCAGAATATGATTCATCTAGTTTATCATACTTCCTCTTTAAACTTTTAAAATTTGTATCTAAAGTGTCACGTTCTTTAGTAATTGTTGAAATTTGATCTTTAGCAATTATTAATTCATTATTTAAAATCTTTTTTTCATTTTCAAATTTAATTTTAGTAGTTCGAAGATTATCATTATCAATAGTAGTCCTTGCAATATTAGTTTTAAGAGTAGTATTATCTTTTTTTAAGGATGATACTTCATCTTTTAATATTCCAATTTTTATATTTGCATCATCTACCGATTTAACTAAATATTTATTATTGGTCTCTAAATTACTAATTTTCCTTTCAAGTGATGAAACTGTTTTTTGTAATTCATTATTAATTACTTTTTTATCATTAATTTCATAATTAATTAGAGATTTGCTTTGATATCTTAAAGATAAATCAAAACAATCTTGTTTATCATAATTTTTAATAGTTGGATTTGCACCCATGTTTAATAAAAAATCAATAATTTTATCATGATTTAACTTAATTGCATAGTGCAATGCAGTATATCCATTTTTAGAATCAATAATATTATTAACATTTCCTTCGTTAATTAAAGTTTTTAATTCATTTAAATTATCAATTGAAATATTGTATAATATATCTGTAATCTCAGATTTTGATATATAAGCGACTCTTGTTCTAGAAAAATTCATTTGTAATAATTGATTTTATATATTTATTAAATAACAAAAATATTATTTAAATAAAATAAAAATCAATTTTTTTTTATATAATTAGATATTTTGAAAGAAAAGTTTCTAAAATTATCTTTCATGAATGTAAATATTTTAATGCTTATTGTTTCTATATGCACTTTCTAAAATTAGACAAAAATATTATAAAAAAAAATTGATTTTTAAAAACAATTATATATTTTTTATTAAATGAAAGGATATAATAATTATTTAATACTATGACTCAAAACATGACACCTGATATTTTTAATAAAATTGAAAAAGAATTAATGAAAATTCTTACTAGATCACCCGGTGTTTTTAGAAGTCAATATGATTTATATTCTGAACTTTTAGAAGAATTTGATGATTTTAAGGATCCAATTGAAAAAGAAAATTTTAAAATTAGATTTTTATTAGTTTTAAGAAAATTACCATCAATTTTTGATGATATTGTCGTTAAAAATAATAATGGTGTATTAAGTGCTATTTTCTCAATTGAGAGTTTAGATAAAACACTTGAAACAGAATCATATGAAAAGATTGATAGTACAAATATATCAATGCCTTCTGAAATTGCTGTAATCAGATTTATAGTTGATGAAAAGATTGAAAAATATTATTCAAAGAAAGATTATTTAAATAATACATTACTTCATTATTTAGTTAATGATAATGATTATGATAGAATTAATAAAATTATGGGTTCTAATACACTAAATTTATCTTTTCTAGATGAAAATGATGAAGGAAAGACTCCTCTTGATTTAATTAAAGATATTCGTATTAGTAACTTATTTATTAAAGAATTAATTCAATCTAATAATGATAATTTTAATAAAATCGGAAGTTTGGAAATGAAACACAATGAATTACTATCAGATTTTAATGATATTAAAATTGGAATTACTTATTCAAGAATTTTTCAAACACTTTTTTTTACTTTTATTATATATAAACTATTTTTGTAAAAAAAATAAATTAATTTATAAATTTTATTTCAAAAATATTATTATGTTATTTAACTTTTCAATGACGAAAATTAATAATAAAATTTATTATTAATTTGTAATAGTATTTAATAAATTATTTTAATTCTCTTTTGGAAGTATATACTTTTTAAATTTTAACATTTGACTATATGTATTGCTAACAGTAACCTCCGACGTTTTACATAATTCAGCAATTTCTTTTTTAGAAAATCCCAAATTATAATTTTGAGAAATCAAATATATAACACCAACAGCAATTGACTTCGGATTATTTTCCTGACATATTCCTAATTTATCAATAAGTATCGCCGCTCTTACACCATATTTAATATAATTTTCATTAATTTCCAATAATGTTCCAAAACGTTCTATTAAATCTTTAGATTCAATCGGTTTCATATTTTTAACATATTCCTTATTTTTAGAAAACATTAACTCAGTAAATTCATTGCATCCTTTCGATAGTTTTTTCGATTTAATATCAAATAGTTTCGCAACTTCTTCAGTACTTCTTATCATACCTTGATCACGCAATGCATTGAAAAAACAAGCTGCAATTAAACTTTCTCGTGAAGCGCCTCTTTTAATATAATCTTGACTTATAATTTTATACATGTTCATTGTCGCGTCAATAATAGATTGAGGAACGTTATCAATATTTGCTTTTAACGCAATCTTATTTAATATTGCAATTAAACTACGTTGTTTGTAGGATAAACCATTCCAACTATTTAATTTTCTATAAACCTCAAAGCCTTTCCCAAGAATAACAGTACTTAAAGAAGAATCTGAAATAATTGGATTATTTGGCATTCCACACCTATTCGGGTCAGATGATCTTTTATTATCATCGCTTCCATAATACCTCCATTCTGCTTGGTAATCTATAATAGCGTCGTTTTCTGCACCACAAAATGTGCAAATAATCATTTCACTATCCATTATAAGGAAATCTTCTTCTTTACAATTAAAGCAATGATTTTTTATTTTTTTACTCTTTATATTATCATTTTTTAAAGGTAATATATTATTAATTTCTTTTATTTCATCTATTTTGTACGCATCTGTTTTAAACGCATCCTGTATTTCGTTAAATAAGCTCCAAATTTCGTTTGTCATTAATACTTTAAGTAGTTTTAGTTTTAAATTCATTAATTATAAATAAAAATCATTTTTTATTAATTTATTAAAAATTTAAAAATATTTTTTTAAAAATTTTAAAAAATTTTAAAAAAATTAATAAAAATATTCATTAATATTAGATAATGTTGTTAAAATATAATAAAAAAAAAAATTTATATGGCGGAAACGAATCGTCGGAAAATCAAATTCAAACATTTTTATCAATAATTATACTAGGATATTTCGGTATTAAAATCGTTTATGGACTTTTTTTTAATTTTTATCCTAAAAAATTTTATTATAGAAATATTGAAGTAACTACTAATGAACAAACTAATAATGAAACAGTAACAGAACAAATTACATTAAATGCATATGTTCCTGGTATGTGGAATAATGAGATGACTGATTTTATAACTTTATTAGGATTGTCTGTTATAATTTATGTATATACAAATATATCAGGAAAAAGTTTTATTGATAGTAATGGAAATTTAAGTTTAACATTTATTTTTGGATATATTATTGGATTAGGTTATCCTGTATTTATTAATAATTATATTCAATTATATTCTAAAGAAATTAAAAGTTCTACTACTATTAAATATTTATATCTTATTGTATTAGTATCATTTATTATTGGTATTGTTATTATTAATTATCAAGCAATTCCCATTGACCAACCTATACATAAAGTAAATTATTTAGTATATTTTATTGTAATTGTATTATTAATTTTTGGATTAATATTTTCAAGAAAACTTCTAAAAAGTTATAATTCAGTTACATATTTTAATGGTACTGAAGAAAAATGTGCATTTAATAAATATGGTGTGGTTCAATCATCAGAAGAAACAGTTAATATTACCACGCCATTTGTTGTTTTTATAATTTTATTACTATTTTCATATGAACCACTACGTGGAAGTTGGAAGAATTTATATGTATTTGTTTATGCATTATTATTAGGTATATTAGTTAGTAGTATATCTTATTATGGGATTGAATATTTTTTGCAAAAACATCCCGATAAACAATGTAATGATGTAAATGAATGTAGATTAAAAGAAATGCCAAATCCTATTAAACAAGGTACTAGTACTGAACAAACCAATGAAGAGGAAGTTGAAGAATCAAAAAGTACGGTATCAATATTAAAAGTTATAATAATTATTTTTATATTTTTAATAATAGCATATTTAATTTATTTTTACATAAAAAAATAATTGAATTTAATATAATATGGAAATACTTCCTCATTTTTGGATAGGATATTATCATAATAAAAATATTAAATTAATTAAAGAAAAGAATATTAAAAATATTATTCATTTATCTAAAAATGAGGATTATAAAAAGAATATGAATTTAGAAGAAATACGAATTAATATTGATTATAATGATGATGATTGTTATGAATATATAAATAATTCATTATATCAACATTTATTCGATATTACTGAATATATTCATGAAAAAATATTGAATAATGAAAATATATTGTTAATGGGATATGAAGATAAGCAAGATATTGATTCAATAATAGTTGCATATTTTATAAGATATGGTAAATTAAATATACATGATTCAATTATATATTTAAAAAGTAAAAAAAATAATATTTTTTATCCAAAGTGTATATTTTACTCTTCATTAAATAAATTTTATAATGAAATAAATAAAAAGTATTAATTTTTAAATTAATATTTATAATGAAATAAATAAAAGGATTAATTTGCAAATTAATAATATTTTTTTCTAGTTAAATATTAATATATATGGGTAATTCACCATCTACAACATCATCTAGTGGAACTTCTGAAAATAAAAATCCGAAAATTATAGAACAACCTCAACAACAAAATGTTAAACCTACTGTACAATTAAGTACTGATGATTTAATTTTTTTAAAAATTGGAGAAATATCAAATAATTTAATTATGGAATATAACAATGATTTTTTAAAGGAAGATTTCTGTAATAAAATGGCATTAGTTTATGAAAAAAAAATGTCTAATTTTAGCATTAAATTATTAAAAACTTTATATAATGAAATAAATTCAGATGATACTGATAATGAAATAATAATGACATTACAATATTTACCAAAACCAGATGATAAATTTGGTGTTAATATATTTAAAGATAATTTAGAGGAAAATTTTTGGAGAAAAAATATTGAGTTAGATACTAATATATTTGAAAATGACGGGACTGATTTAAAAGTAAACAATATTGAATCAATTATAAAATATAAACCCAAATATATTAATTTTAAGCATGTTAATAATTTATTATCAACATTCACAAAAGTAAATAGTGAGAAAAATATTGTTAAAGATGATGTTGTACAAGAAGAACAACCTAGCATGTTTTCCTCAATAATTGGTGGTAGTAACTATAGATTTAATAAAAAAAATACAAATATTAGAAAAGGAGAAATTTTTTTAAAAAAATTAGGATTAAATGAAAATAATAAATTAGAAAATTTAAATAATGAAATTATTAGAGGAAAAAATAATAATTTTAGTAGAAGACAACAAAAACAAAATTTAGAAAATAATAATGGACAAAATAAAGAATATTTAGGGAGAAACTATAATGGAATACAAGGACAAAATAGAGAATACTTAGAAAAAAATAATAATAGAGAAGAGAATAATAATGGAATAAATAGACAAAATAGAGAAGAGAATAATAATGGAATAAAAAGACAAAATAGACAAAATAGACAAAATAGAGAAGAAAATAATAATAGGGTACAAAATAGAGAATATTTAGAAAATAATAATAATATAGAAAGACAAAATAGACAAAATTTACAAGAAAATAACTATAGTATAAAAGAGGAAAGAGAAAATTTAACTAGTAGAAAAAGTAATATTAATTCTTTACAAGAAAATTTATCTAATCAAAGAAATAAACTTATAAATTTAAGAGAAAAAATATCAAATAAAACAAAAAATGTATATACAGAAGAAAATTTTAAAAAAATAGGTATGAAACCACAAAATATTCAACAAAGAAGTGAATCAAATATAATTTCAACTAAAGAGATAAATGAAACAACTAATAATATAATTAATAAACATTTAAATATTTCTAAGGAAAATATTGATAATAAATTAGTAAATAGTTTTATAAAATACTCCGTCCCTAAAAATTATGAAAATCCTCGACCATTATGTAATAATTCTGAAAAATGTGCTTTAACAAAAAAAGAGTTATGTCAAGCAATTACCGAAAATTTTATAGTTCGTAATAATATTATTGCAGCTATATTAACAACAATTCCATTTAAAAATGAAAATGGACAATATGAAGGAGGAATATGTTATCAAAAATTTTTAAATCTTGATGACTGTAAAGTATGTGTACCTTATAATTTTAAAGAATTAATAGAAGATAATTTAAATATTGAAAATATGATGAAAAAAGTCTTAGAGAAAGCTGATTATTTAGATGAAAAAATGTGTAAGGATAATCAAGGATATTTTTTTAAATTATCTGGTAAAGAAAAATTAATATTAGCAAAAAAAAGAAGTACATTAACAGAAGAGGAACTTAAAAATCACCCTTCTCTTAAATATAATTTATATTTCTTTGAATTTACAAAAAAATTAAAAGATAAATATTTTACAAATTTAAATTCTTTAATTTTAATTTTAGAAAAAATAAAAGAAACTCCAATTATTAATAATGAAACTTTAAATATTATAAGTAATGAAACAAAGAAAATTATTGATGATATGTATAATTTATGTCATTATTATTATGTATATGCAATAATTTCATTAATTAATGCGGATGTTACAGAACAAAGAATTGAAAAAATTGATAAAATTTCAAGTGTTGTTTCGAAAGCACTTGTAAAAAATAGTGTAAAATAAATTGATTAAACTAAAATTACAATGTTTCCACATTACAATGTTTCCACATTACAATGTTTCCGCATTACAATGTTTCCGCATTACAATGTTTCCGCATTACAATGTTTCCGCCTCAAATGTAGGTGGACCTTCAATAACATTTGGAGTTCCCGATACAGGAGCTGTTGCTTTATTCATATCACTTGAAAGTTCTGATATTGCTCTTATTTCAGCATAAATACTATTACCTAAACCTTTCATTGATTTTATTAAATCTAATGAAGAACTTATTACATCTCCTCCTTTTTGTTTTTTTTTCATTATATTATTTATAAATATATTAATATTTGTAAAATTATTAATATATTTGTAAAATTAAATAAATATTTTATATAACCTATAAAAAATTACTCATAAAAAATATTAATTATTTTTATAATAAATAAATATTATTTATAATAAATAAAAAAAAAATGAATAATAATTATATATATAAA
>Ga0114960_10003765_pt1 | contig 11500 bp, 10 predicted proteins | sample C_130625_MF_Meta_FD_92637 | JGI IMG/M metagenome (GOLD analysis project Ga0114960, IMG submission 92637) | Freshwater microbial communities from Lake Croche, Canada to study carbon cycling - C_130625_MF_MetaG | ecosystem: Environmental > Aquatic > Freshwater > Lake | place: Lake Croche, Canada...
ATTTATAAAGAACGGTCCCAGCAGCAACAGAATCATAAACCCCAACAGAAAAAATATAAGGAGTTGCCCACCTCATTAAAAATAACAACGTTCACGCATCCAATAACGCGGGAACAAATGATAGAAATCATTTAGTGCTAGAACATAGGGGATGATTTCGCCACGGCACGATTACTACCGGTTTGTAAATGAAACCTGGTTAAATGAAACTGAAATTCCGGCCGATGCTGCTTCAACCAACATCAGTCGGCAAATAGCAGAACGGATTGAGAAGCAACTCATGGGAATCGTCCATCAAGAATTAGTTACAGAGCCGGAATCCAAAATGTCTAAGTTTGTAAGAAGCATATATCATACTTGGAATTCCCCCAGGCAAACGGAGTATGTTGTTGTTGAATTAATCGGACAACTCAAGAATATTGAGTCAGCAGAGGATGCCGGATTTATGATTGGTAAACTTAATCGGATACAAGCACGTTCCCCCCTAACTATTAAAATTACGAGTGACGCCTATGATACAAATTACTCAAGGATACAGTTAAGTGAATATGTTCTCTGTGTTCCCCACAAGTTTCTGCTGGAAGATGAAAAGTACGCTAGTGACCGCAAAGCGTATAAGAAATTTGCTAATCTTGTAGGCTCCTATTTTGGCCTAGACTCTTTAGAGGCATTTGTAGATGTGGAAATCAGAGCAGCAAAGTATTTGCCCACTCCAATTGAAGAGGATGATACTCCGAAAAGATATAATCAGATAACATGGCATGAACTTCAAGCACAATTTCCCGACATACCGTGGCGTTCCATTTTTAAAGGATTCGGTGTGCCAGAAAGCAAGTTGGAAGGACATGCGTTGTTAATGACAAGCACAACTTTTCTACGATTCTTGAACAACATGTTTAAAAATGACCTGGAGTCACTCAAACTCTGGCTAATAGGATCAGCAGTCCTAACAATGGGACGCTTTGTGTCGGGGGAAGTGTATCAGCACTATTTCAATTTCTACGGAACGGCTTTGAAAGGAGCAGCAAAACCGAGTAATGTGGACCGAATTATGATGACAATTCTAACAACCCACTTGCCGCAGATGTTATCCAAGCCATTCACTGAAAAATATGTGCCCCAAAAAATCAAGGATGCCGCCACTAACCTCGTCCATCTACTAAAAAAGGCAGGTGTTCGCTGTATTCGGAGGGCACAATGGATGAGTCTTGAGACACAGGTGAAAGCCGTAAATAAGATGAATAAAATGGGCTTCAAGGTAGCCTATCCGAGCGTATGGCGTGATGAAAGCCGCGGTGAAGATTTCTCTGACAAGCAGATGTTGCGAAATCTATTTTCAATCAATGAAAAAGACATTCAATACGGTATTGATGATATTGGTCCTAGACAAAGCGGTGGGAGGTCGCCCTACTGGGATTCCTCTACCTTTGAAGTAAATGCATTCTATTATCCCGATTCCAATGAAATGACAATACCTGCTGGAATCCTTAATCCCCCATTCTATGATCCGAACAGATCAATTGCTTGGAATTTAGGTGGAATTGGTAATGTAATAGGACACGAAATGTGCCATGGATTTGACAGTGATGGACGTAATCATGATGCGGATGGTAACTATGCTCCCTGGTTTACTGAGGAGGATGAAGTAGAATATGAGAAAAAATCTAAGGCGATTGAGAAATTATTTGCTGTACCTTATATGGATTCTGTAATTGATGGAAAACTAACACTAATGGAGAATATAGCTGATATTGGCGGCGTAGCCATTTCCCTAGAAGCATTAAGCGAAGAAATGGAAGGAAAAACCGATGCTGAACGGCAAAAAATGTTAAAAGAATATTTTACTTCCTATGCTGTCTCTTGGAGAAACAAGGATAGAAAGAAAAAGGCGGAAGTTGCTTCTAAGTCGGATAAGCATGCTCCGCCGGAACTTCGTGTAAATAAAGTCTTATCACAGTTTCAAGAGTTTTTAGATACATATGGAATTGTCAAAGGTGATCCGCTGTGGACTGAGCCGCGGGATAGGGCTCTTGTATGGTGAAGCGACCGGACCACACTTACAGTATGATCAAATCCTGTAGACGCCAATATTCAAATGTACGGTCAGGAAGAGGTCTCTTTATGATATAGGGAATCCTCTTATCCTGTAGTTCCAAACGGGCAATTTCATGAACATCAGTCACATGAGGCGGAACATCAATAAACGGCCGGGAATTGTGGGCCAACTGACTAGCACGTAGAGACAAGACCTTTGTCTTCTCATACTGTGTTAAGAAAGGATACGTCTTGTGATTGCTATCATTCAGAACAGGTAAATCCTTTACAGGCAGACGTTCCCGAATGATTTCCATATAATCTGCTTGAATCTCGGGGTGTGCCTGGAGCAACTTGTGTGCGTCTTCACGAAGTTTACTTGAGAAGCCGCGATAAAGCAGTTCTTGGAGCTGCTTCTTTTCTACAGGAAGATCCTCTACCTCTTCCTCCCCTACCTCATTCTCTACCTCATCTTCAAGATAGTCATCATCCTGCTCATTCAACTCGTCAAAATCTTCAACTGCTGCGTCGGCCATACTCTGCTTTAACTAATATATGTTTTTTTTAGGTATTCAAATTTAAGTAAATCATCCGTAAAGAATAGAGGATGGCTGATCACTATAATCCGCCAAGAATAGAAGATAACGCAAATTATCTATTACGTTGGATGCGTGATACGACAAGAAATGTAATTACTGTATTAAATGGTAGCCTTCAAGCAGAATTACAATTTGATGTTAATCTATTCACAGAACCAATTGCTGGTCTATTGGTACGTTCATACACTGCTGCTGAACAGCCAATACTTATAGCAAGACAGATTTCAGAATTGGTAAAAGGAATCGCAAGGGATAGTCAGCGTGATCCTCAGATAGCAAATTATGTAGCAACAGTTCTAGCAACTCTTGCTGGAAATGTAGTTGAAACATTAGAATTTAAAACACTAGCCTTAATGGATATTGATGCTATTGTAAATCAGGTACCAGGATTAGATTTACCTAGAACGCCTGTAGCAGAAGTTGCTCAGCAGCCAGGTTTTAATAGAGAAGCATATGAGGAACAATTAGACCGTGATATAGGAGATTTAAGACAATTTATTTTTACAGACTTAACATCTAAATTTACAATCATTCGGGAGGTTCATATGGATATGTTAATTGAGTCACTTGGCCGACGCATCATTCCAAATTATGAAGGAAATCCTGTTATAAGACAGTTTATAGCAGAAGATTTGATGCCATTACTAATTCGTATTATTGGTCATGTATTTTCTACTGAGGGTCCTTTCATAATTGAAAATTTACGGAGAATTTACGTATTATCTACAGCACAACCGTTTGACAGAAATGCCGCACAAAAAGCGGGTGTAATTAAATTCACAGGAGGACCCCGTGAACTTCAGCGGCTATCTGCTGATAACCTTGACGACTTGAAACAGTACAATGAGTATCCTCTTGAGGCAATAAATGCGTACGCTTACTGGAAATTACTTTTATATGCTCCGGCTAAAGCATGGCAGGAAGTTGCGTGGATGAAAAATCTCATTTCATCTGTTTCACCTCAATGGTGGGAAAATCCCGCAAAACGATTTGACTTTTTTATTAACGCATGGATTCTGGATATGCTAAGCCGTGTTCATGAATTGAAGGCAGATACAATCAAACAGAAGATTGTTCGGTGGAAACAACTTGTTGCGTTACCTGCTGGAGTGCGGAACAAGATTACAATTAGCCGACCTCTTCTAGCAGAAATTGGATTATTTGATGCTTTTTTCAAGATTGACTACCAGATGATTTTTGCGGAACCAGATGAAAGAGTTGACATTAATCCTTTTCGGTTCTTACTAGATGATGAAATTGGTGATGAATTTATTACGGATCATTTTCTACAGGGTATCATGATTGACTGTGCGAAACAGGCACTTTGTGTGTATGTTAGAGAAGCCGCTATTGTCCGTGCTAACAGACTTCGGACTTATAATGGTGAATTAATAGCAGGTGGAATAGTTTCTAATAAACGTGTTGATTTACGCGGTTTGCGATATTTCTTGGATTTTGTGGATGAAAAATTTCTTTCACCGCCTGAAAGTTTGGAACGCTCATCAATGCAGTATTTTGCCTTAACTGAAGTGATGGGAACTTTTATGAATTATGTTAGTATTTATGCGTTTCATAATGGTTTTCCGCCGGAAGGTGGTGTTTTTCAATGGACTGCCGGAAGATCGCCTACACTAACAGGTAGAGGAAGAGTAAGAGGAAGAGAATATCAGGCATTATTAACCTACTTAGATGAATTAAGAGTACGTGTGATAAATAATCAGCCGCTGTGTAATACAACACCGAATGTTTATTTAGATATACCTGTTGAGAAACACGAGCCAGCTCCTGCTCCTCCTGCTCCTCCTGCTCGGCCTACTGCTCCTCCTGCTCCTACTCCTGCTCGGCCTACTGCTCCTTCTGCTCCTACTCCTGCTGGTAGTGTAGGATCTACTTCAATAGCCACCGCTCCTGCTCGTGCTGCGACCCCTGTGGCTCGTGCTGTGACCCCTGCTGCTCCTGCCGCGACTCCTGTTGCTCTTGCTGCTCGTCCTGCTCGTGCGGCAACACCCCCTGCTAGAGTAGCAGTTGCTAGAGGACTTGCTGCGACCCCTGTTGTTCCAGAACCGGGCCCTTTTAGTAAATTAATATCCGGCGAAACTCAACCTCTTTTAGCATCTAGACCTACACTTCAAGCTCAGCCACTAAGATCCGCACTTAGACCTAACAAAGCACTTTCAGTTGCTAGTGACCCCGCCTCATAAGTCTAATGTGCCTCATAATAAACTTGAATATCTTCCAAAATCTTTTGAGGAGCACAATGTGAAGGATTCACTTCTGTGCGTCTTAAAAACTCATAAATCCCCGTATCAAATAACAGTTTCTGCTGAGTAGGAAAGGGTCTACCCGCCGGTGAAATCCCATTCCACAAATGAGCTGTTCCTTCAGAATAGGAAACCGTCATCCATTTTTCAATCAACAAAGATAGAGAATCGGAAAAATATTTATGCCGCGGAAAATAGCACTCCATACAATAAATAAATTGTACTAAATCCCGCCCCGTCTTAAAACACGCATCCGTAGGACCAAACCATGACCCCGCCTCTAGCAGACTCATCTCGGGTGTATCATGTGCGTCACCACATGCGATACAAGCAAATCCGTAATCAATAAGCACTATATTAAAATTAAACTTATCAAAATCTGCTAGAGCAGGAAAGAATGTCGCAAACACAGGAATCCAATCCGGTTTACGATGACGAATTAAAATATTATTAACTTTCATATCCCGGTGATTCATTCGTAAATTAGTCTGTACTTCACGCAATTGTAATGCGATCTCCGCAATTATTCTCAAATAGACGGCGTCATTCTTCTTAGTTTGCTCCGGTAAACCAGTAGAAAGAATAATCTGCTGCTTGGTAAATTCAAAAAGAGTTGAACCTCGTATATACTCCATACAGAACACAACCTCCTTGACATCATGAATAGTTGAAATATGCTGTGCTCCACGACTAAAGATTTCGTATAAATTGGGAACAGCAAAAGACCAGTTTATTTTCTTAAAAAATTGCGTAACAAGAGCATGAATAGCAGCTTCGTACATAATGGCTTTCACTTCCCTAACATGATCCCCCGAATGTATGTTAACAGGAATATGAATTTCTTTGAGTACAATATGCTCGTTTCCCTGTACTAATTTATATTGCTGTGTATTATCTTGCCTCTTATAAATTACACGATTGCCTTTATAAACTTTTCCATATGTTCCCTCAGTTAATAGACTGTCCCAACGAAAAGCAGGCATCCACGCATTACCACTCATATCTTCAATTAGTTTACCAAGTGTTTGATAATCAGGTAGACTAGATGAAGGGCAAAGAATAGGAATAAGATCTTTCCAGGTGGGTAGATTATTTGACAGATCAGTCAAATCAGCCCGGATAAGATGCTTACCTAGTCCATATATTGATATATCATACATTGCCCTATTCTGGGGAAATGTATTCTATATATATTACAACGCTTTTGTAATTATACGTTCAGATCACGCACATACTGTCTGCTGGGAATACCACCATGGACCCAACCCGCCGCCGCAACTTCGGGAATTAAGTGAACCGGGTTCTGTATGTTCTTCTCAACGTGGGGCAGCAAGGGCGTGAACTGCTGTGTAAAAGGCTGGTCCGTAACCGTCATACAGTCCTTACCCGTACGGACGAATTCACTCTGCTGGAGTTTAGCCTCTAGTACGGGTTCGCCACGACCACGTCCCATGTACGGAACCGTCAAGAAAGGACGGGACTGCGGGTGGATAGGGCACTTCTGTGCGTTTTCCTGAATACCGTGATTACGCAAGATGCTATCCGCATCAATATTCTTAGGTGTCATGCCATAGCCATCGCGTACAACAATGGTCGGATTATCAAGTGACTGCGGTAAAACTCTATTCGCGTCAGGCACTAGATTGGTAGTCGCCCAGAAACCGGGGCCAACTGACTGGCGGTAGAAACTGTCTACACCGCAACGGTCATCGTGAACACGGGTAAATTGATTTACTTGGAAGCTGGCCATTCTCTAGTCCAGGTCAATAAAAAAATACTAAGTAAGATGGACGAAGCGACCGGAATTATTATTAGGAACACAGGCCGATGTATTGCCCTCTTTACAAGTCTGACCCGGCGTTCTATATAACCAATTCTGTAAACTATCTACATCATTTGGAACAGAGGTAACGGGCGGAGGAACAAATTGACGCTGGCCTTGATTCCGCTGAAAAACATCTCCAGGATCACTGTAAATGCTGGTCTGGAAATAGGCATCCAATTCGGCCTTGACGGCGGGCGAATTTACATAGGCAGCCGGAGGTTTTGCGGGATTATTATTAATTTCATCCATTAATGGAGTCATAAAAGGATTGGGAGCATTCGGCATCGTTCGCTCTTGAACACCGATTACATCCGCCACATTCTGGGCCGCAGCGGCTGTGCCTACAACTAGTGAATCGCCTCCCAAAAACCCTTCACGAAGCGTATCCTTTGTCTTCATTCCATAAAAAGCACCTATTGCTAGAATTGGAAAAAGGAAACTAATTACTAAGTAACGGGGGTCAACGCGTAACACGCTTAACAGAAGACCTAAGAGGATACCAAATCGCGTAAAACTATTGAGTGCCACTGTCGTACAACGACGAGCCCGAGCATGAAAGGGGAAAAAGTCGTCGCCTTCCCTCCAGATTACAGACATATCATCAGTGAAAAATGGACTACACTGCATTTCTCTTCCCTATCGTAGGTATCTAATTTTTCTTCTTCTGCTGTTTCTTAGCATCCGACTTCTTCTTCAAGCGTTCTCTAGCAGAAGCCAAGCGTTCACTCTGTGACCCCTTTCCTCCACCTCCACCAGGCATCAGCGGATTCTCAAAGATGCCACTGAATGATTCCATCATATCCTTAAAAGCAGGGTTGTCCGTAAAATACGTCATGAGTTCCTTTGCTTCACGCATTAGAGCATCGCGATTCAAAGCACCAGAGGCAAACTTGGCCTGGATTTTACCCGCTACCCGCTTCATAGCTTCCGTCAGAAGACTAGGATTATGTTCGTATACATGCTGAAGATGCTCAAAGATTTGCATAGGGTTCATCTTTTCCATAAGATCCGTATCAATACCTAAATCCTCCGGCCTGAATTCGCCTGCTAGTTCAGCCGCTATCTTCGCAATTAAGCCATTCTGGAGATGCTCGGGAATCGTGGGCATTTCAAAGGGCACCTTCTTGGAGCCTTCTTCATCATCATCATCGGCGGAGGGAACGGAAGCACCACTCAAGTCCTTAAACATATTCTTCATATTCTCAAAAATTCCACGGAACTCTTCAGACTTGAAACCTTCCGACATCTCCTTCATCATTGCTTCAAAGTCAGGCATCTCTTCAGTAGCAGCAGCAGCAGCAGAAGGAGAAGCAGCAGCAGCATTAGAAGCCGAAGACGCAACAAACATGTTATTCAGAAGGATTAGCGACGCAAGATAATCCCAAAAGACAACACGCGTTTCTTTGCTAGTATCAAGCCATAGTTTTGCGGAAAAAAAGATTCCAGGCAAAATTTCAATTCCCTTCCCGCCTGACTTCAAGAAAAAGTTATCATCACGTGAAGCAACCGGGGTCTTCAGGGCTGTGGCCAAAGAAGCAAATCCCTCAAACGGATTCTTATGCTTCATATATAATGCGATCGGCTTCTCCAGTTCAGGATATGACAAACTCAGTTCATTCGTAAATTGAGTTACAATTGCCGTAAAACGTGTCTTCACATCCGCAGTTCTAGCCTGTGCCATACTTGTTTTTACCCAGTTATTTTAAAATTTTCTCCTACCGCATTAGGGATGCCTTCAAGACAAACACGGAGGAGAAAGCAAAGAGGCGGTGCGGTTGGCGTAGTACAGGCTTTAATAGCACAAATACGAAATAAGCAGAATGATTTACAAACAGCAGTTTCACTTGTTAAAGAACAGGAATTATCAGATGCTTTAGAAACAGCGTTTACATCTACAGGTGGCGGTCGTGAAGCGGAAGCCGATATTCGCTTTTACGTGGAGTCAATGTTGAAAGACGAGAAAACAGCAGAAGATTTATTTCCTAATCCCGACATGGATGAGATGATTCCTGAGCAGTATGCTGCTCTTATTCAAGCAATAAACGGGTATAGCAAAATGCGTAATGATATGGATTCATTGATAAAATCAATCTACCGATACATTAATTTGCGTCTTTCTGCGTATACCCAGCGGATTGGTCCGGTTGAAAATGTACCGTATCAAAACCGAGCAGGCCGCCAAGGTCAAGGTCTTTCTTTCCTAAGAAATCGGAGAAATCAGCAGGGCGAACCCACAGAGCCTGAATTCAGCCGCGCATTCGGTGGAAAGCCATCCAGTAATTATTCAAAGGGTTTCGGTCTTCCCCAATTTTCTCGTAACTTCGGTGGTTCTAATGATCCCGATCAATATAATAATTCTAATCGGATTTTACGCCGCAGCTCTCTCAGAAAGAAGCACTAAAGCCGTACACCACTTCCAAATTTGTTCCTTGCTCTTTTCTGACATGTTCTTCCAGTGCTTGTCAAAAATCCAGAAAGCAAACGCCATTTCGCTGAACTTATTATTCAACACATCATGACCCAACTTAATCATGGCATCTTCATCCTTTGCTAGAACAGGTGACCGAAAAGTGGGGTACACATTATTCATAAACATTGTAAGGAGCAGTCTCGGATTAGTTGAATCAATTGCCTTTAGTCCATCAGCCGCTAAACGAATATCTCGTTCCTCCGGATACGTATCTGATAGCATTTCAAAAAATCCTATCAGAGTCTTTGTGAATCGCTTAAGTGGACTAGCCTGAGTATCCATATGCCTACATCATTCTCTTAATAACAACTTTAAGCGATTATTTCCGGGCAAAACCATTTGGCGTATCCATATCACGCTCCCGCTGGAATTTTTCGAGAGCAGCGTCCATCGCCATTTCTTTCTTACTTTTCTGGGCAGTGGCGGCCACAACTTGTCCAGCAGTCTGCCCTCCAATGCCCGTGATAGAGCCCGTTCCCTCCTGAAGTTGGCCAAAGTTTCGCGGAATGGGATCGTATCCCTGTCCTTTTCCAACTTCAAATTGCTGACCGAAAAAACTGTAAGAATCTGACCACTTCCCGGAAGCCAGTTCATTTCCATAGGCGACGGGTTCTCCTCCACCGGCCCCATCCGGATTGCTCGGAGCCGAACGTCCGTCCTGTAATTTCTTCATGGAAAGCCAGTTAAAGACTTCAGCATCTTTTCGTGGACCACTTTCCCCATCAATAATTAGCGTAGGCACTGCGGTAAGCCATTTCTCAGCAATAGCCTTATTCACAACCGCCGATTTCTTGCCAGAAGCATCAGGATCAACACAGATAAATTTAAATTCGTTTAGATAACCGGCCTTTTTAACCTCCTCAATGAATGATTGCGAAAATCGGCATTTTTCAGAGTAAAAGCACAAATGCGGCATCCCTTGTTTTATCACCGATTTTCATCCTCGTATACTTACGCGGATTTAATAATAAATTTGAACATATTCCTGTGAATAAGATAAGGCAGAATGTTTAGCAACTATACGGAATCAGGCTCTACGTTAATGACGGATTCTGCTCGGAAGGAGCGGGCCGCCTTTACTCTTACATCCAGTCATGTTACAATCGCCAATACTCTTGTGCGTGTTACCCAGTGTAAGGTCCCCACGGTTGGCTTTCGTACCGAGCCGCCTGAGCAGTCAGAAGTTCATATTCAGGAAAATACCACACCGCTTCCCAATGAAATGCTGGCTCATCGCATTGGCATGATCCCTATCGCGGTGCCTGTAACAGATGAGTTTGATCCCAAGAAGTATCGCATTGAACTTGAGGTGGCGAATACTACACAGGAATCCCGCATGGTTACAACGGCGGATATGCGTGTCTTTGCTCAGGATGCGGAGGGCTGGAAGGATTTGGGACCGGAAGGAACTGCTTCCTGGTTCCCCGTTGATACAATCACAAAGGAGTCTATTATGATTACGCATTTGAGGCCTCAGTGGTCAGCCGATAGTCTGGAAAAGATTAAGTTGGTGGCCTATCCCAGCGTTTCAACGGGTGAAGAGAATGTGCGTTATTCACCCACCTGCCAGTGCTCATTTGGTTACACAATTGACACAAATCCTGCTCGTCAGGAAGAGTTCTTTCAGAATTGGCTTAAGGAGTCTAAGAAGATCAATGACCAGAGTCAAGCCAATCCCCAGCAACTTAATAACTATAAGCGGGAGTGGGCAACACTGGAGATCCAGCGGTGCTTCTTGGCGGATGACCAGAATGAGCCGTACAGTTTTGACTTTGAGATTGAAACCAATGGCTTGATGAGTGTTCCTGCAGTTGTACACCGTGGTATTCGTGAAATTAAGGTAATGCTTCAGAAGTACCAGACGCTTGATATCCAGATTCCAGCAAATGTCAGTATCCGTCCTACACTTGGATACCGCAAGGGCGTTGAGGTTGTATTTACGGATACAGAGGATCACACTCTAGGAAATCTTCTACAGACGTATCTGGTTGAGCGTCACATTATGAGCGATACCGCACCCAAGCTTCAGTATGCTGGATACAAGATGGGCCATCCGCTCAAGAAGGAGTTGACTCTGGAAATCGGCGTTGAGAAGGATACGGAAATGACTGCTCGGCGGGCTATTGTGGCGGTAATCCGCTATCTGTTGGGTCTGCTTGATACTATGGAGCGTGATTGGCTGACTGTAACGGGCACTACTGCGGCTCTGCCTCAGTTGGCTGCTCCTGCTTCTGCTAACAACGGCTCCTCAGTCTCTAACAACGGCTCCTCAGTCTCTAACAACGGCTCCTCAGTCTCTAACAACGGCTCC
>Ga0114960_10003767_pt1 | contig 11497 bp, 12 predicted proteins | sample C_130625_MF_Meta_FD_92637 | JGI IMG/M metagenome (GOLD analysis project Ga0114960, IMG submission 92637) | Freshwater microbial communities from Lake Croche, Canada to study carbon cycling - C_130625_MF_MetaG | ecosystem: Environmental > Aquatic > Freshwater > Lake | place: Lake Croche, Canada...
ATTAGATAACTTTTGATTATTTTTTTTTGCATCTTCTAATATAAGAATATCTTCTTTGCGTGTGATGGTCAGTTCTACGGCCGACATCACGAAATTCATTAGATCATCCTCATTCGAAGGCTTAGTGATGAGGCGGTAAATCCCGCCTTTATTAATTGCTGTTGACGTTTCTATTTGGTCAGAAGCAGAACTTGTTAACATTCTGATAGTGTCTGGGGATTTATTTTTAAAGTTTTCCAGCACATCAATACCTGACATATCAGACAGGCTTAAATCACACAAAATAATGTCATATGTATTTTTATCTATTTCATCTAAGGCTTCTTGACCATTTTTACGCAAGGTAGTGTTATAGGCCCTAAATTTAAAAACACGTTCTAAAACCTCTAAGAATGCAGCATCACTATCAACACATAAGATTTTGATGTTTTCAGGACGAATTCTTGGAGAAGTACTAACAGACTCTGTCATATTTTGTTTTGGTTAATTCTATGATTCGATTAAATCCAAATTAATGTTTATTATTAGATATTAATACATTTATATGTGTTTTACTAAATTGATTATGCACTATATTTTTTGGGTGAAGAGAGGGTAATATGTTGGCCGGTTTTTATTCTAAATTTGGTAGTGCCAAAGAAGTTTTACAAGTAGAAGAAATACAAATTCCACAACTGACAAAAGGTCAGGTCCTTGTAAAGCTTTTTAATTCCGGCGTTAATCCCTCGGATTACAAAATGAGGTTGGGATCACGACCCTTGACAGGCCCTTTTCAAGTGCCAGGAAGTGATGGCGCTGGAATTATTGAGCAGGTGGGCGAAGGGGTTTCAAAAGAACGTATTGGCCAACGAGTTTGGATTTTTAATGCAGCCTATCATCGTCAATACGGAACTTCAGCCCAATACACCATGGTTGAGGATTGGATGGCTCAAGTGCTTCCTGATGGACTGAGTTTCGCTGAGGGTTCTTGTTTAGGTATTCCGGTAATGACTGCTTATCGCTGTTTATTTTCTGATGGCCCTATTCAAGGAAAGACCATTTATATTGTTGGTGGCGCTGGAGTAGTTGGGCATTACGCAATTCAATTAGCTAAATGGGGTGGTGCAAAAGTAATTACGAGCGTTAGTTCAGAAGAAAAGGCAGCTATTGCTAAGGCCGCAGGTGCCGACGAGATAATTAATTACCGACTACAAAATGTGGTTGATGAAATTATGCAAATCACCGATCAAGAAGGGGTTGATCGTATTATTGAAGTTGATTTTGGTAACAACCTTAATACTAGTCATCAAATCTTAAAAGCAGGAGGCACTAGTGTGATGTATGCCTATGTTAATCAGCCCACTTTGCCAATGCCTATTATGAATTTTATGGTAAAAAATATCACACTTAAATTCACATTGGTTTATAGCATTTCTAATCAAGAAAGAGAAGAAGTACTTCTAGGAATAAAACAATGGTTAGAACAGACTAAGCCAATATTTAATATTGCTCAACAATTTGCTTTAACAGACATCATTCAAGCACATGAATTAGTCGAGTCTGGGGGAAAAATTGGCCATGTTCTCTTAGATATCGCTCATTAAGCTCTTAAATCAATTAAATGCCCCACGTTATTTAACTGAGTATTTAATAATTGGCTCATGCCCCTTAACAATTCTGAAGCGCTATTTGGAGAGGCTGGCAAACCATAAGATTGTAAGAGTTGATTGGCACTATTTTTTAAATCTGAAAAAACAGAATCGTCTAGATTTATCGAATCTGCAAGTGTTAATAAAGATTCCTGCAGGTAGTTATTGGCACTTGAGTGATTAAAAGATTGATAGTAATTAGCGTTGTTAACCAAAGAAGAGCCATTTACTTTTATATAGTTAATATCCCTTAAGGCGAAGTCAGTCATTTCTTGGAGGTAGGTAATAAACTGTTCTGTAGCTTCTTGAGAAGTTAACGAAGTAGAGTTTAAAAAAGATGAGTTGTAAGCACTTTTGCTCAACTTTCGGTTGATGTAGTTATTTAAAGACTGAGTTAGATGATTAACCTTATATTCATGGGGATTGCCACTAACGTAATTTGTGTGGAACGTATTTAGCGTCGAGGTTCCTTGAAGAGTGCTAGGGTGAACTGCAAAGCCAGATAAGCCAGCCTTGAAAGCACGTAAATAGAGATTTGATGTAGTCAATTTCTACTCCTATTGTAGGACAAACACTGTATAAAGTATGAGTATTACAGGAAATAGTGCTGATTACAACTTAAATTAGAAAATAATTTACATATATTTTCTATTAAATATGTAAGACAAATTCTATTTAAATATTATGAATTAAAGATAAATTATTAATTTAATAATTGATTGTCCAAAATGCAGGGACTCGGACGTTTGCTTAAGAAATTTGATTCGGAGGGAGAGTATGAAAATTAGATTAGTTACTACAACTTACATTACTATTTACGGCTATACATTTGAAAACTTAAGGGTTTATAAAAAATATATTTAAAAATTATTTTTTCTGCCAGGGCAGAACCTATTAAAAACAAGATTCCATGCAGCTTGGGTCCGCTCTAGGTCTCTTGGCTTACTGGACTCCATCATCGGAATGCCATTTGCAATGACGTGAAGAAAATAATTATTGGGACCCCAATATGTACCAGCGTGTTGGACATAGCCTACTTTTACAGTGCTTGGTGTCCAAGTGTTTAACTTTATTTCGCGAACATTCGTGTCTAAAGCCAATTCATTCTTAAATGTTTTTGGATTACTGGAGACAGTAGATTCATCATTGCTATCTTGTGATGGAACTTCTACTTTGATTTCTACTACAGAAGCTTTGCGATAGACACAATCTTTTGCATTATGAGGGTACCAAAATGAAGAGTCAGAACCAGACTCATCAAGTCCTTCGGTGTAATTTAGAATCTTGGCTACAGTATCATTGCTAGCTTTATTGCGGTAAAAGTCGATATCACTATCAATCTCTGCGGCTTGAGGTGAGCTAAGACAAAATATCAGATACAGAAAAAAAATAGAGAACAATTTATTCATAATGAATAAATTATATAAATGATTCTAAATATTAAAACAATAATAAAGAAGAGAAATACACTGTACTTTAAAGCTTCGGTATCAAATTACGCTTTAATGTTGATGATTGTTCCAATTTTACCCATCTGTTTGACTGGCGGACTTGGTGGAGATTTTTTAACATCTTGAACCCCATCTCCATTCTGAGCTTTGGCAGGACTATTATTTGAAAGTATTTGCACTGGCTGAGGACGGCTAGCAGCGTAAGCATTAACTTTACTCATAGACATGATATTTATTCTCCCAAATCAGTAAATTCATCATAGCAAAGAAATTACAAAAATCAAGGTTTATTAGATAAGTGATCAAATTCTTCACTGAGTAATACCCAATCCTCTTCATTCATTTGTAAAGATTTTTGAATAGTTGCAAGTTCTATTCCAAGTTTTGTAATTTGAGACATCTCAGTCGATTGTTCGATTTGACGCTCTAAATCAGAAATCAAGTGATTTTGTTTACTGATTTGAGTCTCTAATTGTTCAAGACGCTTTTTTAACTTTTTTTGTTCAGATGATAAAAAAGGTTTTTTAGAAGCAGCAGAAATTACGGTTGGCTCAAGAATATTAGGAGAGCTTTGCACAGTTTGTGACGATAACTTTTTAGCTTCCTCTTTTTGACGCTTGGCTTCATCTAATAAAAATTGTTGATAATCCTCTAAGTCACCTTCAAAAGGGTAAACCTTGCCGCGAGAAACCATCCAAAATTCATCACAAACAGCCCTTAACAAAGCCCGATCATGACTAACTAACATGACTGTGCCTTCATATTCATTTAAGGCCATCGATAAAGCCTCGCGAGTTGCTAGGTCAAGATGATTTGTTGGCTCATCAAGTAAAAGTAGATTTGGTTTTTGCCAAACAATCATACAAAGAACAAGACGTGCTTTTTCACCACCACTCATGCTGCCCACTTTTTGGAAAATCATATCACCACTGAAATTAAACATACCTAAAAACGAACGTAAATCTTGTTCTCTCGTGCCTTGTCCAGATAAGGTACGTTCTAGAGTTGCCTTTTTAACAAGACTAATCATATGTTCAAGAGGATTATCATTCTCTTGCAAAATATCTAATTCTTGCTGGGCAAAGTATCCAATTTGAAGTCCTCGACCTTCAGTAATCTCTCCTGTTAATGCTGGAATAGTTCTCGCAATTGTTTTAACCAAGGTTGATTTGCCTTGCCCATTAGCACCTAAAATACCAACTCTCTGACCTGCAAGTACAGATTTATTAACATTACGAACAATTACAATATTGTTATCTGGATCTTGAGTATTTTGATAGCCAAGTTCAACATTTTGGAGAACAAGCATAGGGTTTGGTAAATTGACAGGCTCTTTAAATTCAAAAGTAAAATCAGCCTCTGATAATAAAGGGGCAATCTTTTCCATACGGTCGAGAGCTTTAACACGACTTTGAGCTTGTTTTGCTTTACTTGCTTTTGCTTTGAATCGCGCAATAAATTTTTGCAGATGAGCAATTTTTTCTTGTTGCTTTGAAAAAGCACTTTGCTGAAGTGCCATCTGCTCTGCACGTTGATCTTCAAAAGAACTGTAATTACCACCATAACGATTCAAATTACAGTTTTCAATATGCACAGTAACTTGAGTAACGCTATCTAAAAATTCGCGATCATGACTGATTACTAATAAAGTTCCTTGATATTTTCGTAACCAAGCCTCTAACCAAACAAGAGCGTCAAGGTCTAAGTGGTTGGTAGGTTCATCAAGGAGCAATAAATCAGAGGGACACATTAGGGCTCTAGCAAGCTGAAGTCGCATGCGCCAACCGCCGGAAAAACTGTTGACGGGGTTGTTAATTTCACTCAACTTAAAACCAAGACCAAGAATTAAAGACTGCGCTCTCGATTGAGCATCATTTGCACCACTATCAAATAAATGCATATAAGCATTGGCAATAGCATCACCATCACCTGAAAGTTCAGCTTCTTCAACTGCTTGTTTAGCTGTTAAAAGCAATACATCACCATCGATAACAAAATCCGTAGCATTTTGATCCGTTTCAGGCATATTTTGCGCAACTTGTGCCATACGCCACTGTTTCGGAATAGAGAATTCACCTTGGTCTTCGTGAAGGCTTCCATTTAGCAACGCAAACAAAGATGACTTTCCTGCGCCATTACGACCAACTAAGCCTACTTTTTCACTTGGATTAATCGTTAAAGAAGCTTGTTGAAGAACCGCTTTTGCACCACGACGTAAAACGATGTTTTTAAGTTGAATCATGAATAAAAATAAAAGTTATATATGTCCTGAATAAGATATTCAAGGCAATGAATCATAACTTAAATTCAAGAAAATATTTAAATAAAATACTTATGAACGTAGATAGATTTGATTATTTAGCACTACTCTTGTCAAATGCAAAAAGAATGACTTCTAAATATAACTTTTAGCAAGGCTAAGATTTTGATAGTCATCTTGGGGTGCAAGAGAAATCGGCTGTACAACACCAAGAGATAAACCCATAATATCTCCAGGTTAACAAATTTTAATGATTGTAAGATTATGCCTCAAATATGTTCAATTTCTGTAGGAAAAGTTCAGCCGTTAACACAAGCTGAAAAAGATGGGAGCCCATTAACCTATTCAGCTATTCGTAAAACACCTTTAAGTAATCAAAATAATCCAATTGAAATAAAAATTGGTCAACTCGGGGTCGAGGGGGATGAGCAATCCAACCTACAGGTTCATGGAGGCATAGAAAAAGCTATTTATGCTTACTCGGTTGAACATTATGCATTTTGGAAAGATTGTCTAGTCAGACAAAATCATTTTGACCCTGATCATGAACTTGAACATGGCTATTTTGGAGAGAATTTAACCATTACCGGTTTGACGGAAAAAGATGTTTTTATCGGTGATAACTGGCATGTTGGCCAAACTATCCTTCAGGTTACACAGTTAAGAGAGCCTTGTTTTAAATTAAATATCAAAATGAACTTTAAAGGAGCTGCTAAAACGATGGTTCAATCTGGTTTCTCTGGATGGTATTTACGAGTAATAAAAACAGGGAGTTTTAAAGCAGGTGATGAAATCAAAGTAGTTCCTGGATCCAGACAAATTTCCATAGAGCATCAAAACCAAACTTTCTATCGTCTTAAGGGGCAAACTGACTTAGATTTCTAAAATGCAAATGATAACGATTCTCGTTTATAATAAAGAAATGAACAAAAATCGTATTTCAAATGAGACTAAATCAGCTTCCAATTAACGTTACTCAGCGAGTGAAAAAGGTTAACCCTTTTACATTGATGCCAGAGATTGAGCATCAACTTGCGGATATTGGGTTTATTCCTGGCGAAAAGGTGACTGTCCTTAGAAAAAATCTTTTTGGAGGTGATCCAATGATGATTCGGATAGGATTATCAACTTTTGCGCTTCGAAAGCAGGAAGCCGAATTAATCGAGGTAGAAGACCTCAAAGATAATGACTGAATCAAAAATCCATTTTTTCCCCAAAGAACCATTAGTCGCTTTAGTTGGAAATCCAAATAGTGGTAAGACTTCGCTATTTAATTTGTTAACAGGTGGCAAGCAAAAGGTTGCAAATTATGCGGGAGTAACGGTTGAGCGAAAAGAAGGAAAGTTAGATTTAGGGAGTCAGTCACTACGTATTTTGGATTTACCTGGTGTCTATAGTTTGTATCCAAGATCTTTGGATGAAGAGATTACATGTAATGTGCTTTTGGGGCGGGCAACTGGAGAAAAAAAACCAGATTTAGTCTTATGTGTGTTGGACGCCACTAACTTAAGAAGAAATTTAAGACTTGTACTTGCCGTAAAAAGAATGCGATTGCCCTGTATTGTGGTGATTAATATGATGGATATAGCAAGAAAAAGAGGGATTGATATTAATCTCTCTAAGCTAGAGCAAGAATTACAACTACCCATTGTTGAGTCTATCGGCATCCAAACTAAAGGTGACAAAGCCGTTCGAGAAAAGTTGGCTGCTTATGACTTTAAAACGCATGACAATACTCTGAACTCAACTGAAATCTCTGATCACCAGTTGATTGAGGCAGACAATACTGTTGTTCAAGGTATCTTGAAGAGAATGGGGTTGGATCAAATTATTGCTGATCCACTGAGTGATAGGTTTGATCGAATATTATTACATCCTATTGTGGGCCCAATCATTTTATTTATTGTCTTATTTTTTATATTTCAGGCAGTATTTTCTTGGGCAGAGTATCCAAAAGAAATGATTGAAGCTGGTACTGATTTTGTAAGTCAGTTCATTTCAAATTTACTACCTGAGGGTTGGTTGCAAAGTTTGCTCGTTCATGGAGTTATTGCAGGGCTAGGTGGCGTTTTAGTTTTTTTACCGCAAATTCTCATTCTGTTTTTTTTCATTCTTCTTTTGGAAGAAAGTGGATATCTACCTAGAGCTGCATATTTACTAGATAGATTAATGGGGTCTGTTGGTTTATCCGGTAGATCGTTTATACCATTGTTATCTAGCTTTGCCTGTGCTATCCCTGGAATTATGGCAACTCGAACCATCAGTAATGCAAGAGATCGATTAGTTACGATTTTAATTGCGCCATTAATGACTTGTTCAGCAAGACTTCCTGTGTATGCACTTTTGATTGGCGCATTTATTCCTGCTAGAAAAATTGCTTTCGGAATTGAATTACAAGGGTTTGTGTTGTTTGCTCTCTATGCTGCTGGAATTCTAGGAGCCATGCTTGTCGCCTGGATATTAAAAACCTTTCTAAGCTCTCAAAAAGCTTTTCATCCATTGATGATGGAATTGCCCAATTATCATATGCCGAGTTTCAAAAATATAGTTATTGGCTTATGGCAAAGGACAATTATTTTTTTAAAACGCGTGGGTGGAACTATTTTATTGTTAACCATTGCCTTATGGTTTTTAGCAAGTTATCCAAATCCACCATTGGGAGCAATTGGCCCCGCTATTGAATATAGTTATGCCGGAATGTTAGGAAAAGCTTTAGCAATCATATTTGCACCAATTGGTTTTAATTGGGAGATCAGTATTGCTTTAGTACCTGGTTTAGCAGCTAGAGAGGTCGTTGTTAGTTCCTTGGCAACCGTCTATGCGATTGCCGGTCAGGCAAGTAGTGCAGAAGAGGCTTTAACACCAATTTTGCAGCAAGGGTGGTCATTAGCAACTGCACTGTCATTACTAGTTTGGTTTGTATTCGCACCGCAATGTTTATCAACCATTGCGGTTGTAAAGCGTGAAACGGGAGGATATAAAATCCCCATGATCATGTTGACGTATTTATTTTCATTAGCTTATTTAGCTTCTTTTATCACCTACCAAACTGCATTATATTTTGGCTTAGGTTGATATTTTCTAATTACCAGTAGCTATTGGATTTTGTGGATGATGACACCACTCACTCCAACTGCCAGCATATAAGAGAGAACCATTTAAGCCAGCTATTTCCATGGCAAGAAGATTGTGACAAGCCGTAACTCCGGAACCACAGGAGTGAACTACTTGATTAGGCGCAAAGCCAATCTGAGAAAATTCTTGAGCTAACTCAGATTCAGTCTTAAATAAATGATTGCTATTTAGATTGTTTTTATATGGTCTATTCATGGCGCCAGGAATATGACCTGCTACTGGATCAAGCGGTTCTGTTTCACCTCTAAAGCGTTCCTTGGCCCTGGCATCCATGACTTGGAAGCAGGGTTTAGTAAGGTTATGTTGGACATCAGACATTTGAATCAGACCTTTATATTCGATAATATGCAGGTTTAATAGTGAGTTAGGCTTGCGACTTGGACCGCTTTCAATCCTGCCTCCATGTTGTAACCATGCTGTATAACCGCCATCAAGAATTTGTATAGACTGATGACCAATGACTTTGAGCATCCACCACATCCTTGCAGAATAGGTGTTTTCTTGTAGATCATAAAGAATTACATGTGTTTTTTCAGAAATACCAAGACTTGCTCTTGTGTTTGCCCAATCTGAAGAATTAGGTAGCGGGTGTCTACCCTTTAAAGGATTTTTGGGGCCAGAAAGATCTTTTTCAAGATCAACATAAATTGCACCAGGAATATGTCCATCGAGGTATTGTTGATGTCCAATGTGAGGATTACTTAAATCGAATCTGCAGTCGAATATGACTGTATTATCCTGGTGACTTTGTAGGGAAGTTTGTAAATCTTGAACCGAAATGAGAATAGATTTTGAAGACATAAAGTTAATTTCATTTAAAGTGTAAATAGTAGTTAAACTATAAAGGATTTAAAACGTAATGCAATCCAAAAAAGGTAGAAGAAATGCTCAAGAGCTTATTAACCTTAACTTTATTAATCATCCCCACTTTATCTATGGCTATTGAAGAGCCTAAATTTACCTCAAGTGAGATGGAAGCGCCCTTTGAGATCAGGACATACGAATCAATGTTGATTGCGGAAGTCATGGTTGAGGGAACTCGTGATGAAGCCTCTAATAAGGGATTTCGTTTAATTGCAGATTTTATTTTTGGCAATAATGAAGGAACCCAAAAAGAGTCACAAAAAATTGCTATGACAGCACCAGTCACCGTTGAGCCAAGAAAAATTGCCATGACTGCGCCAGTGACCGTAGATCAATCAGATGAAAAAAATTGGCGAGTGCAGTTCGTAATGCCCAAAGAATTTACGATGGAAACCTTGCCTAAACCTAAAAATAGTTTAGTCAAGATTAAAGAAATACCAAGTAAGCGTTATGCCGTGATGGTATTTTCTGGATTAAATAATCCTGAAAAAATTGAAAACAATACAAAACAATTGCGTACGTGGATCAGTGAAAAACAGTTAAATGCAATTGGCGCTCCACAGCTTGCGAGATATAACCCGCCTTGGACTTTACCTCCATGGCGAAGAAATGAAATATTGATTGAGATTGCTCCTTAACTTCAATCAAAAATACCCATACGTCTTTTTGCATGAGTATGGACTCCATTCGTCATTGCCCAGCGAATTGGTTTGGCAATCAAGTTGATGGATTGATTGACTAGTTGCCTTTCAATTTTGGTCGGTACGGGACGATCCATGATTGGGTATGCCCAATCTGGCAGGTTATAGAATCCCGCCTTAATAATTAAACGATTAAGCACATAAGTTTTAGGGTCCGCAGGAAAATTCTCCAATAAATCTACGACCCACTTGGATCGATCTGAATATTCTAGTTCCGAAAAATATGATTCGATTGCTTGGCTGACACTAGGGACTGTTCTGGCAAATTGATCGTTACCATGTTCATCTAACATGAGACAACCTAAGCCTTCTGAAATCTTACTCATTTCTGCAAAGTATTGGTTTTGGTCGGACTCTGAAATAGATGGATTGACGTAGATACGATGGGCATTTAAAAAACTATAAGCCTCCGTTAAATGTACCCAATAAAGTAAATGAGGATCGCTGACTCGATACGCTCTTCCATCAGGATGAACTCCTTGGAGAGAGTCATGAATTTTCTTTACACGCGAAATGGCACGAGTAGCCATTTCCGTATTCCCATAAGTAGTTGCGGCAATAAAAAAGGCTGTTCGGCCAAGACGTCCTTTTAAATCATCACGAAATGAGGAGTGATCCCATACACCAGCAAGAGCCAGCGGGTGCAGTGCTTGAAGAATTAAGGAGCTAATGCCACCAATCATCATAGACATAAAATCACCATGTACTCTCCAGACTACAGAGTCTGGGCCAAATAGACCTGGGTCACCTGGAGGATAAAGAAACTCCGTAGGCGACTTTCCACTATTAACGATAGAACGAACTTGTTGAATGATCAGTTGTTTAATCAAGGTATATCCCTCATGAATATATCCATATTAAAGCTTAAAAAAGATTTTTTTGAAGGCAAAAAAAACCCGACCAATTGGTCGGGTTTTAATTGAAGCATTAAACATTAATCATTTGCATAAATATCTATGTCTTTGGTCTCTTTTAAGAACAAGGAACCTATGACAAGAGTAAACGCTGCAATGGTGATTGGATACCACAATCCATAGTAGATGTTACCGTTTTGCGCTACAAGTGCAAATGCGATGGTAGGTAATAAGCCACCAAACCAACCATTGCCGATGTGATAAGGGAGAGACATAGAAGTGTAGCGAATTCTGGTTGGGAACATCTCAACTAGATACGCTGCAATCGGACCATAAACCATCGTCACATAGATAACTAAGATAGTTAATAAAGCAATAATCATCGGGATATTCATGGCTGCTTTATCAGCTGCTTTAGGATAACCAGCAGCATCTAGAGCTTCACGAATTTCTTTTTTGAATGCACCATCTTTAGCTTTTGCTTCATCAGCACTTAGACCTTTTGAAGTATAGCCTTGGATTTCTTTATCACCAATCTTAATCAAAGCAACACTGCCTGGAGCGGCGCTTACAGTGTTATAGCTTGCAGAGTTACTTGCCATCA
>Ga0114960_10003769_pt1 | contig 11496 bp, 12 predicted proteins | sample C_130625_MF_Meta_FD_92637 | JGI IMG/M metagenome (GOLD analysis project Ga0114960, IMG submission 92637) | Freshwater microbial communities from Lake Croche, Canada to study carbon cycling - C_130625_MF_MetaG | ecosystem: Environmental > Aquatic > Freshwater > Lake | place: Lake Croche, Canada...
AAGATTGATGAAATTCATCAAACCCAATGTGACCGCCAAGCCAATGGCCAGAATGAACAGCAACATACCGCAGGCCACACCATCAAACAAAATTGTCAACATGTGCGCTGGTCTTACTTGGTTTTGCCGGGGTCTTTCATGTCTTTGATGACGTCAAACTCCACGTTGTAGAGCTGTCCATCTTTCTTTTCGACTTTGCGCAAATACATGTTGTGTACCACGTCGCGGGTTTGCGCATCAATGTAAATTTGACCGCGAGGGCTCTCGAAAATTTGGCCCTTCATGGCCGCCAGCATGGCCTCGCCACCGCCTTGGCCACCTTTGGTGTTTTTCAAGGCTTCGTAAATCACCCGCATACCGTCATAGCCACCAACCGCCATGAAGTTGGGACGCAAGCCGTTGTTGGCTTTCTTGAAAGCTTCGACAAATTTTTTGTTCAGTGCTGAGGGGTGTGCTGCCGAATAGTGGTGAGCGGTGACCACGCCCAAAGCACCGTCGCCCATGTCGTTCAACTGATCGTCATCGGTCAAGTCGCCTGTACCGATGAGCTTGATGCCGGCCTTGTCCATGCCGCGCTCAACAAATTGTTTCATCACCGCCGCCCCCGCGCCAGACGGCACAAACACAAACAAAGCGTCGGGCTTTAAGTCACGTACTTTTTGCAGAAAAGGGGCGAAATCAGGATTGCGCAAGGGGACACGCAAGCTCTCGATCACCTGAGCGCTGTTGAGTTGCATACGCTCTTTGAAATAACGTTCGGCGTCAATGCCTGGGCCGTAATCGCTGACCAAGGTCACTACACGCTTGAAGCCGTTTTTAGGTGCCCAGTCGCCCATAGCGACCGCACACTGGGGCAAGGTAAAACTGGTGCGAACAATAAAGGGTGAGGCTTCGGTGATGCTGGAGGTGGCAGCGGCCATCACCACCATCGGTATTTTGGATTGGGTGGCAATGGGCGCTGTGGCCAAAGCCAAAGGCGTCAAGCCAAAGCCACTGAGCACGCCCACTTTGTCATTCACCACCAACTCTTGCGCTATGCGCTTGGTGGCGTCGGGTACGCCGCCGTCGTCCTTGATGATGAGCTCAATTTTGCGACCCGCTACCTTGTCGCCGTTTTGCGCCATGTACAAACGCGCCGCCGCCTCGATTTGCTTGCCCGTAGACGCAGATTGGCCTGTCATGGGCAAGATAAGACCGATTTTGAAAACTTCTTGTGCCCAAGCCACCGAGGTATTGAGGACCAAAGTCCAAGCCAACAAGGGAAATAACAAGCGCTTTTTCATGAAGAAACTCCGAGGTTTGACTGATGTAACGGCTAACAAGCGATTCTAGGTGGCGGGTATGTTTGCCCTGGGGTTTATTTGTGGATCAGGCGAACACTGGGCATACGGAGCAAATCTGGCGTGCGCATGGCTTGGTTTAAATTGCGCTGCGCCAAGCGCGAATGCTCACGCATGATGGCTTCGGCGCGTGCGCCTTCGCCTTGCTCTATAGCCAGCAACACCTGGCTATGCTGGTCTTGGGCAATGATGAGCATGTCGCGGGCTTGTACGCTGTTGGCTTGACTGATGACAAAACCCGAGGGGGAGGCAAAGGGCAAACCAATCACGCGCTCTAACTCTCTTTGTAACAAAGCGCTGCCAGACATTTCTGCCAATAAAGCATGGAAGCGCTCGTTGTGAGTGACATAGGCACTGAAAGCCTCGTCGTTCAAACTGCCATTGCCCAAAAATTGGTTGATGCTGTCCAGACAAGCACGGGCTTGGGCCAGTGCCACTGGCGCACAGCCACGCTCGGCGGCAAAGCGCGCAGCCAGTCCTTCCAATGTGCCGCGCAACTCGATAGCGTCCGACACATCGCGCTCGGTAAAGGTGCGCACCGCAAAACCTCCGTTGCTGAGCGCCTCCAACAAGCCTTCTTGTTCGAGTTTCATCAAGGCAGTGCGAATAGGGGTGCGAGAAACGCCCAATTTGTCCACCAAGGTCAACTCAGCAATGCGCGAACCGGCGGCCAACTCGCCCGCCAAAATCAGCTCGCGCAAACGCAGTTGCGCTTTGACGGCTTGCGAATGTGTGGGCTGCTCTTGAGCAAGGGTGGCGGAGGTCATAAAGCGAGATTGTATGCAATATGGGGTAAATAAGCCCTAAAATAGCTTCGAAAATTGGTTTTTTCGCTTTTTTTGTATACCCAAACATTCCCTCACCATGGAGCTTCCCTGTATGACCGTCCCCCACATTCCCGCCCGCTATGACCATGTGGGCAGTTTTTTGCGCCCCGCTTACCTGTTGGAAGCCCGCGATCAAAAGGCCAAAGGTCAGATCACGCCCGAGCAGCTGCGGGTGGTGGAAGACAAGGCCATCACAGAAATTGTGAAATTCCAAGAGGATGTGGGTTTGAAGTCGATCACCGACGGCGAGTTCCGTCGCACCTATTTCCATATCGACTTTTTGGAGCAAATGGGCGGTGTGAAAACCGACATCCCCGTCACCATCGAGCGCCCTGATGGCACGCAAGAGTTGGCGCCCCCGGTTATCCGCGTGATCGACAAAGTGCGGCATGTGAAAGACATACAACTGGCTGACTTCAATTACTTGAAGTCACAAATTGCCAAGGGCAGCTCACCCAAAGTGACCATCCCCTCGCCCACCATGCTGCACTTTCGTGGTGGCCGTGCCGGCATCAGCAAAGACGCTTACCCTGAGCTCGACCCAGCGTTTTACGACGATGTCGCCAAGGCTTATGGCGACGAGTTACGCAGCCTGTCAGCAGCAGGTTGCAACTATGTGCAAATGGACGACACCAACCTCGCCTATTTGTGCGACGACAAAATGCGCGAAGCTGCGCGCCAGCGCGGCGATGACCCCAACGAGTTACCCCACCGCTACGCCGCCTTCATCAACAAAGTGGTGGCGCAAAAGCCCGCCGGCATGACCTTGGCGATGCACTTGTGTCGTGGCAATTTCAAAAGCACACACGCCGCAGCCGGCAACTACGAACCCGTGGCCGAAGCGCTGCTGTCCGAGATGAATATTGACGCCTACTTTTTGGAATACGACGATGACCGCAGCGGCGATTTCCGCCCTTTGCGCTTTCTTGCCAAAGACAAATTGGTGGTGCTTGGCTTGGTGACCACCAAGTTTGGCGCGATGGAGACCAAAGACAGCTTGAAGCGCCGCATCGACGAAGCTGCCAAATACGCGCCGCTGGCGCAGTTGGCGCTATCGCCCCAGTGCGGTTTTTCCAGCACCGTACACGGCAACAACATCGCCGTGGAAGACCAGCGCAACAAACTGCGCTTGGTGGTGGAAACCGCGCAAGAGGTTTGGGGCGATCTCTGAAGTCCCCCATTTGAAGAATTGGGGTCAGATCCCAATTAATTCACGCGGCTTGCAGAACATCACTTCAGCGCCGCACGGCCTGGGGACCATTTTTTGAGCGAAAGACCAGAAAAATGAGTTCCCATGGCGGGCGGCTAAAACGTGACTTCAACGCCAAAAGAATTGGAATCTGACCCCAATTAGAAAGAGGTTTCCCAAGGGTTGATCAACTCCAAACCCAAGCCTTCAAAGTCGCGGGTGTTTCTGGTGACCATTCGCAAACCATGCACCAAGGCCGTTGCTGCCAATAAGCTGTCAACGGCTGGCAATGGTCTTCCTGCAGAGGCTAGCAATTGGCCCCAACGGTCAGCTACCTGAGCATCAATAGTCAATACACGCCCCAGAAAAAAAGCCGCCAACTCCGTTTGCACCCAATCGGTGAGCATCATCCTTTTGTTTGCGTCGCTCACTCCATCGATGCCTTTGCGTAGTTCGCCCAGCGTCAAGACGCTCAAATAAAGAGAGGCTGAAGGTCTTTGGGCAAACCACGCAGATACGCCCGCGTCCGGGGTTTTGCGCCGCAATTCAGACAGAACATTGGTGTCGAGCAAATAGCTCATAGGGAGACATCGCGTGCCAAGCTGGGGTCGCGCACAAACTCCACATCATCGGCACCAAACAAGGGGGAGCGACGCATCAGGTCTTCTAAACCATGTTCATTGCCAGTAAGACGGCTGTACATGGCCTGAGAAACCACCACCGCTACCGAGTTTCCGTGGTGCGTGATGTACTGGGGCCCCTCGCTCTCGGCACATTTGACGACCTCAGACAAACGGGCCTTGGCTTCTTGCATTTGCCATGCTTTCATTGGGCACCTCTTATTCAAACCAGACTGGTCAGAATATAGCATGGCAGTCGGGCCGACCCGAACAATGACGGGTCAAGTCAAACCCAACAAACGCACTGCATTGCCTTTCAAGATGCCAGGCATCACCTCGGGCTTGAAGCCAGCGACCTCGAAATCCTTCATCCAGCGCTCGGGCGTGATCAGCGGGTAGTCGCTGCCAAATAACACGCGGTCTTTCAGCAGGGTGTTGGCATATTGAATCAAGCTTTTCGGGAAGTACTTGGGGCTCCAACCCGAGAGGTCTATCCACACATTCGGTTTGTGCATGGCCACACTGAGCGCCTCGTCTTGCCAAGGAAAGCTGGGGTGCGCCATGACGATTTGCATGTCCCCCCAGTCGGCGGCGACTTCGTCTAAATGCATGGGGTTGCTGTAGGCCAGTTTCAAACCGCCGCCGCAGCGCATACCCGAGCCAATGCCGCTGTGGCCGGTATGAAAAATAGCGGGCAGTTTGTGTTCGTTGATGACCTCGTAAATCGGCCAAGCCATCTTGTCGTAAGGGTGGTAGCCCTGCACCGTGGGGTGGAACTTGAAGCCACGCACGCCCTCTTCTTTGATCAGGCGCTCAGCCTCGCGTGCGCCCATCTTGCCTTTGTGTGGGTCTATGCTGGCAAAGGCGATCATCATGTCGCTGTTGTCGCGGGCAGCTTTGGCAATTTCCTCATTGGGGATGCGCCGGCGGCCCATGTGCGACTCAGCGTCCACTGTGAACATCACCAAGCCAATCTTGCGCTCGCGGTAATAGGCCACGGTTTCTTCTATGGTGGGGCGGCGCTCCGAGCCAAAGTATTTGTCCGTAGCGCGGTCGTATTCCTCGCCATAGTTGTCAAACGGGTTCCAGCAACTCACCTCGGCGTGGGTGTGTATGTCAATAGCGATGAGGTCGGCAGTGTTCATGGTCGAATAAGATCGTTCGTATCAACTATAACCACCCCAGACAAACCGCATGAATGCAGATCTTCACTTTGAAATGTTGGACGATGTGGCCTTGGTTCGCATCACCCGCGCCAGCAAACGCAATGCCTTGAACGATGCCCTCATTTTGGCGCTGCGACATACCTTTGACACCCTGCCCGCCCACACCAAAGCCGCTGTGCTGTGCGGCAGCGGTGAGCATTTTTGCGCGGGGCTGGATTTAAGCGAACTGCAAACCCGAGATGCGGGCGAAGGCATGCTGCACTCACGTATGTGGCACAGCGCTTTCGAGCGCATACAGTTTGGCGCAGTTCCCGTGGTCGCGGCCTTGCAAGGCGCGGTGGTCGGTGGCGGCTTGGAGTTGGCAGCGTCTTGCCATATCCGCGTGGCCGACGACACCACTTTTTACGCTCTGCCTGAAGGCACACGGGGTATTTTTGTGGGCGGCGGCGGCGCAGTGCGCATCCCCAAACTCATTGGCGTGGCACGCATGACCGACATGATGATGACGGGGCGGGTCTATAACGCTGTAGATGGCGAACGCATAGGCTTGGCGCAGTATGTGGTGCCCGCGGGTACGGCTTTTGATAAAGCGGTGGAATTGGCGCAACGCATCGCCACCAACGCGCCACTCACCAATTACGCCCTGATGCATGCCCTGCCGCGCATCGCTGAGCAAGCCGCCGACCATGGTTTTGTCACCGAGTCCCTGATGTCTTCCATCACCCAAGCTGCCCCCGAAGCCAAAGCGCGGGTAGAGGCATTTTTGCAAGGCCGCGCCGCCAAGGTGGACCCCAAATGAGCGCGCAAGCGCCCAAGTACCGCGCCATGCGCTACGGCATCACGCGGGTTACGCGCAAAGAAACACCTGAGGGTGTGCAATATGTGCAAGCCGAACAAGCCTTGTTGCCTCATCCCCAACGCATGACCGACAAACTGCTGCATTGGGCGCGGGTCGCACCCGAGCGGACTTTTTTGGCGCGACGCCAACGCTTGGTTGATGGCCGCACAGGCGACTGGCAACACCTCAGTTATGGGCGGGCAATGGCGGGTGCACGCTGCATTGGTCAAGCCCTGCTAGAGCGAAAACTCAGCGAGCAGCGTCCAGTGGTTATTTTGAGTGAAAACAGCTTGGAGCACGCCATGGTGGCGCTGGGCTGCATGCTGGTGGGCGTGCCTTACTGCCCCGTGTCGCCGGCTTATTCCACCCTCAGCCAAGACTTTGACAAACTGAGGCACATCGTGAACACCCTCAAGCCCGGCCTGGTGTTTGCCACCGATGCCGATAAATACGCTGCGGCCATTCAAGCCACGGTGAGCGCAGACACAGAGGTGGTTCTGGCGCACGGTGCTTTGGAACACCGCAGCCACACCGCTTTGGCTGCCTTGTTTGACACCCCCGACACCCCTGATGTGGACGCAGCCATGAACGCCATTGGCCCCGACACCATCGTCAAATTTTTGTTCACCTCGGGCTCAACCAACCTACCCAAGGGCGTGATCAACACCCATGGCATGTGGTGCGCCAACCAACAGCAAATGCTGCAGTCCATGCCGGTGCTGGGCGAAGCGCCGCCGGTGTTGGTGGACTGGCTGCCATGGAACCACACTTTTGGCGGCAACCACAACATCGGGCTCACCCTGTTCCATGGTGGCTCTCTCTATATCGATGATGGCAAACCCGTCCCTGCGCTGATGGGTGAAACCCTGCGCAACCTGCGCGAGATCGCACCCACGGTGTATTTCAATGTGCCCACGGGTTTGGAAGCGATTGCCAACGCCATGCACACCGATGAGGTGCTGAGGCGCAATTTGCTCAGCCGCTTGCGCATGTTTTTTTATTCTGGTGCGGCCTTGGCGCAACCCATTTGGGACAGCTTGCATGCCGCCCAAGAGCGCGAGGTGGGCGAACGCATCGTCATGGGCACGGGCCTTGGCATGACAGAGTCAGGCCCTTTTGCGATTTTTGTGCCCCGCCCCGAGGTGCAGTCCGGCGACTTGGGTCTGCCGGCAGCGGGTATGCGCTTGAAGCTGGTGCCCATGGGCGACAAATTGGAAGTGCGATACCAAGGCCCCAATATCACGCCGGGCTATTGGCGCGCACCCGAACTCACGGCAGATGCGTTTGATGAAGAAGGTTTTTTCAAAAGCGGTGACGCGGTGACTTGGATAGACCCGAACAATATCCATTTGGGCCTGAAGTTTGATGGGCGTATCGCCGAAGACTTCAAGCTGGCGACCGGCACTTTTGTGAGCGTGGGGCCGCTCAGGGCCAAAATCATTGCAGCGGGCGCGCCTTATGTGCAAGACGCGGTCATCACCGGCTTGAACATGAAAGAGGTGGGCGCCATGCTGTTCACCACGCCTAAAGTGCGCGACTTAGCGGGTCTGCCTGCCCACGCCTCTTTGGCTGAAGTGCTGGCCCACCCCAAGGTCTTGGCGCATTTTCAACAAGTGCTGAATCACTTGGCCGCCAGCGCGACAGGCAGCGCCAACCGCTTGGCACGTTTGCTGCTGCTGGCACAGCCCCCCTCTATCGATAAAGGTGAGGTGACGGACAAAGGTTCCATCAACCAACGTGCAGTGCTGAAACACCGCGATGCTTTGGTGCAAGATTTTCACCATGATGCGCATGACCAGTTACTAAAGCCAAGTGTCTAAAGTAACCAGATCACTCGTATTTAAAACCTACTTATGCTAATCTTGTTCCTATGAATTCCTCCCTACCAACCGCATCCTCTGAGAAACCGATCAGCACTGCCAACGAAGCTTATGAAGCTTGGTTTTGCGAAAGAGTTCAAGATGCTTTGGACAACCCCAAAACCACCCTGACACATCAGCAAGCCATGGCACTGGTTCAATCCCAACTGTCAACGTTGAGGGCTACTGATGCCCCAGGTGCTTTGGAGTGAATGGGCCACCGATGACTTTGTTCGCATCATCGGCTTTATTCAGATCGACAATCCCATTGCAGCGGAACGTCTAAGAAAAACCATTGAGAAATCCGCAATGCAACTGGTTTACATGTCAGAGGTATTTAAACCGGGGCGAGTTCGCGGGACAAGAGAGTTAGTCATTCGGCCCAACTACATCATGGTCTACAAAACCGACTCCCAACAAACTCTCATCCTGCGCATACTTCACGCAAGGCAAACCTATCTATGAAAAGGATCCAAGAAGTGACGTATCAAATGATTTCCCGCCGCCTCGCCCTGCAAGCTCTTGGTGTGCCGCTGGCGGCTTCTGCACTTGCCCCTTTATCTGCGCTGGCGCAAAACAGCCTGCCCATTGACCAAGTGAAAATTGTCTGCGGCTTTCCCGTAGGAGGCTCAGCAGACACCACCAGTCGCCGGATTGGCGACAAGCTCGCTGGCAGCAGCTTCACCCGAAATGGCGCAATAGTGGACAACAAAACCGGCGCAGGCGGGCGCATCGCCATCGAGGCCGTGAAAAACGCCGCCCCCGATGGCAGCAGCTTGCTTCTCAGCGCCTATTCCATGCTGCTGATCTACCCGCATATTTACCGCAGTCTCAGCTACGACCCTTTCAAAGATTTCGTCCCTGTCAGCACGGCCTCGGTGCTGGCACACGGCTTGGCCGTGGGGCCCATGGTGCCCGCCAGCGTGAAAACCGTGAAAGACTTTCTGGCATGGTGCAAAGCCAATCCTGATCGCGCCAATTACGGCTCGCCAGCGGCTGGCTCCACGCCGCATTTCTTGGGTGCCTTGCTAAGCCTTGAGAGCGGTGTAGCCATGCAGCATGTGGCCTACCGCGGGTCTGTGCCTGGGGTGACCGATGTGATTGGCGGTCAAATCGCCGCCATGTTCACGCCGCACGGTGACTTTTTGGCCAACCACCGCGCAGGCAAAATGCGCATCTTGGCCACCTCGGGCAAACAACGCTCAACGTTTGCACCAGACGTTCCCACCTTTGCCGAACAAGGCTTCAGCGGATTAACGGTGGAAGAATGGTTTGGTTTTTTTGCCCCCGCCAAAACACCCGCCCACATCGTCACGTCTGCCAACGCCGCCATCAATGTCGCATTGAAAGACAAAGGCGTGGTCGACAGCTTCGCGCTGCAAGGCATGTCCCCCTTGGGCAGCAGCCCTGAGGACATGGCCAAAGAGATGCGCAGGCTTTATGAGTTTTGGGGTCCCATCGTCAAGCGCATAGGCTTTACAGCCGAGTCTTGATATTTCAGCGCTTGGGCGCTGGCATGGGTGGCAGCAAGGCTTCGATGGCAGCAGCCACTGCCAACAAACGCCTGTCGCTAGACACCGGCCCATCCAACTCCAAGCCCAGTGGCAAACCCGCTTTGGTCAAACCCATGGGGATGCTGATGCCGGGAATACCGGCGTTGCTGCCAGGGTCGGTGTTGCGAATATAGGTGGGAAAGGTTGGTACTTGTGCGCCGTTGAGCTCGACGGTTTCATCTTGGCCAATCGGGCGCGCCGGTAATATGGTGGTGGGAAACACCAATGCATCCAAGCGGTGCGCCAAAAAGTGCTCGGCATAAGCCGCTTGCAAATGCACACGCGCTTTCAAAGCCGCTTCGTAGGCCGCACGTGGCATGGCTTGGTCACCCAGTTGAGAACCCACAATGCCCGCCACATCAGGGCTGGCAATTTTTTCGGCAATCTGAGCCAAGCTCAATTTGTAACGGTTGTGGTTAAGGTAAGCCGGCAAGTCCACGGTCAATTCATACAGCGCCACGGGGAAACCCACTTGCGCGTTAAAACCAGACATACCGGCCACATCGCCTTCCACCAAGGTCACACCCGTACGCGCCAACTGCGACAGCAATACCTCAATGGCATCCAACACTTCGGTGTCCGCGCCTTGGTAAAAGTCGGTGCGAGGCACTCCCAAGCGCAAGCCTTTGAGGTCAAGCGTGTCTAAGCCCAGACCCGCGCCGCACAACACGCTGTCTATCAATGCGGCGTCTTGCACGCTGCGGGTGATGGGGCCAGCGGTGTCACGGGTGTGAGAAATAGGAATGATGCCCGCGCCCGAATAACGCCCCACAGTCGGGCGAAACCCCACCACGCCGCACAAAGCAGCCGGCACCCGCACTGACGCACCGGTGTCTGTGCCCAAGGCCGCTGGCACCATGCGAGCCGCCACTGCAGCCGCAGAACCACCGCTGCTGCCGCCCGCAATCATGTCGTGGTGCCAAGGGTTGTGGGTGGCACCCGTGTAGGCGTTGTTGGTGCTGATACCAAAAGCCAACTCGTGCATATTGGTTTTGCCCGCCAGCAAAGCGCCGGCGTCAAACAAACTTTGTGCCACAGGTGCGTTGTGCAAAGGCTGTGCGTCTTTCAATGCCGGCGTGCCACCCGAAGTGCTTAAGTCAAGCGTGTCGATGTTGTCTTTTAAAGCGATGGGAATACCCGCCAAGGCCTTGTCGGCTTGGCTGCACCAAGCACCGCTGTCGCAAGCGCGGGCAGCGGCCAACAAGGCGTCGTTGTCAAGGCTTACCCATGCATTGACAGCAGTTTGTGATTGTTGAACGGCGATCAAGGCTTGCGCGTATTCGGCAGCGCTCATGGTCTTGGCCGCCAGCGCTGCTCGCGCTTGGATGAGGGTCATGTCGGTAGGGTTCATGAAAGTTCTCGATAAAAACTGCATATTAAACTCTTAGACATTACATTTGCGCTTAAATAACTAAGGATTACCATGATTACCACCCCCTCAGGCCTGCAATACGAAGACACCCACCATGGCGAGGGCGAAGTCGCCCAAGCCGGTCACCATGTGACGGTGCACTACACCGGTTGGTTGTGGGACAACGGCGTAAAAGGCGCTAAGTTCGATTCCAGCCTAGACCGTAACGATCCGTTTGAGTTCGGCTTGGGCCAAGGCATGGTCATCCAAGGCTGGGATGAGGGCGTGCAAGGCATGAAGATCGGCGGCAAGCGCTGCCTGCTTATTCCCGCCGAGTTAGGCTATGGTGCACGCGGTGCGGGAGGCGTTATTCCGCCCAATGCCACGCTGATGTTTGAGGTGGAGTTGCTTGATACGCAAGCATGATTGATTGAGTTTTTTTCGCACAATTTGCGAATGAAAAAAGCATTTTTGATACAAATTTTTAGGCCTCTGATTTCTCCTTTCAAGGCCTAGCAAATCCCAATTATTTTTTGCCAAAAATAACAAGGCTTAGCGCTTTGTTTTGATATTTCTATTATTTTTCATAAATATAGAATTTTCAAAACAACTATTACATGCGCTTTGTCATCTATTCATCCAACGGATCCCTTCGGCGCTTTGCAGGCCATTTCGCAAGAGCTTGCTTTTTTGTCGCCGCAATCAGTCGCTTGCGCCATTTTGGGCGACGGGCGTGTGGCCTTGATTCTCGAC
>Ga0114960_10003774_pt1 | contig 11486 bp, 10 predicted proteins | sample C_130625_MF_Meta_FD_92637 | JGI IMG/M metagenome (GOLD analysis project Ga0114960, IMG submission 92637) | Freshwater microbial communities from Lake Croche, Canada to study carbon cycling - C_130625_MF_MetaG | ecosystem: Environmental > Aquatic > Freshwater > Lake | place: Lake Croche, Canada...
TCCCACAGTATTTGCAAGAATAATCCAATCTTCTAGTTTGACAGTAGTTGTCCAACCCTCCTTTGATTTGGGGAAGAACATACCGTTGCTTACTACAATGCCCTGATGATCCATATTATTTACGAAGCGAAGGCGTGTGCCTACTGGATATAGTGTGGGGCTAAGGATGGGGGCAGGTGGAAGAATGGGTGCTTCGTTTGGATAAGGTTCGACACCCCATGAAGCATTCCACCCATCTCTGAAGTCTTCCACGTCAGATGGCAGGGTATCAATCTCTTGAAGAGCAGTATTAAGAAGGGTTGTCTCTTCTCCCCCTTCCTCTTTATCATTTTCTGAGTGTTGCTCTGACTCTGCCTGACCTGCCTCACTTGACTGGTCTGAGTCTGATTCTGCCTGAGCTGACTCACTTGACTGGTTTGAGTGTGTCTTTCCCTGAGATGTATTACTAATATTCTTTCTCTGTGATACGGTCATTATAATACCAAGAATGGTACTTAAGAGGAGAAACTCAAGTGCACCCACCAAGAGTATATAAGCGTGTCTATCGAGGTCAATATTAAGCACGGGATACATTGTAGAACTGATACCTTTAGCTGGGCAAAGGTACACTTCACTTTTTGAGGTACCAAAAAAGGGGTTATTTTGTATTTTTATGGCTTTATTACTGTATGACTTTATGACTTCTCTTTAGTATGTTGTATCGATTATATCTGTTTCTTTATCGTATACCCCAGCCCGCTCTCCTATGTTACCCTCTTCTATATAGAAGGCTTCCCCTGTAGTTCCATTGATGAAGTAGGGGCTTCCACTTACTAGCTTCCATATCCAGGGGGCAGAAAGGCCGGCTACTTTCAAGGGGTCTTCAGATACGGAAAGAGGGGATGTTGGCCTAGAAGACTCTTCCTCGCACTCATCAATTGTATGTAAAGAGGTTTGTTCCCTTAGGCGATTGCGAAGACGCTGTATGTAGGTTAACTCCTCACCCTCTTCAATGTGGGGATGCTCTTCTATGTAAGCAGCTGCAGCAGCAGCTCTCTTCTTGACAAAAGACAGTTCGCCTGTAGCCTCTTCACGACGCCTACTTGCTTCCTGCATGGCAGCGACACGCCCACACCCCTTCTCTCCTGCAGCTTTGATGAATGCTGCATGGGATTCATAAGACTCGTATGCAGGGAGGCCGGCGAGGCGTGCCATGTCTTTCTGAGTAGCAAGGACAAAGGCATTCCACTCATCAAACTTTCCCCCGTTACGGGTCTTTTCCTTTGCCTCTTTGGGAGCCTTGGGCTTCTTAGGCTTCTTATGGCTCTTAGACTCCTTATGGCTCTTAGGCTCACTTATTGCCAATGGCGCCGATGCCAATGCCGCTAATTCTTTCTTCAGTGCTGCAATATTAAAGCTCATTTTGTAGTTGTTATACCTCTTTTATCCCTAAGAGTGTATTTCAATTTTTATGTTAGATTGACGATGCCTCTTATAAGACTCTTCAAATGTTTTCAATTTTTAATATAGATTGATTTGAAGAGTCCTATGGGGGTATTTGAAGAGTCTTTGTCTTTTCAATCTAATGTAAAAGTTGAAATACAGTCTTAGGCTAAATTCTCAAATCCACTGTGGGGCTGCAAGAGAGAGCACCCATTTTAAGAGAGTTCATACGTGCCTTAGCTGTATGTGGAGCGTCTGGCCCCAGACTACCTGTCCTCTTTGGCTGCGGGTGAGGGTAGGAGTGGTGCTGCCACCGCGCCTATCACCAACGAAGGCAGTCAATCCATGTATGGCAAAGCCTTTTTTTGGTACGAAAAAGTGAAGCAGCTAAGTCTATAACTAGCGGTTACAGCTACAATGCTATGCATCGAAGATATCCAGACATTCTTTGTCCCTGGTACACGGAATAACAATGATGTAAATAATAAGACTCGTGAAAGAGTCCTCAAATACTGTCTAGCACCCCCTACTTCTTTCTTAGAGGATGCTATATACGGTCCTTTGTGGCGAATTGTTGGAGATGGCTGGAAGGCTATATTAGATTCAATTCCAAGTACCCCTTCTTCAATTATTCTACATCCAAAGGGAGGAAGGGGGTCTCACAATGATTTTAATGTAGAATTCATTGGGTCAGAAAGCTCTAGACACTGTAAGGTAGAGTTTAAGTATGGAGCAACATCTATTGACAGGCTACCTCAATTTCTTTCTCTACAGGTCAAGTTTCCACTCTTTGCTGTAACATACGATGGCTTCTATTATGACAATTACCTTCGCCAGTATGTAGCTATTGACTCGGGTATAACAGAGACAATCCCCCCGCGTGAAACCTATCTATCCTTAGTTACTGGTCTTAGCAATGTATCTCCATTCTTTAACCAGTTGAAGGAAAGGGAGGAAATTGATAAGAGAAGGAAGGCAGCCATAGTAAATACCTCTATTAACGAGTATTTGAGGCTTCATGCATCTACGCTGAATCTAACCCTTTTAAGCTCAAAACTTTTAGAATCACAGCGTGATAAGGTATTTATCCTCTATAGGGATGGGTCTTTCCACACCGATAGGATTTCAACGACGGATATGACATCTCTTACATATGAGGGAGTGAAGAATGGGAATTCTATACAAATACGAGGAGAAAACGTTATATTCAGTATGCTTCTTCGTTGGAGAAACCATAAGGGTATATTAAACCCTGCTTGGCAAATCAGTATGAAACGTCTCTTACGTTAACATAAAAAAAGTGAAATGAACCTTACCGACATGGAATGTATCCCTACAATATAAGATGTCAACAGAAGAGACTTATTTGATTGAAGTACAGGAGCTTCCTGAGCTAACAAAGGAGGATTGCATGGAGAGGGGTATTTGTTATGCTTGTGCCCCTACGTTTGAGATACCTTTGGTACACGGCCTGTGTTCATACTGTGATGAGGATAAGTATATGAGGAATAAGCTTCGTATTCCTGATGACGCGTGTTGGTGGGAAAATAGATATCATGGGCTTGTATGTGGCACGGATTCTATGTGCCCATGTCGTTCCTATTTTGAGATGGAGCTTTTTAAGAAGAGGGAATGGGAGCTTTCATCTTGGCCTGGAGGAACGTGTTCACAGGCAGTACGGGACCAGAAGGCTGATATGCAGCGACAGATGAATACAGTTCGCCCAATGGGTATTGTAAAAGAGTGGAAAGACACTACAGTTCGCAGCTATTTCACAAATAATGAGTGGGCTTTGGATATGAATACAGTTCGCCCAGTGGGTATTGTAAAAGAGTGGGCTACACATACAGTGAATCCTTTCCTTTTATCAAACATAAATATAAAGACAATATAAGATTCGTAAAATAGAATATAAAAAATACAAAAGCCAAAAATAGAATGCCTACAGCAAAAGCCTCTTTTTTTGAAGAAATTAGAGTTGCTGGGGATACTTATTTAGCAGGAGGTCTTCAAGCAGCTATATCAGGAGCAAGCACTTTTTTAGGTGGACCACTTGTTATTAGTTCTATGATTCCAGCTACATCTCTATCCACCGGTTCACTTGTAATTAGTGCAGGAGGTGCAGGTATATATGGTGATTTATATGTTGGTGGAAGTGTCTATCAAGCTGGTATGGCAGGAGGTGGAGGGGGGGGAATAGCAGCTATAATAACAAATAATACGGCAAGTGCAACTGGTCTACAAACCGGTGCACTTCAGGTTACGGCAGGTGGTGCATCTATATATGGAAGTACTTTCACAGGTGGCCCTATGGTAATTAGTTCTATCGCTCCAGCAACGAGCTTAGGCACAGGAGCACTTCAAGTTACGGCAGGAGGAGCATCTATATATGGAAGTACATTTACAAAAGGACCAATTGTTATTAGTACAATAGCTCCAGCAACGACCTTAGGAACAGGAGCCCTCCAAGTAACAGCAGGAGGAGCATCTATATATGGCAGCACTATATCAGGTGGACCTATTGTAGCAAGTTCTCTTACAGCCGCAACGAGTCTAGGAACAGGTGCACTTCTTGTAACAGCAGGAGGAGCATCTATATATGGAAGTACTTTCACAGGTGGACCAATTGTAATTAGTTCTATATCACCTGCCTCAAATTTAACGACAGGTGCTCTTCAAGTAACAGCAGGGGGCGCATCCATTTATGGGAGTACGTATGTAGGTGGGCTGAACGTATCGACAAATACTTGGATAGGAGGAAATGTAATAATATCATCTTCTACACAGGCTACTTCATATGGAACAGGAGCACTTCAAGTAACGGCAGGTGGAGCATCAATATATGGAAGTACATTTACAAGTGGGCCTATTGTTATTAGTTCAATCGCTCCAGCAACAAGTCTAGGAACAGGGGCCCTTCAAGTAACAGCAGGAGGGGCATCCATATATGGAAGTACTTATATGGCAGGGCCATTGGTTATAAGTTCATTTACAACAGCAACTTCTCTAGGAACAGGAGCTCTTATTGTAAATGGAGGAGCATCTATATATGGGAGTACTTATATGAAGAATGCTTTAACGATAACTGATACTACACAAGCGACCTCGTATGGAACAGGAGCCCTTCGAGTGACGGCGGGTGGAGCATCCATATATGGAAGTACGTATACATTTAATCCTGTAATAATAAGTTCTATTGCGGCAGTATCAGGCTTAGGAACAGGTGCCCTTCAAGTTACGGCAGGCGGAGCATCTATTTATGGAGATTTATATGTAGGAGGAAGTATATATTCTGGAGTTGGAGGAACTTCTGCATTACCTCTTGTAACAAGTAATACAGCGGATGGAAGTGTAGGGGGGGGTGCGCTGAATATTATGTCAGGAGGTATATATGTAGCAAAAAGTACATTTACAACAGGTCCAATTGTAATTAGTTCTATAGCACCAGCAAGTTGGACACGCGGAGCATTGGTTGTAAGTGCAGGGGGAGCGTCCATTTATGGAGATACGTATATAGGAGGATCCCTGTATGGGAATGGCGGAGGTACATTACAAGTATCAGCAGCAGGATTAAATGTGGGAGGGGATGCTGTTATACAAAATAATTTAAATGTAAAGGGAGAAATAGGTTGGAAATGGAATGGTGCTATATATCAAAGTAAAGTAACATGGAATACATCAAATGCAGGTGGTGGTTCAACAGAACTTATAAATAATCCTGGAAGCGGTGGCGCGGGTGGATTTTCTTTTTATGATACTTCGGCTAGTCTTGTTAACACACAACCTTTGAATAATGCACTTCTTCACATTAATAAAACTGGTGATGTATATATAGCAAATACAACTCGTATATATTCTAGTTCAAATATACAATTAGATTCAAATACTATATTACCATCACCTTATAACATTAGGGGGATTAATTCTATAGGTACAGGAGCACTTCAAGTTTCTGGAGGAGCATCTTTTTCGAAGGATGTATATATAGGAAGTAATTTAAGTGTAGTTGGTAAATTATTTTGGGGATTAGATGGTCGAGGAAGCGTAGCAGCATGGAATAACCTACGACTTGGTGAGGGTACAACCGAATTTATAAATGATCCTGGAAGCGGTAACGTGGGTGGATTTAGTTTTTGGGATAATAATTTTACATATGGTGGAGTTCGTGGTCTACTGATGAGCATTAACCTGCTTGGAGATTTAGATGTAAGACGTGATATAACGGCTGGGGGAAACGTAACAGCGTATTCTGACAAACGTCTAAAAGAAAATATAGTGACAATTGATTCAGCATTGGATAAAGTTTTAAAGATGCGTGGAGTCTATTATACACCTAAAAATGGAACAAAGAGAAATATGGGTGTTATTGCTCAAGAATTAGAAGATATTTTACCTGAAGTTGTTTTCACAGATGAGAAAGATATGAAATCTGTCGCATATGGAAATATTGTTGGTATACTCATTGAAGCAATAAAAGAACAACAATCTATGATAAATAAACTTATTACATGCAAACTATAGCCTTATCGTAGTGTTAAACCATTATAGTTAACCTGATATACCCAGTCCTTCCATAGAGTAACGCTCCCGAATGGTACCCCTAATATATAGCTAGAGGCGGTTATTTTGATATGAATTAGGAGTACAAAAGGGGTAAGCGTACTAGAGGGAATCCTTATATTAGTCAAAGTGTTGAAATTGACTCCTAATTGTACACCCATACGAGGACTTGCTGATAGTTGTGCGTCCGTTCCATACATAATCCATACTTCTTCTGAACTTGTCTCGACGCTAGTGGCAGCCCCGTGTTTATTTGCATAACAATACGGACGAATCTTTAAACTGTATAACGTTCTTCCGCGAATTTCATAGGTTGGTGTTTCCACATTAAATCCTATTACACCTTGCACCCCATCCGCCAAGGCTGAGTACTCTTGCTTATCAATATTACCAGTACATTGCGGTGTATATTTACCTAAAAAATCACCTAAACTAATTGTAGTCCTAGGTAAAGAAATTGTTTCGTCCTCCCCAGTTTCTCTATACAAACTTTGGCTATTTGCCTGTGCTTTATTCTGTACGTCTAACAAACTCATGGGTCTTGTATTAATGCCAAACGCCCCACCTATAGCATATAGTGTTATATTATTATTGTCGAATATCGCCGGAGTATTGGGCATTATGTACTATACGAATATAGTTTATAATAACGATGCGTAACGTACAAAAGTTGAAAGTTGCAACCGCTCCTAAGGAGGTCATACCAGTTTAGCTCAGTAGGTAGAGCGTGTGGCTTTTAACCACAAGGTCACGGGTTCAAGCCCCGTAACTGGTATTTTTTATGTAGACTAATTAAATGAATCTCTTTTTTATCTTAATTGCTTACGGCTTTTGTATATGGTCATGTAAAAACATTTATCAAACTGATTCAGATTATGATGACAGTGATAGCGATGATGTGTACCCAGTCGTTCAAGACTTATCCGATTCAGAAGATGATATATAAACATTAACCGTATAGTATATATAATGAGCCAGATAGAATTATCACTTGTTACAAATAAACAAATACATAGTATTTTACAACATGTTAATACATGGGGTATAGATGCTAGAATTGTAAGTAAAGCCGGTGATATATATGATACATACATATCATCCAATGACATCCCAGCTACATGTGTTGTATATACGTTACCACCTACAAAAGAAGAAATGTTATTGCGTGATGAATGGACAATCCCATCCGGCCATTTGAAAGTATATATAGGAAAGGAATATTTGAATCGATATGGTCAAATAAGGAGGAAGGACGTGTACATATTTTTAAATGAACTTATACGGTTTAATAAGTTACAAGTATTTGATGATATAATATATATCAACAAACATTTACAAGAACTATTACAAACGCATTGTGGTTCTATGACATTTGTTGAAATATATCAAAAAGTAGATGAAAATCTAATAGCCGTATAGAATGGCATCTGCTGGAGATTATACTGTATTAAAACAAATAATTGGGAACTATTCTTTTCAAGGAGGGCAAGCATGGACAACATCTCAGCCAATTGTGACAACAAATACAACTTCATCGACAGGAACTGGGACAGGTGCTTTAGTTGTAAGTGGTGGAGCATCCATTGCTGGCAATTTATATGCTAAGGGAGCATTAGTGCCTATAGTACAATATTCAACAATTGTATTTGGTAGTGCTACAACAAAAACAATAAACTTACCCGTTGCTTATACAAATACTTTGTACGCGGTAACATTCGGTGATACGGTGGGTGTTGGCATTTATTATACAATTGCTTCGGTTAATTCATTTACAATAACAACGAATAATGCAGCAACCGTATCTGTTATAACATGCGGTGTATAAACTACGTATTTTTTATTGTATTATCCTAATGCTAGCGTATTAGAATGCCAGCATTAGCATTTATAGGGTTGAAGAGTGGTATTGGAAGTAAGGTTGCTGAATTTCGTTGGCCTGCAGGAAAAGAAATATCTAGTTCGATTCGTTCATTAAGTATAGCTGAATTTGTTGCTGCTGTTGAGCTTGCTGCTATAACAGTTAATACAATGAAAGGAGAAAACCTGAATGAAGATATACTTAATACAGTACATAAACTTGTTGAAGAAAATACAAGAATGTCTAAATATATTGCCGAGTTTGAGTCAAAGGTTGATACAAATTTACAGAAACAAATGAATGAGCACACAGAATTATTATTATCAAATCATCTTCTTTTAAAGAACTTAACGGAGACTCTTGTAACAAAAGATGATATACAAGCGTTACACCGTGAAGAAAAGAATGAACCGCAACAAAAGCAACAAAAGCAACAAAGGCAACAAGAGAAACCAGAATTTAAACCAAATAGATGGCAAGAACACCTTTTTAAAGTATCAAAAGAGTCAGGTCTTCCATTAAAGGAAGCAATGAGTTGTGCGAAAGAGACGTATACAAAACTATGATTCGATTGCCCTTTCTATAACTTCCATATTTGTTCGATATATAGACCAATATTTATCAAACGTTACATCTGCGCCAAAAGAACATTTATCAGGTGCAAGAATACGTGGATTTTCATATATAGATAAGAAGCTACCCCACCAATGAAATGTTGAATTAGAAATAATATAATTTTTAAAGAGAGCTGTAGTATATAATTGTATTACATCGTCATCGATATCAAAATAATAAAACATGTCACCTATAAAATTATTACGAACTCAATCCATATCATCTGACGCAATATAGTATCTCTTTTTACCTAATTTCCCCATAGCATTCTTATAATAGTCCATTCCACATGGATTATGAAATGTATTATATTTTATATAGTCTCCTCGTCTAATTCCAATAAAAGCATAATCATGCTCTTCTTTTAATTCAGGAAACAGTTCAAATATATTTGAATTCTTCTCTAGATATTCAATTATACCTGAAGAGGGAGTAAAGAGTGCTTTTACTTCATTAATATGGTCTTGAAAATGTATTTCAGATTGATAGAATCCATCTAGGCAAATTGTCCCACATGTATCATTGCCTCCTACTTCTTCTATAACTGGATAATATAACCAAGACTTTTCAGGAATAGTTCTATCTATATGTATTTGTTCAACAAAGGGTATTTTTGCAAAGACATTTGTATAATAAAAAGAAGGGTGTTTACCTTGCCCGTTTTATATGCTGTAGACTGTTGCAATTTGAAACATTTGATTTCCAAGGCCACCTTTTAATATAGCTGTAAGGTTACATTCCATTCTATCTATGGGTTCATCTAGATAGTTTAGACCACGTTAAAAAAATTGAAAAAACTGGTGTTATTTCTAAAAGTATACACAGCAATATGTCTGCTACTATAAAATTATCTGATATCACATGCCCAATTACATATGATATCATGGAGGACCCTGTTACTGGTTCAGATGGAACGAATTATGAAAGGCGTGCTATTACAGAGTGGTTACGACAACATGGAACATCTCCTACAAATCGTCAACCTATGAGAGAAAGTCAACTTATACCTAATCGCCTTTTAAAAGATATGATTGAGCGCTATAATAAAACAAAGGTATTGACTCCTCAAGTGCTAGTAAAGCCATTTATTGAAGCAGCTGTATCATTGAAAGCAACCCTTGAAACAAAGGCTAATGGTTCATTTCTAAATATTGAGGTTACCCCACCTGAAGAGGGTACTCGTCAGGGAATTGTTATGGGTCTTGGTGTTGATACAAGTGGTTCTATGAACACTCTTGCGTGTGATATAACAGAAACAGGAGGGCTTGCTTTTACTCGATTGGACTTAACAAAACATGCTCTTCGTGCAATTGCAACAGAACTTGGTCCAGATGATATATTCTATATAGTTCCATTTAGTGATTCTGCAACTCTTGCTTTACCTCCTACACGAATGGACGATGCAGGAAAAGACCTTGCTTTTAATATTATAAAAAACCTTACAGCGAATAGTTCAACCAATATATGGCATTGTATGCAAATTTTAAATACTGTGGGTAAAAAGCCAGAGTATATTCATTCAAATGTTGTCTTAGGGCTATTGACAGATGGAGAAGCAAATATTCGTCCTCCTTGCCAAGATGAATCTGTCGCATATAGTAAGATAGAGAGAAATGGAAATATGAATATATTTGGATTTGGAAATGCTTTAAATTCAAAGCTTCTTTCTTCCATTGCTTCTGTAGGGCGTGGAAGTTTTGGATATATCCCAGATTATTCCATGGTGGGGACGGTGTTTATTAACTGGGCAGCAAGTGTTCTTGCCACTGCATCAAAGGATAAGGTGGTATATGTCACTTATGATGATGGAAGCAGCTCAACACATAATACGAGTCTTATTCAATACGGACAGACGAGAAATATTACATTTAAAACTGTAAAGAAGCCAATACATGTGAGTTTTGGAGAGGAAGTTGTTCCTGTTTCAAATGGCACACTTTCAGGCTATGTGTGGGCTCGATACTCTATGTTAGAGGCGATGACGTTTTGCGTAGGACATCAAGGTGATATAAATGCATATCAGGGTATATATCACACATACAGTACTTCATCTGATTTTAAAGCAAGTGAGCTTGTGCGTGATTTGAAACCAATTGGGGACGATGATGAGGGGCAACTTTGTATGGCTCCTCGCTTTTATAGAACATGGGGTGAGCATTATACACGGTCTTATAAGCGTGCGATGGAGTTAGAGCAGTCTATGAATTTTAAGGACCACGCGTTTCAAGTGATTGGAGGAAAATTGTTTAAAGAACTGCGTAGTCTAGGGGATGATGTATTCTGTAATCTTCCACCTCTTACACCAACGGGTCAAACACTGTATGGAGGAGTATTCACTGTAGCTACTACACCTATAAATATGGGTACAGCCTTTATGAATCGCGGAGGAGGATGTTGGGCATCAACAGCAATGATATTAATGGCAGGAAATACTCGTATTCCTATGAAGGAACTTCGTGCTGGAATGATGGTTTGGACAACAACGGGGCCATCTCGTGTAGAGTATACAATCGCTCTTCAAACAAAAGAAGAAAATGGACATTCTATATGTAAATATAAGAACACCTGGATAACACCCTGGCACCCAGTAATTAATGATACTGGGCAATGGGTATATCCAGCGAAAGAGGAGAATGTTACTAAATATGCCTATACAGATATTGTATACAACCTTGTCGTTGAGAATGGAGGGGTAATTGATGTAGATGATACTTGGTCTGTAGGGGTAGGACATGACTCAAAGGATGAAGGTGTTGCACATGCATTCTTTGGTTCACGAAAACGTATATTGGAATCTATAAAGGGAGTAACTGGGTTTAAGGAGGGAAATGTCCATTTTAAGAATGTTGTAACAACACGGGACCCCCTTACAGGGTTGGTATGCGGGTGGAAGGATATGTGATTATTATATTTACATGTGCCAAAGGATATTATAATTTCCAACGATACGATTGAATGGGTTGAGGAATTCGTGGAAGGGGAGGTAATAATGATGGTTTTTTCCATATGATACGTTTCATATTAGGTAAAA
>Ga0114960_10003776_pt1 | contig 11482 bp, 9 predicted proteins | sample C_130625_MF_Meta_FD_92637 | JGI IMG/M metagenome (GOLD analysis project Ga0114960, IMG submission 92637) | Freshwater microbial communities from Lake Croche, Canada to study carbon cycling - C_130625_MF_MetaG | ecosystem: Environmental > Aquatic > Freshwater > Lake | place: Lake Croche, Canada...
AAATTTACTTCCAAATACTGTATTAATTTCTGTTCCAAAAGCTATTTGAATATTATCAATAGCGGCCGTCGTGCCATCGGCCAAGAACCCAGCAGAGCTTGATTGACCTTGTCCTAGGTTAACGGTAACCCCAGCAGTCATAGACTGGAAATTAAAGAAATTATCTCCGCCCGTATCGTTGATCAGTTCCAGAAAACGGCCCGTATCGGGCAGTAAAACTACGGTATTGGTTAGATTGGCTGCAGTCGATTTCGCCGCTTGGTTTGCAGCTGTATTTGAAAAGACATATTGGTTAGACTCAACCCTAAAAGCCTTAGCTCCGTATAGGTAGCTCATGGCTAGCATGTCGTACAAACCAAGGTCAATTCGCTGAAGCCCCTGAGGGTTGTCTATGTACGACAGGATACTGTTGTTGGGGTTATCTTCAGTCTTAACAAGGTAGTTACCAGGCACAACAGATGCCGGTTCGCCTGCGTTGTAGTTACCAGGATGCTTAAGCCCTAAGCTGTGCAAAATTTCGTGAATCATCAAAGACCAATTGAATGCGCCTTGAGAACTCAGAGTAGAGTAATCTGTTAAATATTTTGGGTCGTTATTGATGAAGTTATCACCATTGAAATTTTCACCGACCCCATTTTGAGGTGGGAAATATGCGTATCCCGCCGAGACTCCTTGAGTGCTATTACCAAATCTAAGTTGACCAACTGATGTGTCAGCAACTTTTGTTTCTGTTACCTCTGAAAAGTTAATGTTAAATTGGGCTGAAATTAAGGCCAGTGCATCCCTAGCCGCACTTCTTTGAGCTGAAGTAAATGGAAGAAACCCTTTCGCATCATCTCCCCTAAAGTAATTGACAGTTTCTGCAAAGCTGTACGACACAGTTACGGTAGACTTTAGCGCACCAGGTGCATTCCATCGATATCCTGGCCCATCAAGTAGCACATCAACCCTGTAGTCACCGCTTATCGGTAAAGCAATAACGGTTGACTCTTGTGTAGATACGACGCTCATGATGTTGGCCTTAGTTTCATTTTGAATAATTTATGAATAAACATATTTTTCATGAAAACCAGTAAATATTTGATGACAAACCATTACCGTAAAATGGATTTTCTGAATTATTTGTAAGCTGATTAAATTCATGTTAGTAAATTCGCTTAAGAGCTAGAAATTTACTCAAATAAGTTCGTATCGATCCCTTTACCTTCCGCTCTCGGAAATACCAACAAATCTAATTCATTGCAGAAACGTATTGAAAACTACTTTTTAAAAATTGACTCATCGTTCGTCCACATCGAATATGTCTTTGACTGGGTGGTCGACGATGTCCCACATTGGATGCGGACCAAGCATGGCCCGCTCATGGCCCTGCCCTACAACCTGGAAGTTAATGACTCCATCATTTACGCGGTAGAAAAACACGCCTCCAACGAAATGTTTCAACGACTGTTCAACACCTTGAGTTTGTTCAGACGTGAATGCGTGAAGCAGCCGCGTGTGTTGTCTTTGGGCTTGCACCCCCATTTGATAGGCGTACCACATCGTTTTGAAAGTTTCGAAAAAATGCTCGACTTGCTCATGGACACACCTGAGGTTTGTTTTGTCACAGGTGAGAAAATGTCAGATTGGTATTTGTCGCAAGTACCCGCACCTTCAAACTGATGACTACTTAACGAAAACTCCCTATGAATTTAGAACTGACAGGTCAACGCGTCCTCATTACCGGCGGCTCCAAAGGCATTGGCTTGGCCATTGCCAAAGCATTTGCAGCAGAGGGCGCTATGCCCATTTTGGTTTCGCGCGATCAAGCCAATTTGGCACATGCCGTGCAAACCATCGAAGCTGCACACCATATCAGACCCCAAGTCATTGAAGCTGACTTAAGCTTGCCTGGATCTGCCGATACGCTGTTACAAAAGGTGGGCGAGATCGACGTGTTGGTCAACAACGCAGGCGCCATTCCGGGTGGCAACATTCACGACATCACGGAATACCGCTGGCGTCAGGCTTGGGAACTCAAACTCTACAGCTACATCAACCTCACACGCGCTTTTTTACCAAGCATGGAAAAACGCGGCAAAGGTGTCATTGCCAATATCATTGGCATGGCAGGTGCAGCGCCACGCTATGAATACATTTGCGGCTCGGCCGCCAACGCGGCCCTGATGGCATTCACACAGGGTTTAGGGGGTGGTACTGTGCGTCAAGGTGTGCGCGTGTTTGGCATCAATCCTTCACCCACTCGAAGCGACCGCATGCAGGGCATGTTGCAGCAACAAGCCACAGCCAAGCTGGGTGATGCCTCGCGCTGGCAAGAGTTAACATTGGGCATGCCTTTCGGTCGCATGGCCGAGCCTGATGAAGTTGCTAAACTGGCTGTGTTCTGCGCATCGCCCCTTTGCAGCTACCTGAGTGGCAGCGTCATCAATGTTGATGGCGGCCAAATGTTTACAACGCCCAGCAAATAATTTATGAGCTCACAGAATTTTCCAGAACTGCGCGAAGGCGTGCGTCAAGTTGTATCAGCCTTTGATTCCCGCTATTGGCAAGAGGTGGATGAAGCCCGTGCCTTCCCAGAAAAATTTGTAACTGCCTTAACTGACGCAGGTTGGCTGTCCGCGCTCATTCCAGAGGAGTATGGCGGCTCTAACCTTAGCCTCACCGAAGCCAGCGTCATCATGGAAGAGATCAATCTTGCTGGCGGCAATTCAGGCGCTTGTCATGGTCAGATGTATGTGATGGGTTGCGTCGTAAGGCATGGCTCGAAAGCACAGAAAGACGCTTTGTTGCCCAAGATTGCGTCGGGTGAATTGCGCATGCAATCGATGGCCGTGACAGAGCCTACAACCGGCTCAGACACCACACAACTTAAAACCATGGCAGTGCGCCAAGGCGACCACTATGTGGTGAATGGTCAAAAGGTGTGGACCTCACGTTTGCAGCATTCCGATTACATGCTTCTATTGGCCAGAACCACACCTCTGGCGGAAGTGAAGAAAAAGTCAGAGGGCTTGTCTGTTTTCTTGGTGGATTTGCGCGAAGAAGTGGGCAAGACCATTACCGTCAAACCCATTCGCAACATGGTCAACCACGAGACCAATGAAATTTTCATAGACAATCTGCGCATTCCGGTTGAAAACCGCATCGGCGAAGAAGGTCTGGGCTTGAAATACATTTTGGACGGCTTGAATGCAGAGCGTATTTTGATTGCTGCAGAATGTATCGGTGATGGTTATTGGTTTGTTGATCGTGCAACGCAATACGCTAAAGAGCGTGTGGTGTTTGGCCGTGCCATTGCACTCAATCAAGGCATTCAATTTCCAATCGCCAAGGCTCACATCAATGTTGAAGCAGCCAGCCTGATGCGTTATGAAGCTGCTCGCTTGTTTGATGCAGGGCTGCCTTGCGGCGCACAAGCCAACATGTCCAAGTTGTTGGCAGCAGACGCTTCTTGGGAGGCCGCCAATGTCTGCTTGCAAACCCATGGTGGCTTTGGCTTTGCCGCTGAATACGACATCGAGCGAAAATTTCGCGAGACACGTTTGTACCAAGTGGCCCCTATCTCGACCAATTTGATTTTGTCATATGTGGGCGAGCATGTTCTGGGCATGCCCAAGTCTTACTGAGCGCGCTGTGACTAACTCTGAGTTACCTCTTTACACCACGCTTGATTGCAAACAAGTCAGCAACAACGTGCTTCAAGTGTGCATGAACCGCCCTGCAGTGGGTAATGCACTCAACACCCAAATGGCATTGGACATGCTGGATGTGTGGACGCGCCTCACCGATGTTCCTGGCGATATTCGGTGTGTGGTTTTAACAGGTGCCGGCAACAAGATATTTTGTTCGGGTGGCGACCTCAAAGAACGAAATGGCATGACGCCTCAAGCTTGGCAGCACCAGCATGAAATTTTTGAGCGTTCGTATTGGGCGCTGATTGACTTGCCCTTGCCAGTCATTGGCGCCATCAATGGCCATGCCTTTGGCGGTGGTTTAGAAATTGCCCTCAGCTGCGATTTTTTGTATGCCAGCCAGGATGCAAAGTTTGCATTTCCAGAAGTCACCTTGGGCATCATGCCGGGCATGGGCGGTACACAAAATTTGCCGCGCGCATTGGGCGAAAGACGGGCCAAAGAATTGATCATGACAGGGCGTCCCTTCAGCGCAGCTCAGGCCTGTGAATGGGGCTTGGTCAACCAGATGGCTGCTTCTGATCAAGTATTGCCGCTTGCTCTGGAAACCGCACAAAAGATTGCCAGCAATGCGCCATTGTCAGTTAGGCAAATTAAAAAGGCGATCCGTTATGGCGGACAAATGGAATTGCGCACGGCCTATCGTTTTGAAGTGGAAGCCTACAAGCACTTGGTTGACACCGACGATCGGCGAGAAGGCGTGGCCGCCTTCAACGAAAAGCGCCCGGCTGTTTTCAAAGGCCGCTAACTGAAGAGGTCTGGGTGAGTTCTTTTCAAACACCCTCATGGACTGAACAATTGCTGGACAGTGGGAGGCCTGTCCTTGAGCAGTGGGGCACTTCAATGGATGATTTATGGCGCTCTTTGAAAGAGCTTCAAAAGCTTTGATTGAAAATTGCTTCCAGTAATCCTAAATAATTGATTTTTTCGGAAACAATGCTGCGATGAGTACATAACGAGTATCGCAAGATTATTTCGCTACTGATTCGAAAGCTACACGCTGAGGATGCACATTGGCTCGAGCAAGATGCAATTTCTTCAAGCTGTCAATCAAACGGTGATGCCTGTCTAAGCCTTCCAATTTGATGCTGGTAGGCGTTAAACCAAAGAAACGCACTGTGCCATTCACTGAGCCCAATACAGCATTCATGCGCATGTTGCCAAACATGCGGCGGAAGTTGTGTTCGTAGTTTTCTATATTGAGTTCTGAGTTTAAGGCTACCTCTAGCACCACATTCAAAGCTTGGTAAAACAGTTTGCGTTCAACGCTGTTGTCGTTGTATTGCAAAAAAGCACCTACCAAATCTTGTGCGGCTTCCAATTGCTTTAACGCCAGATGAATCAGCAGTTTCAGCTCCAGCACTGTCAGTTGTCCCCACTCTGTGTTCTCATCAAACTCAATGCCAATCAGAGTGGCAATGTCGGCGTACTCGTCCAGTTCGTTGTTTTCCAAACGGTCTAGCAGTGACGACAAGCTTTTGTCGTCTAAGCGATGTAAATTAAGAATGTCTTCACGGAACAACAAGGCTTTGTTGGTGTTGTCCCAAATTAAGTCTTCTACGGGATAAATTTCTGAATAGCCCGGCACCAAAATTCTGCAGGCAATGGCGCCCAGTTGGTCGTGCACTGTGGTGTAAACCTCTTTGCCCATGCTTTTCAAAATACCGAACAAGGTAGCGGCTTCATCAGCATTGGCTCTGCTGCCTTGACCTGCAAAGTTCCATTCCACAAATTCATAATCGGCTTCGCTGCTGAAGAAGCGCCAAGACACAATGCCACTCGAGTCGATGAAATGCTCTACAAAGTTGTAGGGCTCGGTTACGGCATTGCTTTCAAAGGTGGGTGGTGGCAAATCGTTCAGTCCTTCAAAGCTGCGGCCTTGCAGCAATTCGGTCAGGCTGCGCTCCAGCGCCACTTCGAAGCTGGGGTGCGCGCCAAAGGAGGCAAACACACCACCTGTGCGTGGGTTCATTAAGGTGACGCACATGACGGGGTATGTGCCGCCCAGAGAAGCGTCTTTGATCAACACTGGAAAGCCTTGTGATTCTAGGCCTTCAATGCCAGCCAAGATGCTGGGGTATTTGGCCAACACTTCGGGGGGTACATCGGGCAAGCAAATTTCGCCTTCTAGAATTTCTCGTTTGACTGCACGTTCAAAAATTTCTGACAAGCATTGCACTTGCGCTTCAGCCAATGTGTTGCCTGCGCTCATACCGTTGCTGACAAACAAGTTCTCTACCAAGTTAGAGGGAAAGTACACCACTTGTTTGTCCGATTGCCTTACGTAAGGCAAAGAGCAAATACCACGCGCTACATTGCCCGAGTTGGTGTCGATCAAGTGCGAGCCTTTTAACTCGCCCTCAGGGTTGTAAATTTGGAGGCAGTACGCATCCAAAATTTCTTTGGGCAGCGCATCCTTCTTGCCTGGTTTGAACCATTTCTCGTTGGGGTAATGGACAAACTCTGCGTTGGCCAGGTCTTCACCCCAATAGGCGCCTGCATAGAAGTGGTTGTTGTTAAGTCGCTCGATGTATTCACCCAAGGCAGAAGCCAGCGCACTTTCTTTGGTTGCACCCTTGCCATTGGTAAAGCAAATGGGCGAATGCGCATCGCGAATGTGCAAAGACCACACATTGGGAATGATGTTGCGCCATGACGCAATTTCAATCTTGATGCCCAAATTGGCCAAGATGCCAGACATGTTGGCAATGGTTTGCTCTAAGGGCAAATCTTTGCCAAGGATAAAGGTGTTGGTTTCAGCAGATGGTTTTAGGCTAAGCAAGGACTGTGCGTCGGCATCCAGGTTGGCCACTTCTTCAATGACAAATTCGGGGCCAGCTTGCACCACTTTTTTAACAGTACAGCGCTCAATCGAATTTAAAATGCCACGTCGATCGACTTCTGAAATTTCAGAAGGCAACTCCACTTGGATTTTGAAAATCTGTTGGTAGCGGTTCTCTGGATCGACAATGTTGTTTTGCGAGAGGCGAATATTTTCTGTCGAGATGTTTCGCGTGAGACAGTACAACTTCACAAAATAAGCCGCACACAAAGCCGATGACGCTAAAAAGTAATCAAAGGGGCCGGGTGCTGAACCATCGCCTTTGTAACGCATGGGCTGATCGGCCACAAGCGTGAAGTCATCGAACTTGGCTTCAACACGAAGCTTGTCGAGAAAGTTGACCTTGATTTCCATGGCGATATTTCAGAATAAATTCAAAGCCTGAGTATCACTCAGGCAGAACACCAATTTCTTTGGCAATCGATTGCCAACGAACTGACTCGCTGCGTAAGAAAGCACCTACGGCTTCCACATTCATGCTGCTGTCTACCAAAGGGCCAATGGTGGCGATCCGATCGGCCACTTCTTTGTCCGCCAAAATGGCATTGATGTCGCGGTTGCTTCGCTCAATGACAGCTGCAGGTGTGCCTGTGGGTGCAACCACTGCAAACCAGCCCACCATGTCAAAGCCTGGCAACTTCTCGGCCAAGGCGGGTGTGTTTTCCCAACCCGGCAAACGCTTTGCAGAGGATGTGCCCAAGAGCCGCAATTTTCCTTGACGCACCAGTGGCGCTGTACTGGCCAAGTCGGCCACCATGGCATCAACGTGCCCGCCCATGAGGTCGGTGGTGCCTTGGCCCACGTTGGCATAGGCCACCAAATTGGCGCCTGCACTGGTGCGTGCATTGAACAAGCGCGCAATCATGCCGCTGAAAGTTCGCGGCCCTTCATTGCCCAAGCTCAATTTTCCAGTCGAGGCTTTGGACTTGGCAATCAAATCATCAAGGCTGGCAATATTGGAATCCGCTTTGACCAACACGGCAAAAGGACTGCGTGCAATGAATGCCACTGGCACAAAGTCTTTGGCAGTGTCGTAGGGTAAATTTTTAAACAACAGTGGATTGGTCACCAAGGCAGCTGTGGTGGCAAAGTAAAAATTACTGCCATCGGGTAATGCCCTGGCCGCAGCCAAAGCGCCAATGGTGTTTTGGCCGCCGGGTTTGTTGTCTATCACAAGGGCTTGGCCCCAGAGTTTGGCCAAACGATCAGACAAGATGCGCGCCACATTGTCAGGACCAGACCCTGGAGGTTGAGACAAGGTCCATTTCACGGGTTTGTCTGGCCAGCTTTGTGAGTTGGCGCTAGATACATAGAAACCTGTAGCCAACAACAATGTGGCTTGGGTAAAGTGACGTCTTTTCATATGCTTGTCTCCTTTTAAATTGATTCTAGGTGGGCTTGCCAATTTGAAAACACTTTTTGTGCATCAGACTCATTGGAAGCACTTGCAAAAACATAATGATCGGGCCGCACCAATGCAGCATGCACGCCATGGCGCTGCATCCAAAGGGCCACAACACCTTCTGATTCTGGCTGAACAGCCAAATCGATGGTTTTGACACCTTGTGGCGCGCCTGAGTGCAAAGTGCCATCCGTGACCCAACGCCATGGATACCCATGCAATTGGTCCATCAACTGCCCCCCTTGTAAGCGCGGTTGCGGAAACAAAGTTCCTGCGCCTGGACTGGGAAAAATCAAACCAGTACTGAGTGCAGGCAGAACATCTTGTCTTGGTGTATCTTTCACCACGCCACCACAATCGGCTAACAATTTGTGATCACGCGCCCTGGCTTTTTCAACATTGCGTTCACACACCAAGGCACCTACACCCTTGATACGGGAGGTCAATTCACGGACATGGGCTTTGCGTTCTTCACAATAACTGTCGAGCAATGCTTCAGCCGCTGCAGCTTTGACGCTGCCATTTAAAACTGAGTTTAATTTCCAGGCCAAGTTGACCACATCACGCACACCTTGGCACATGCCTTGGCCCAAAAAGGGAGGCTGCATGTGAGCGGCATCACCGGCCAAAAATACTCGTCCTTCTCGCCAACGCTCAGCCACCAAGGCATGAAAGCGGTAACTGCTCTGGCGCCACAGTTCACCATCTTCTGGTGTCAGCCAACGGCTTAATAAATTCCAAGTGGCTTCTGGTGTTGCAGCCTGCACAGGATCTTCTCCGGGCTTCAAACTGATTTCCCAGCGACGGTGATTTTGAGGACCAATGACCAAAGTGCATGGCCGATCGGGCTCGCAATATTGAACGCTGGTTTTGGGTAACTTGGCCAGCCCCTTGTCGTTCACGAGCACGTCCACCACCAACCAAGGTTCGTCGAAATCTAAATCTTCAAAGCCAATGCCCAAACTTTCCCGCATGGCACTGGCGCCTCCGTCACACGCCACTGCGTACCGCGCATGCACTTGGCTTGCGTCGTCGTAGTTCAATGTCACGCCATGCGTATCTTGTGAAAATTGGGTCATGGTCAAACCCAGTGACATGCTCACTTGCGACAAGCCTTCAACATGTTTGCGCAAAATTCTTTCAACGGGTGGTTGAGAGAACACCACCGAGGGTGTGTAGCTTTGTGGATACGGTGCTTGCACCATGGTCATTCGGCGAATCAATTGTCCATCGACACCCAAAAATTCTGAGTTGGTGAAGGGCTCCGTGAAAGGCATTATTTGATCAATCACACCCATCTGCTGAAACACACGCAAAATTTCATGGTCGAGCGAAATAGCGCGAGGAATTTCATAAACGCCCGGTAGTCGATCGCAAATGTGAACTCGAATACCAGCTTGCCCAAGCAATGCAGCCAATACAACGCCAGCAGGCCCACAGCCCACAATGGCCACATCGACTTGAGTGAGTGAATGAGACGCCATGTTATTCGGCTTGAATGCCCGCCATGGAGATGGCCTTTTTGTTGGTGACAATGTCGCGCTCTAAGAATCGACGAAACTCTGCGGCAGTGGAAGAAGAAGGGACCGCGCCATTGGTTTCAAAAGCTTGAATGACCTCACGCGATTGCAATGCTTTTTGAACTGTTTCGGCCAAGGCCGTCGAAATGGCGGAGGGCAAGCCCTTGGGTGCAAGCAAGCCAATCCACCCCGCAAATTCAAAACCTGGCACCGCGGTAGCCAGTGAAGGTGCATCGCCCACGCCTGCAGCACCCACTGGCAAACTGTGCCCTAACAAACGCAGACGATCGCCTGCCACCAAAGACATGGCGGCAGGCGCAGGAGTGAGTACCCAATCGGTTTCGCCGGACACCACAGAAGCTACGCCTTGACTGCCCCCTTTGTAGGGAACATGCAGTGAAGTGAAACCTGCTGCTGACTGAAATGCCAAGCCTGCCAAATGACTGGCAGAGCCGACACCTGCAGAGGCCATGTTGCTTTTGTCGCCTTTGCTTTTGGCATAAGCAATGAGGTCCTTGGTGGATTTGACGGGAAGCGAAGGATTGCAAACCAATACGTTGGGCAACAGTGCCACCAAGCTAATCAATTCAAAGTCGACCAAGGGGTCGTAGCGAGCGGCCTTTTGCAACAAGGGTGCTGTTGAAATAGCAGTGGTGGAACCCATCAACAAGGTATAGCCATCGGGGGAAGCCAGCCGAGTGGCTTCAGCGCCTAAAGCACCTGCTGCGCCAGCCTTGTTGTCTGCAACTGCTGCTTGCTGAAGCGACTTGGCCATTTCATTCATGAGCAATCGGCCAATGGTATCAACAGAACTGCCAGGTGCGTTGGGAATGATGAACTTCACCGGCCTTTGAGGCCAATTTCCTGCAGACCTCAGTGGAAAAGTAACAGCCTTTGCAGTTGCTAAATCAAACAGACTGAGGCCTGCTGAAATGAGTGTTCGTCTAGACAAATGCATGCGGTGTCTCCGTGAAATGAACTCGGCCATTGATCAATCGAGGTGAGGCATGAACAGCACTCTTCGCTGTGCTTGCTTTAAATGGTCGGTGGGCATTTGACCAATGCCCCATTGGTCAATTCGTCCTGCAGGCCAAGTCCAATCTTCTGGGCGGCCGGCTTGGTAGGTTTCGTCAATTTGTTCTATTTCTGCGGTGTATTCAATGACGATGCCAAAAGGGTCAACGAAATAATTGAATGCATTGTCACCGGGGCCATGCCGCCCAGGGCCCCATTGTGGTGGAAGCCCAAGATCTTTTAGACGTCCTCCCCCTCGCATGACAGCGTCAATCGTTGGCATTAGAAAAGCGACATGATTGAGTGCATCGTTGTCGGTATCTCCCAAGGCAATGGTGTGGTGATCGTTGTCGCAATTCATAAAGGCCATGATGCGTGTGCGATCGGCCAACACAAAACCCAATGCCATTTCAAAAAAGACACGTGTGGCTTCCACGGCATGGCTGTTGAGCACAGCATGCGCCAATCGAAGGGGTTGATCTTGAGGGACGGGTACATCGTTTGCACGCAGCGCATCGCCATGCACAATTTCAATTCGGCGTCCGTCTGGATCGCGAATGACCACCACACTTCCGCCAGCAGGATCGGATGCGGCACCTCTGCGCTCCACCGTGCCGCCAGCAACCACAGCAGCCAACGCAATCTCATCCAAGGCTGTTGCACTGCGCGCGCGCAATGTCACCAAGCGCAACTGGGGGGTGCCGGCCGCCTCATGCAATGACAGCAAGTGGTGATCGTTGCCACTGCCCCGAAAGTAAATCGTGCCCCAACTTCTGTCGGCCACGGTCAAGCCCCAAGTTTGGGTGTAAAAAGTTTCTGCGGCTGCTAAGTCCGGAACTGTGAGTGACACACTTCTCAGTCCAGAGATCCAAGTAGATTTCATTGGTAGTCCTTTTGAATGCGGTTGATTTCAGGCGGCGTTCAGGCCAGCACCATGGCCTAAAAATCGAAGTGCATTGTTAAACGCCAAGGCATCTTGTGTAGGCTGATCTAGCCCCGCTTCGCTTAATCG
>Ga0114960_10003778_pt1 | contig 11478 bp, 13 predicted proteins | sample C_130625_MF_Meta_FD_92637 | JGI IMG/M metagenome (GOLD analysis project Ga0114960, IMG submission 92637) | Freshwater microbial communities from Lake Croche, Canada to study carbon cycling - C_130625_MF_MetaG | ecosystem: Environmental > Aquatic > Freshwater > Lake | place: Lake Croche, Canada...
GGTCGCCCAGCCGCCGAGGTGGTTGGCGAGATAGTTGAGCGACTCAGGGGCTACTTTGCCCAGGGTTTGCCGGTTGTTGCATATAACGCGCCCTATGACTTCACCATTTTGCACTTCGAAGCCCTCAGGCACGGCATCACTCCCCTAGAGAACCCAGGCCCGATTGTCGACCCTCTGGTAATCGACAAGTTTTTAGACAGATATCGCGGCGGAAAACGCCGGCTCGAGCTCACCGCAGAGTTCTACAATGTTGCGCTCACCGACGCACACAACGCCACCGCCGATGCCGTCGCGGCAGGCAAAGTTGCTCAAGCTATTGCTCGCAAGTTCAAAGATCGACTCAGCATCGAGGCATCGCAACTGCACAGTCTTCAGGTCGGTTGGAGCAAAGATCTCGACCTCGATTTTGAACGCTTTATGCAAGGCAAAGACCCGAGCTTCAAAACCCAACTCGGTTGGCCGCTGAAGTTTCAGTCCGAGTAGCGCCGGCAATAAAAAATCCCGGCCTTTCGACGGGGATTTTCTTTTGGCTTGATTAAGCGCCGAAGCCCTTGTAGCGGGTGTTGAATTTTTCGACGCGACCGGCAGAGTCCATGATGCGCTGCTTTCCGGTGTAGAACGGGTGCGATGCTGATGAGATTTCATCATCGAAGACTGGGTAGGTGTTGCCGTCTTCCCACTCGATGGTCTTGGTCGAGGTAACGGTTGAACGGGTGAGGAATGCAACACCCGAGGCTAGGTCGCGAAAAACGATCTGCTCGTACTTTGGGTGGATGTCAGCCTTCATGCGAAAAACTTCCTAAAGTCTAAAATTTTGGCCTGAGCCAGGTTGGATTTGGCGCAACAGCACCAAGGGAAAACTATACCAGATTAATGGGCTCGAACGCGATACCTTCCGTCGATAGCATCGACGCTGAGGGTCATTCCGAAGGCCTCAGAAATCTTCTCTGAGGTAATAGTTGAGCCGATCTCTCCTGCCGCAAAGATTCGACCATTCACCAGGATAAGTGCGTGTGTGAATCCGGTTGGAATCTCTTCGAGATGGTGAGTCACCATAATGATTGCCGGAGCACTAGGTGCCGACGCGTATGCCCCAATGATTCGAATGGTCTGCTCTCGGGCAGCCAAATCTAGGCTTGCCACCGGCTCGTCGAGAAGCAACAACTCTGGGTCGGTCATGACTGCTCGGGCGATTTGAGCTCGTTTTCGCTCACCGTCACTCAGTGTTCCAAATGCTCGGTCGGCAAAGTCTTGCAAGTGCCACTCGGCTAAAACACGCCTGGCCCGTCGCTCGTCGACATCTTCGTATCTTTCATTCCAACGACCGGTTACTGCATAAGAGGCCGTCATAACTGCATCGAGCACTCGTTCAGAGTTGGGAATTCGAGCAGCCAAGGCTGAAGACGCAAAACCAATACGAGTGCGCAGCTCGAAAACATTGACTTGACCCAGCCGCTCGCCCAAGACAACGGTTTCTCCGTTGGTCGGTTGCAGTTGCGCAGCGGCTAGCCTCAAGAGTGTTGTTTTTCCGGCACCGTTTGGTCCGATGATCACCCAGCGCTGATTGTCGTTGACCGTCCAGTCAATGTTGTTCAGAATCGCGTTTGCATCGCGCACCACCGACACGTCTTTCAGACGCAGCACTTCATTCATAGTCGTAGCCTATTTATAAGCCGCTATGGCTTCGCGATAGACCCGAATGGTGTCTTGAGCCACTGCGTCCCAAGAGAAGTGCTCCTCGACGCGCTTGCGACCGGCCAGCCCAAAGTTGGCAATGTCGGGGTTGCCGAGCATCTGGTTGAGCGCAGCGGCAAAATCGGCAACGAACTTGTCTTCGTCTAGGGGTTTGCCAGAGCCGTCTTGCAGCTGTTCGATCGGCACCAGTAGGCCAGTTTCGCCATGTGACACGACTTCTGGAATGCCTCCGGTTGCGGTTGCGACAACCGGGATACCACAAGCCATGGCCTCGAGATTCACGATTCCGAGGGGTTCATAAATCGATGGGCAGGCAAAGACCGTTGCCGACGACAGCACTGCGATAAGTTCTTCGCGGCTCAGATGACGTTCAATCCAGATCACATTGTCGCGTTCCTTCTTGAGTTCATTGACTAGGTCGGTTACCAAAGCTTGGATTTCCTTAGTGTCCAGTGCTCCGGCACAGAGCACCAGCTGAACGTCCTTCGGCAGTGCCCTGGCGGCCTTTAGAAGATAAGGCAATCCCTTTTGCTGGGTGATGCGGCCAACGAACACTACCGAACGCGCAGCGGGGTCCACTCCCAGTGACCGAACCAGCTCTGGATTGGTTGCCGACTGAAACGCGGTCAGATCGATTCCGTTATGCACGACGGTGACCTTGCTTGGTTCGAGTTGAGGATAGGCACGAAGAATGTCTTTGCGCATGCCGTCAGAAACCGCAATGATGCGCGTTGCGCCTTCATAGGCGGTTCGTTCAATCCACGAAGAGAGCCGGTATCCCCCGCCAAGCTGTTCCTCTTTCCAAGGGCGAAGAGGCTCAAGACTGTGGGCCGTAATCAAGTGCGGGATTCCGTGCAGGCTGCTGGCGATCTGCCCAGCAAAGTTGGCATACCAGGTGTGCGAGTGAACCAGGTCGGCACCGGCGACATCCGCGACCATTTCCAGATCTGTCGCGATCGTCTGCAGGGCAGGGTTGGCATCGTCAAAAGTCGACGCATGACCATACGCCTTTGTGCCGACTTCGTCTCGGTCTGCACCAAAACAGCGAACCTGAACTTCGATGTTTTTTCTGAGAACCTGAACCAACTCGGCGACGTGAACACCAGCCCCGCCATAGATTGCTGGCGGATATTCCTTGGTGATCAAATCGATTCTCATATCGCAATGTTAGTGAATGGGTGTAGTAGCGAATAACATTTGGCTATGACCAAGAAGCAACGAGTATTCGGAATGGTTCTCGCCGGAGGTGAAGGCAAGCGCCTTATGCCGTTGACAGCAGACCGAGCAAAACCGGCGGTGCCATTCGGCGGCTCTTACCGGCTAATCGATTTTGCGCTCTCGAACCTCGTGAACTCGGGGCTAAGACGCATCGTGGTGCTCACTCAATACAAGTCGCACTCGCTCGACCGTCACATTTCGCAGACCTGGCGCATGTCTCCCCTGCTCGGGTCTTACGTCGCATCGGTTCCGGCCCAGCAGAGGTTGGGCAAGCGCTGGTTCTCAGGAAGCGCAGACGCGATTTTGCAAAGCATGAACCTACTCAGTGACGAGCGCCCAGACATCGTCGTGGTGGTCGGAGCTGACCACGTTTATCGAATGGACTTCGACCAGATGGTTCAGTCACACATTGCATCGGGCAAGGGTGTGACTGTCGCAGCTATCCGCCAACCGATTTCGATGGCGAACCAGTTCGGAGTTATCGAGGTCGATTCCAAAAATTCGAGCAAGATCATGGCCTTCCGAGAGAAGCCACAAGATCCCAAGGGGCTGCCTGATTCTCCTAACGAGGTTTTGGCTTCGATGGGAAACTACGTCTTCACCGCTTCCTCACTCATCGAGGCCATCGAACAAGACGCCCTTCGCGAAGATTCAAACCACGACATGGGCGGCGACATAGTGCCTTACATGGTCAGCAAAGATGACGCCGGCGTCTACGACTTCACTTTCAATGAGATTCCAGGATCCACCGAACGCGACCACTCCTATTGGCGCGATGTAGGAACGATTGACTCCTACTACGACGCACACATGGATCTGATCTCCGTGATGCCAATCTTCAACCTTTACAACACGGATTGGCCGATTTTCACTCAGCAAGTAAATCTGCCGCCGGCCAAGTTTGTGCATGACGGTGAGGGCAACCAGGGTCGCACCACCGATTCAATTGTTTCTCTGGGTGTGGTCGTTTCTGGCGGAATTGTCGAGCGCTCGGTGCTCTCACCGTGGGTGAAGGTATCTTCGCACGCCCTGGTCACCGACAGTGTGATTTTGGTTGGCGTGCTGATTGGGCGCAACGCGACGGTGCGCCGGGCTATTTTGGATAAGGGAGTTGTCGTCGCCGACGGAGCCATGATCGGTGTCGATGCCCAGCGTGATGCTGAGCGCGGCTTCACCATAACCGAAACAGGCATCACCGTGGTTGGCAAGGGCGTAGTAGTAAATCCGTGACCCGTTTCTTAGTGGTTTTTGATGTTGACTCAACACTCATCGAAGACGAAGTAATCGAACTCTTGGCAGAAGCCGCTGGAAAGCGGGCCGAAGTAGCCGCAGTGACCGAACGCGCCATGCTCGGCGAAATCGATTTTGCGCAGTCACTTCGAGACCGAGTTGCCACTCTTGCTGGCCTTGACGAATCGGTAATAGATGAAACGTTCGATCGAATCAAGGTGACAACTGGTGCTCAAAAGTTAATCGACGCAGTGCACAGTGAGGGTGGCAAAGTTGCTGCAGTCTCGGGTGGATTCAGTCAGCTGCTCGCTCCGCTCGCAAGTAAGTTGTCGATCGACTTTTTTCAGGCAAACGAGCTAGGGGTGACCCTAGGCAAGTTGACGGGGCAGGTCACGGGGACAATTGTTGATCGCCAGGCTAAGGCCGAGGCACTTGCGCGTTGGGCTGCTGAACTTGGACTGGGCCTAAACCGAACGATTGCAGTTGGCGATGGCGCTAACGATCTCGACATGATGAAGATCGCCGGACTGAGCGTTGCATTCAATGCAAAGCCGTTGGTGCGAGAACAGGCTCAACTGGCTGTGGCCAATCAGGACCTAACCGAACTTATTAAGGTTCTGGGCCTCTAGCCAATCAAAAACGGGCACCGCGAAAGCGTATGCCCGTTTTTCGTTTGGTGTCTTATGCGCCTGTTGAGTGCAAACCACCGTCTACGTGAATGAGTTCTCCGGTGGTTGCCGGAAACCAGTCACTCAGCAAAGCAATGATTCCGCGCGAAGCGGCCTCGGTGTCGGTTAGGTCCCACCCGAGTGGTGCGCGCTCGACCCATAGGTCTTCCATGGTCGAGAACCCTGGGATGCCCTTAGCGGCAGTGGTTCGAAGTGGTCCGGCAGAAATCAGGTTGACACGGATGCCGTCCTTGCCCAGGTACCGCGCCAGGTAGCGGCTAGTCGACTCGAAGGCTGCCTTCGCTACACCCATCCAGTCGTAAACCGGCCACGATACGGTGGCGTCGAAGGTCAGCCCGACGACGCTTGACCCCTTGCCCAGTAGGCCCTTGGCTGCAACGGTGATCGACTTCAGCGAATAAGCAGAGACGTGGACAGCAGTCGATACGTCTTCCCACTCCGTCTCCAAGAAGTTTCCACCAAGGGCAGTCTGTGGAGCGAAGGCGATAGCGTGGACGATTCCGTCGAGGTGAGGCAGGTGCTCTCTTACGCGAGACTCCAGGGCCGCCAGGTCATCTGCGTTGGTGGCATCGAGTTCGATAACTGGAGCGGGCTTCGGAAGACGCTCAGCGATTTTGGTTGTGATTGGCAACATGCGCCCAAAAGACGATAGAACGATTTCTGCGCCCTGCTCTTGAGCCAGACGTGCAACGGTGAATGCGATCGAAGCCTCGGTTAGAACACCGGTGACCAGAATCTTCTTGCCTTCTAAGATTCCCATTATTTTCCTTTAGTTTGGGGGTTCTTCAATTGTCGCAGATTTAGCGAGATTCTGGGCTAGTGACCCATGCCGAGTCCGCCATCCACAGGGATGACTGCGCCCGAAATGTACGAGGCATCATCAGACGCCAGCCAAGCGACGACTTTGGCTACTTCTTCTGGCTGGGCAAATCGACCTGCAGGAATGGTCTTTTTATACTGGGCGACAATCTCTTCTGGAAGATTTGTCGTCATGTCTGTGTCGATGAATCCTGGAGCAACAACGTTCGCTGTGATTCCTCGGGCACCGAGTTCGCGTGTTAGCGAACGTGCCATTCCGACGAGTCCAGACTTCGACGCCGAGTAGTTGACTTGACCAGCGCTACCCAGGAGAGCAACAACACTGCCGATGAAAATGACTCGGCCGAACTTTGCCTTAATCATTCCCTTGGTTGCGCGTCTCAAAACTCGAAAAGCACCATTTAGGTTGGTGTCGATAACCTCTTCGAACTCCTCGTCGGTCATTCGCATGAGCAAAGTGTCTTTGATGATGCCGGCGTTAGCAACTAGAACCTCGACAGGCCCGAGTTTTTCTTCTATCTCGGCAAAGGCGGCATCTAGTGAGTTCGCGTCGGTCATGTCTGCCTTCACCGAAAGAGCGCCTGCAGGGCCTTCGCCCGAGCGCACAGTCACGGCAACTCGGTGCCCTTGTTTTATGAATTCCTCAGCTACGGCTCGGCCGATGCCTCGGTTGCCGCCCGTAATTAGTACAGTTCTTGGAGTGGTCATCTCTGCCTCTTGATTAGTGGGAATACTGCCACAGCATTGGGGTTTATGAACACAAGAAGTCTAGTCGCACGCGGGGGCAAGAGCCCCAGAAGCCCGGAGCATTAGGTGTCACAACCGCAATCGGTAACATCGCTAGCTGTTTCGCCAGAAATTGAGCGACGAAACCGCATGATCAAGTACACCATCGCGATGACTATTCGCGTTGCCTGTCTGATCTTGGCCATGGTTATCCAAGGCTGGTTGATGTGGGTATTTTTTGCAGGTGCAATTTTTCTCCCCTATTTCGCTGTGGTTTTGGCAAACGCTCACGGAGATGGCGAGCAAACAGCTCCGGCGCCAAAGGCCGTTGCACCAACTTTGGCTATTTCGGCTGAGCAATTCTTGAACGCAGAGCGCAAGCCCGACTAGCACCGCTATTCTCAACTTGATGCAAAATATCTGCTCTAGGGCTGGCTGTCGCGAAAACGCTGTGCGGCTGATCGACTGGCGGAACCCAAGGATTCACCATCAAGACCGGGTCAAGACCTGGTCAGCGTGCGAAAATCATTTGTCGTTTCTGGTTGACTATTTACAGAGTCGAGGATTCCTAATCGGCACGAGAGACCTATGAGCTATTTTCGAAAGTCCTATAAGCGCTGGCTAGCCTGGCTGCTTCTCGCTACTCTTTTTGCGATTGCCTGCGGTTTTCTCTCAGATTGGCAGTTTCACCGTAGGGCCGATCGAGTAGCGCAGATTGCTGTGGTTCAGAAGAATTTCGGTGCCAAGCCGGTTCTAGCTGAAAGCGTCTTGAAGCAGGGTGCCACCGCGAGCCAAATCCTGTGGCGTCCAGTGATTCTTTATGGGCGGTATCTAAACGACAAGGCCATGCTGGTGCGAAATCGCCCACTAAATGGGCAGCCAGGTTTCGAGCAAGTGATTCCCTTCGACTCCACAATTGGAACCTTCTTGATTGATCTTGGTTGGCTGCCGACCGGAAACCTCCAAGACTCCCCCGACCGAAATCCTTTGCCAAGTGAAAATGCGCAAAAAATTTTGGTGCGGCTCTTGGCTAGCGAACCTTCGCTAAATCGCGATGCGCCAGCAGGGCAACTCGCTGACATTCACCTGCCGAGCGCTGCGAGCAAAATGGCCGCTCCAATCGACCTGAGTTGGTACGGTCAACTGGTTTCCAACAACACCAGCAAACTGCCGTTGCAGATAACCAAGCCTTCAACTGACGAGGGCAATCATCTGTCTTATGCAATCCAATGGATCATGTTCGCGCTGATGGCTTTTGCGTTCTTAGTTTGGGCTGTGCGCAAAGAGATTGATTTTGCTAAGAGTGAGTCAGATCCCGACTATAAAGCGCCGACCAGGCGCAAGACTCGGGCTGCCATTGATGCCCAAGCAGAAGATTCATCAGACTAGGAAAGCTGAATCAGTTCGGCGTAGGACTCATTCCAGTGGTCCTCAACGCCATCGGGCAAAATCAAAACTCGTTCGGGATTCAATGCCAAAACCGCTCCCTCGTCGTGAGAGACCAAGACCACTGCTCCGGTGAAGGTTGCCAAGGCTCTGAGAATCTCTTCTCGGCTAGCTGGGTCAAGGTTGTTTGTGGGCTCATCCAGTAGCAGAACATTTGCCGATGACACTACTAGCGACGCAAGGGCCAGGCGGGTCTTTTCGCCGCCACTCAATACAGCAGCCGGCTTGTCAACATCGTCGCCACTAAATAGAAACGAGCCAAGCACCTTGCGAGCGTCGGTGTCTGCCAGATGCGGTGCTGCCGCCTGCATGTTTTGAAGCACCGACTTCTTAACATCTAGGGTTTCGTGCTCTTGGGCGTAATAGCCAATCTTTAGGCCAAAACCTGGTTCAATTTGGCCGGTATCAGGTTTGTCGATTCCGGCTAGCATGCGCAACAGAGTAGTCTTTCCGGCTCCGTTGAGGCCTAGAACAACAACCTTTGATCCTTTGTCGATGGCAAGGTCAACAGCCGTGAAGATTTCGAGAGAGCCATAAGATTTGGAGAGATTAGAAGCCATCAGAGGCGTCTTGCCACAAGGAGCAGGGTCAGGGAATCGAATCTTGGCAACCCGGTCTACCTCGCGAACGTCCTCAAGCCCCGAAAGCAGGCGTTCGGCGCGCTTAACCATCTGTTGTGCGGCAACGGCTTTAGTGGCTTTAGCACCGAATTTGGCTGCCTGTAGCTGCAACTGAGTTGCCTTCTTCTCGGCGTTAGCGCGGTCGCGTTTGCGACGTTCTTCATCTGCTTCGCGCTGCTTCTGATAAGCGCGCCAGCCCATGTTGTAAACATCAATGACGGTTCGCATGGCATCGAGATAAAACACCCGATTGACGGTCTCGCCTACGAGGTCGACATCGTGGCTAATGACAATCAATCCGCCCTGGTAGGTCTTCAAGAATTCGCGAAGCCAAACCACAGAGTCGGCATCCAGGTGGTTAGTCGGTTCGTCGAGGATCATCGTTTCGGCGCCGCTGAAAAGAATTCGAGCAAGCTCGATGCGCCTGCGCTGACCACCTGAAAGTGTCTTCAGGGGCTGGCTAAGAATGTTCTCCTTGATACCCAAATTGCTCGCAATGGCATCGGCTTCGGCCTCGGCTGCATATCCGCCCTGCGCAACAAAGTGCTCCTCTGCTGCCGAGTACTTCTTCATCCCGTTCTCATAGACCGCTTGGTCGACGGAGCCCATGTCTTCGGAATACTTTGCCATTCTGGCGAGAACTTCTCCAAGACCTCGGGCGTTGAGAATGCGGTTGCGAGCTGTTTCTTCTGGGTCGCCCGAACGAGGGTCTTGAGGCAAGTAGCCGATTTCTCCGACTGTCTCGACATTGCCAGCAGTTGGCGGCATGTCGCCAGAGAGCACCTTGGTAAGAGTGGTTTTACCGGCGCCGTTTCTGCCGACTAGCCCAACTTTGTCGCCCTTGTCGACGCGGAAGGTTACATTCTGCATGAGCACGCGCGCGCCAATACGTATTTCCAAATCGCGCACGCTGATCATTGCAAGCCTTTGGCTAAGAAGTTGTTGTTGCCGGTTTGGCAGCTATTAAATGGCAAAACCGATGGCACGCATTTGCTCGCGGCCGTCTTCGGTGATTTTCTCAGGACCCCATGGCGGCATCCAAACCCAGTTGATTCTGAAGGCCTCCACAACGTTGTCGAGGGCCGCGGCAGTCTGTTCTTCAAGGATGTCGGTCAACGGGCAGCCAGCCGAGGTCAGAGTCATGTTGATCAGCAGGTGACCGTCGTCTTCGCTTGCCTCGAGGCCATAAATCAGGCCGAGGTCGACAATGTTTACGCCGATTTCTGGATCGATGACCTCTTTGAGGGCCTCGATGACTTCGTCGTATTTCTTAGGTTCAAGTTCTACTGGCATTAAGCCCTAACGTAGCGGTCATAGCCTTCGGCTTCAAGTCTGTCGGCCAACTCTGGTCCGCCTTCTTCAGCAACCTGACCGGCAACGAAGACGTGAACGAAATCTGGCTTGATGTACTTCAAGATTCGGGTGTAGTGGGTGATCAGAAGAATTCCGAGATCGCTGGAGGCCTTGGCTCGGTTCACTCCCTCTGACACGGTCTTTAGCGCGTCAACGTCTAGACCGGAGTCGGTTTCGTCTAGGACGGCAAACTTGGGCTTCAGTAGTTCAAGCTGCAGAATCTCGTGGCGTTTCTTTTCGCCGCCCGAGAATCCTTCATTCACATTACGTTCGGTGAATGCTGAGTCCATGCGCAGGCCTTCCATGGTCTCGCGAACCTCTTTGATCCAGGTGCGCAAGGCTGGAGCCTCGCCGGTGATCGCGGTTTTAGCTGTGCGCAAAAAGTTGCTCACCGAAACGCCAGGAATCTCAACCGGGTACTGCATCGCCAAGAACAGGCCGGCGCGAGCACGCTCGTCGACACTCATTTCGAGGACATTTTCGCCGTCGAGCAGAATCTCACCCTCGGTAACTTCGTACTTCGGGTGACCGGCGATCGAATATGCCAGGGTCGATTTGCCTGAACCGTTAGGGCCCATGATTGCGTGGGTCTCGCCACTGCGGATGATTAGGTCCACGCCGCGGAGGATTTCCTTTTTGCCCTGATCGGTGTCTACCGAAACATGCAGGTTCTTGATCTGAAGAGTTGACATGGGTCTTCTTTCGCTTCTATTTGGCTTCGTATTCGAGCCAGATGACGCCGTTTTCTATGAACGTGTCATAGACGGCTACTGGCTCATAGGCTGGCAGAGATAGTGGAGCTCCGGTTTCGAGCGAAAACTTGGCGCCGTGCGCCCAGCACTCAATGGAATTTTCGTCGACGAAACCCTCGCTGAGTGAGATTTCGCCATGAGAGCACTTATCGTCAATGGCCTTTACATCGCCACCTTTAGTGCGGGCGATGGCGATGGCGTGGTCGCCGACCTTTACTCTGATGGCGCGGCCAGGCTTGATGTCTTCGACTGGGCAGATCTCGATTGCCATTAGTTAACGCTCCTAGCTAGCTCGGCCTCGATTGATTCGGTTAGGCGCGCCTCAATTTCGGCAACACCAATTTGCTGGATGATTTCGTTCAAGAAGCCGTAGACAACGAGTCGACGTGCCTCTGACTCGCTAATTCCGCGAGCCTGTAAATAGAACAACTGCTCGTCGTCGAAACGGCCCGAGGCGCTGGCGTGGCCGGCTCCTTCGATCTTGCCGGTTTCAATCTCGAGGTTTGGAACAGAGTCGGCACGTGCGCCCTCGGTTAGCAAAAGATTGCGGTTCAACTCGTAGGTGTCGGTTCCTTCAGCCTCTTTGCGAATCAAAACATCGCCCACCCAAACGGTGTGTGCCTTCTGTCCCTGAAGTGCGCCCTTATAGGTGACACGTGATTTGCAGTTGGCAACCGAGTGGTCGATGTATGGACGGTGCTCTAGGTGCTGACCGGCATCGGCGAAGTACATTCCCAGAAGCTCAGCGTCGCCGCCAGGTGCTGTGTAGTTGACCGATGGGGTGATTCGCACGGTTTTGCCGCCGAGGCTAATCACAATGTGCTTGAGCTTGGAGTTTCTTCCGAGCTTGCAAAAGTGCGAAGCCACGTGAACGCTGTCGTCGTCCCAGTCTTGAATGCTAACGACGGTCAAGTTGGCCTCGTCGCCCAC
>Ga0114960_10003779_pt1 | contig 11478 bp, 13 predicted proteins | sample C_130625_MF_Meta_FD_92637 | JGI IMG/M metagenome (GOLD analysis project Ga0114960, IMG submission 92637) | Freshwater microbial communities from Lake Croche, Canada to study carbon cycling - C_130625_MF_MetaG | ecosystem: Environmental > Aquatic > Freshwater > Lake | place: Lake Croche, Canada...
AATGATCTTCGATAAATGAAATGATCTTCGATAAATGAAATGATCTTCGATAAATGAAATGATCTTCGATAAATTATATAATAGTATTATTTATATAATGAAACATACTCTTTCTAAACGCAGACTATCTAAACGAAATGGGAGATCAAAAAACCGAAGGTCTATGCGTCGCCGCCGAATAATGGGAGGCGAAGGTGCTCTTGCAAAGGCAGTTAATGCTATTAAACAATCTGGAGAATCCGAACTACAGGTAATTACACGCGTATTGAATATGACTAACACTGATCTTGAAGCTATACCAGAAAATGGTAGATCAAATATAGAAATAATACATCAACATGCGATAAAAGTAGATCCTGACTATAGAGGAAATATAACTAATACAGCAGACGTAGCAGTCGTACTGAATACATATATAGAAGATAAAAAAAAGAATCTATCTAACCCGATATATCGCTTGTATAAACACGCGTTAGGAATATCTGATTTTGAGAATTATGTCAAAACGGTGAAACAGAAGATGGCGGAGAAAGTAGCCGCGAAGGAGGAAGAGGCACGACAAGAAGAAGTAGCCGCGAAGGAGGAAGAGGCACGACAAAACGGAGTTAGCACGAAAATAGATGATGCCGCAAAAACTGTTACACTTTATTATAATGAATCGTCAATGTGGCAACATCTTAATATACAAAATCCAAATGGGTATATATCATCTTATGGACAGAGCCTCCGGGAGAACTACCTAGGATATAATGTAATTGAAAAAAGAGTAGCATAAAAATAATAAAACAACAAATCCCACAATGAAGGGGGCTTGGATAGTGCGTAATAGTTGGGGGTCTAAGTGGGGCGCTGCTGGATATTTTTATCTTCCATACCCTTATTTAACGAACCTAGATTTGGCGGGTGATTTGTGGGCATTGGACACAGTGAAATAAATATATCTGTTTATTTTATAATATAAAAATGTCCGGTGAAGAAGATCTAGGAAATGATCATACGAGAGCTTCAATACCCAGTGAAGAAGATGAAGATGGATATGATCCTACGAGAGCTTCAATGATAAGTGAATTCGATGCCCACGCGGATCTAGGAACCGGCTTTAAATATCAGAATGAACACCTTGCCAAAGAAGCCGCGAAAAAAGAAGGATTTGGCTATAAAATTGATTATGACAATAAAACTGTTTCATTATATTTAAATATATCTAGAATAATTCAAACACAAGCCAAACCTTCCAAAATATATGCATTAGAAAGTATGTTGAGAAATCAATACCCTGGATATGAAATAAAAGCACAACGAATCGGCGGTCGATCCAAGAAAATGAGAGAAAAAAGATTAACAAAATCCAGAAAATCCAAAAAGAAGGGAAAGACATTTAGGAAAAAAGGGTTCTTCTTCTAAAAACAAAATTGATCTGCTTTTTCTCGAAATAAAAGGTTAGCATAGCTTTCGCTAAAATGAATCTGATTATTGTTTTGTTCCTTGTCTTGATCGCGGCCTCCATGTTTACTGGCGTCTCTGCTACAAAAGCATCGCGCCGTCGGGCTCGGAATAACTACCGGAATACCCGTTATGCGGTTTCGCAAGAGGAAAATCTTGCACGAATCCTCGGCTCCAACGAGCTCTCCCTTTTCAATGTCGATCAGATGCGTTCTAATGGACATTATAACAAAGCCATGTGCGGCTACATGAACGAGCATATGTTTATCAATGGCTCGCTTGTGGAATACACAGAGGCCGTCCAATCGGCCTTTACCAAAGAATATTTTGCAACTATTTACCAAAGAAAATACTTCCCCTTGACACACAGGCCTGCAGGTGAGGTCTGGCTCAATGCCACCGAAAACCATGTGCGGCGTTTCTATAGACTCCATTGTCCTACTCCGATTGAATACGATGTCCTTCTAACAGGAGTCGTCGCTTTCGTCTTCTTCTGGTGCTGTATACTAACTATGATGTCGTGTTTCTTATGTATGTTTCGTTATATGGAAGAACAAGCAAAAACGAAAAGAATGGAAAGAGAACGGCGCGAAAGACACCGTCTTCGATAAACTAGATCTAGATTAGACTTGTATATGATTTCTTCCGTGTGCCTTCTTCCGTCTGCCTTCTTCCGTCTGCCTTCTTCCGTCTGCCTTCTGCCTTACATTTTTATTGTGTCGACCACACTTTATCTATAGGTGTTAAACAAAACATCCATAATGGGCAAAAACAAACAATAGTTGCAATTTAGCAATCGATGATGTTTTACGTGATGGTCATACAACACCGAAGAGTGCGACACTAATCCGCTCGTAATATAGAGATAAATCGTGATAAAATGCTCCGCCCAATTCATCTGCAAAAAGACGATGGGCAGGGCCAGGGCAAAGACCAGCGCCGACACATCGACCAAATCGAAATAGAATGTATCGAATGGATGGACATCTATAATGGTGTGGTGGGTAGAATGAAAATTTCGGTAAAACCACCGCAGATGGACTAGCCGGTGGTATGCGTAATACAGGATCTCCACGAGAACAACATAGGCTGCGATTTGGACCAAGGACTGCGACCATGTATGAACGTCGTTTGTGATGTATTTGTGAAATACATAGATCGATAGGAGGAGGCCTTCGACTATGGCGATTCCCGAAGACACCGCCATAGTAGCCGCCTTTTTTTGGTAGATCTCAACCGTGTCGTTTGGATTGAAAAACGGTTTACCGAATGCCTCGCATATACCGTAGGCCGTCCCTACTGCTAATCCAAAGGTACCTATGAAAAACCCGATCGACCAAACAACGTCCATTTTACTACAGATACTCATAATATGATCAAAGAGTTTATATGGATTTCGTATATCGTTTAGAGCGACGACGACAGCGACACAACTCTTGGAAAAAAGAGAATGTCCAAGCACGACATCATGAGCAATTTCTCGCATCGATATTCCGCGCGTATTTTGTGAAATTGCATCTGCACACCAATCTTTTCTTTTGCGCCCCATCTTGTTGAGCATTGGATCCATTCCATTAAATCGATACAAGACAACCCTTCTTCATACGCGGCCGACACGGCATCAACTAGTAAGGCGTGATCTATTGATCCACAGGACAAGTCCAAGAGTTGATCAAAGAGGGTATATCGATCAGGCATCCACCGGGGTCCATAGACCCTCGACAAATGGTATTGATGTAGATTCTGGACTTGGCCATCGGGATCCATATATTCCGGCACATAAATCTCGCAAAAACGGGATAAAATCGGATTCAACAGTTTTTCCTTGTTTTCTACTACAATGAAAAACCGCGTATTATAACTAAAGAGCTCAATGCATCTACGCAGGGCACTCTGCGCATCAATTGTCAAACTATCTGCGTTAAATAGGACGATGGTTTTGAACGAAACCCCTTGCATTCCTTGGACATTGGTTTTGGCGAAGAACTTTAGCTCATCTCGGATAAACTTGATGCCCTTACCATGCGTGCAATTAACAAACATAACATTGGTTTTGAGTTTGGCTTTATCTTGGTCGTAGATCTTGTTGATAAACTCATAGACCAAGGTGCGCTTCCCAGTACCGGGAGATCCGTGGAAAATCAGATGGGGCACTGTTTTGGTGCGGTAAAAATAATCCAGTTTTTGGCGGATGGAATCGTGGATGGGTAGTTGGTCCATGGATCCTATGGATGAATCGATCAATTGGTTAGTAGATTCTTGGACAAAGTATTTAGGCTGTTTTCCAAGATTTAGGAGTTTTGGTATTCTAGGGATCTTGAATCTTAGAAAATGAATATAACGATTTCAATATATATATAGTATTATAATAAAAATGACTAAATATAGCGGTGAACCCTCTCGAACAAATGATGATAGCGTTAAAATTGATGCTCCTATGAAAGAATCATGGATAAAGTTAAACGCAATGGATTATTCGAAGAAAACACACAAAGAACTTGTTGCAATTTGCAAAGAAACGAATATCAAGGGATATAGTGGAAAGAAAAAGGATGCTATTATAAAACTCTTGATAGAAGGTACGATAGAAGGTACGATAGAAGGTACGATAGAAGGTACGATAGAAACTTCAAAGTCTTCTGCATCGATACTCCAGCCTCTAGAAAATGTAGTCGTTGTAAATGAGGACGAACCCGTTGCAACAGAATATCATGTAGGAAACGCATTCGACTTTCTAGAAAAAGACAACAATACCTATCAATGTATCTACCTGGACCCACCTTATGCAAGTGGTAGGGATTACAAGTTCGCAGAGAAAGACAAAACCGCCGCATTTACGGACAAATTTACACCAGAAAACTACAAAGAGTGGTTATCCAAGCTCATAGGATTATGCAAAAGGAGGTTATCGAAGGGCGGCACACTTTGGTTTCATATTGCTGCAGAATATTCATTCATTCCCGAACAAATCCTTCGCACAGAATTCAAAGAAGTGGAGAAAAACTTCTGGAAGAAATCACACGGAAAAAACACTGTAAAGAACAAGATGGGTGCAGTGATCGATATTATCTTCAGATGCTACAACTCCACACCCGTATTTCACCTACAACACGTCCCGCTGGATGCATATTATTTCGAAAATTCATATAAAAATAAGGATGAACGAGGATTGTATGCTCTTGGTTCATTACGTTTTGATAAAACTCGGTGTGGAAATAACTACGAGATAACAAACGGGGGCATCGTATACAAAGCCCCCTATGGCTGGAAAATCAAAAAGGGGGAGATGGAACGTCTCATTTCCGAAAACCGTATCCATTTTGTAATACCCAATGATAAACGTGCTGGAAATCTATACAAGAAACTATACAAGGCAGAATGCAAGGGGAAACCCCTTTCCAATTTGTGGGACGATATTTCATATATTACAAGAACACAACAAGATCCAAGAACATACCCCACACAAAAACCACTAAAGCTTCTTCAGCGAATTATAGCGATATCAACAAATAGTGGGGATTTGGTATTAGATCCGACCGCGGGAAGTGGAACTACAGGAGTCGCCTGTAAAACTCTTGGACGTAGATGGCGTCTAATAGATATTAATGAGGATGCTAAAAAAATATTTGATAAACGTATTACAGAGATGGATCCTATCAGTGAGGAAGAGGATTCAAGTCTTATTGAAGAGAGCGGCGATCTTTCCGACGATCCTGTCTAAATTATGACCGAGATTGTGTTTCTTTGTATACTCCTTTACTGAATCCCGTATCTCTTCCAGTGAGGCATTATCGATATGCCCCGCTCTAAATTCGTATACTTTTTTTGCAAGGACGCGTGAAAGAGTGGTATTCTCCGTAAAATCTAATGCATCGTCTCTATAGCGGTCGCTTAGGAATTCGGGTCTAACGCAACAATCGATAGTATCACTTTTCTTGGAATTGCAGTGAACGCATAATGTTTGTTTGTTTATAATACGATCAGACCCTCCTTTTGCTAATGGTAGAATGTGATCTACCGCGAGTTTGTGCGTTCCTTCACACCTCTCGCATTTATCTTTTTTTTTATAGTGGATTCCATCTTTATCCGGCATAAAGATGAAATCGCGAAGTCCTCCATTCCCTTGGCTATTTCCAATCGAACACAGTAGGCAGTGATTGTGCAGACCACACTCCATCGAGATTGAGATATGAAATTCCATAGGATACTTTGACGTCTTGCATTTTGAACAATCCTTGGTTTCTCCATATGTTTCGATGTATGTCTCCCGTATTTGTTGAGCCGTCATATCTTGAAACTTTTCCCGACACCGCTTTATGCGATCCGCTCTACGATTCTTTTGACATGTAATACAGGCTCCTTGCAGTCCCCTTCCTCCTTTATTCAGATAAAACATACGAATGGGGAGAATTCTTTCTCCCTCGTGTTTCCCGTCTGTGCATTTCGCAGTAGGGCTGCTTGTCTCGATTTCAGTGTATGATTCATCTTGGGTTCTTGCAGTGTTAAACCCTAGATTTGTGGTTTTTCGCTGGGACATTTATATATTAGGATGAGACTTTGGATGATTGCTGATTTACCATGATTTGTATTTCTGTATCAATTTTGTTTATTTTGGGAATGGAATGAATGTGGGATCTTGTATTTAGGAGTTTATAGATTCTAGGATTTATGGAATGGGAGGTTCTTATTTAGGCATTTCCTGGAAATTATTTTCTTTTGGCCACTTTTTTCGGGGAAAAATGTACAAGCGTTTTTGGAAACATGATGGAAACACTCTTTACGCCGGATTTTTAATATGAAAGAAGTATCATTATATTAATATATATTGATATATGCCGCGTAAGAGTCGACATTTAGGAAGAAAGTCAAGGATAAATATTAATCGAAGTAGGATCCGAAATAGTAAAAAAATGAGGGGGGGGGGCAGATTGGAGGACTTGGCTAAAGTAGTCATCATAGAATATTATAATGGAGAAATAAAAAAAGAAACTTTAGATAAACTACTACATACAGAAGGTATTGATGATACAAAAGGTATTGATAAAAAAACTAAAGTGGAGCAAGGGTATAGTATTAAACCTCTTTTCACTGATATGAATCCTCAACACAAAGTTGACCCCGAAACTATTTTTTTTTATCACACAAGTGATCCAACAAAAAATGCAGATAAAGAAGCGATAACACTAATAGACCGTCGATGGAAAGATATCAAAAGTCTGTGTAATCGGTATGGACTAGAAACAAAGTTCGAGGAAACAAGCTTCGGTCCGAAGAATATCTACAGTACACGGTTAATAGATTGGCTCGTAAAGGGAGCACAAACCATGGTAATCGAAATCTGCAAACCTAGTTCGGTGAACCCTTATGTACCAGATGGGCATGGATTTGCAATGTCTGCGGCTCCTGCTTTTGATTCTGGCGGGGGGGTGTCGTGTTTGGCGTCGTAAATGAAAAATATTATATTTTGATATATATATGCCGCGTAAAACTAGACGTTTAGGAAGAAAATCAAAGAGAAATTTTAAGAAATCTCGTAGAACACAAAGTAAAAAAACGATGATGGATGGGGGGGGGGCAAGGTGGGAACTTATTATGGAAAGGATTCTTTTATTTTATAGGGAGCAAAGATTTAAACCCGATCTATTGGACCGCGTTGCTGATCCATATAAAGTACATATGTCAGGGGAATATTTTACTGATAAAGATGGTTCAACAAACCATAATAAAGAAGCGTATGATAAAATCAAAAAAAAATGGGAAGCATATAAAAAAACATTAGTAAAAAGTAAATCATGGTTATTTGGTACAACGTATTCTGAAGAATTAGATGAATATGATAATGATGAGTTTAACTTTGGAACTACAACAACAAAAATGATTAGTTGGCTTGAGCAAGGAGCTCCTGGAACTGAATCTCCAACACTAGCTGACATATATCCATCTAAGTAGATTACCTATCCAACTTTAACAATATTCGCTAATTCCTTGGTTCGGACATATTTCTCCGAATTCATACATCTCCGACGTAAATTGCAACTCAAACAAGCCAAGACAACATTGTCTCGGTTATGACCCCGCGAGTTGTCCAAGCGTTCCAGAGTCCACTGCCGAGGTTCGCGAACGTACTCATATAATAGTGCAACTTGTGTCTTGCAATAATAACACTTTAGCTCAGAGGATCGAAATAGATCGAACACGTCGCGTAATACAACAAATTGGGATTCCAAGAAAAGCCCTTTTTCACAATCTTGGGCTTTGTATCCCGCGATTTTCGCGCGAACCTGTTGCTCTAATCTATGCAACACGGATTGTTCTACGGAGTCGCAGTCCAAGATTGATGAATCCGATCCCGCTATCAATAGGTGCATCGACGGATCCAAGAGATTCTTGGACAGCGAAGTCCAAGAGTTGGTCGAGGTTATGACCCGTTTTGTCTTGGGTTTTTCGGTTTTCACGGTTTTTGTGGGTTTCTTTGACATAGAGGGTTCTAATGAAACCACCTTTATAGCTACGTTTTGTACAGTCTTGTCTAAATTCATATACTTTAGACAAGATATATTTCACTCTAATAAAACTAAGACACCGCTAGACGGTTTAATTCCCGCCCGAATGATTGGATAACAAAAACGGCTAAATAACTATCTACGACGGCGATTTGTTTTTCTACGGTTGGAACGTTTGAATCGTTTGGTTTTTCTACCTCCTACATGAGGTTGTTCTTCTTCTTCTTCATCATCATCATCATCATCATGGTTTGTTCTTTTACTTCTTGTTCTTTGTGCTCGACGATGACACATAATATCGTTAAGAAAAACTAAACCATTTGTATAATAGTAATTACGGAGTGCTTTGCTTACTGGTTTATCTTTTAGCACTTCTGGGTCGACATTTGCTGTATCAAAATTTTCTTCAATTTCCTCCAATAAAGCAATGAAAGTAGCAAAATTTCGTCCAATTTTCTGCGCCAGTTTATTAATATCAAACTTAAAATATAGTTTATCTTTATTCGGACAATCCGATGTGTGGCAAATCATCCCAGGGAAGGATTCCACAGTAGATTTTTCACAAACAGGACATTCATATTCCCCATTATCAATTTTTAATGCTTCATATGTTACTAGTTGTTGATAGAAAACCCGCCGAATATATTGTTCAGGATTCAAACAATGTTTGAGCATTATACTATTATTATCATACCATCCAGGTAGATATGCATTAAGTAGTATTATTTGAATTTTCGTTATATTGCTCATTTCGGCAAAAGTCAAAGTTCTATCCATAGCCAGAGAGGCGTACGCTTTTCTTCTGTTGTCTCTGTCTCTGTTGTATTTAACCATCAAACGTTTCTTATATTAACCAAAGATTTTATTTCTGTATGAAACATCTGACTCTAATGCATACTTATCACGTTTTTTACACGGATCAATATTTTACACTCTTGAAGATTATAAACCGCCTTCGGTCATTCAGTCTTCAAGGAAAACATTGCCGATAAATGAATTAAAATGCACACATAGGATGCGGATTTAAACATATTTATGTTTTTCGTAATGTCCCGAATACCAGTTCAATATATCCAACCATAGTGTGATTACGAGTTTGATAATAAGATAATACACCCTTGAACATTTTTACAAGTTGTTAGAACTTGTAAAAATGGGAAACGTTTCCGATAAATCAATTGAAAGGCAAACCGCCATATGCTTGTAAAAATGTTCATCGGCGTAAAACACAGTACTATATCATTGTTTTTCTTCTCACAAAAGATAAAATGCCACGTCAACACGATACAAATATACTATGATAAAAAGAAGATAAACATATTTAGCGTCTACTATATAAAAGGAACACTATAGATCATGTTTACAACACCCACTAACGACGCACCAACCACAGGAGAAACCCCGCCTATTCACAAGTTGAACAATACACTTTACTCGCACGGGCAACAAGAACCCATGGTGGATTCCGCATCAGTGGATAGCATCTTGGAACGCGAGAAACAACACAACAAAACGGAGTCTTGGAACAAGTTAGACAAAACCGCGAAAATCCAGAAACTCCATGGATTCGCCGAAAAATACGGGCGAGAAAATGCGTTGCCTGCCAAGGAAATAAAACACCTAAAATCCTTCTTCGTAGAATGTTTAGACAAAAGTAAATTGCAAAAAACCAAGGATGTGATATATGATAAAGAAACCCGCGAGATTGACTCCATCCCGGCTCTCCATTTTAATACGGAAAAACACAATTTCACATTGCGAATCTTGGACACCAAACGGGTATCTACGCTAAAATCATTGACGCCAAAACGAATAACTGAAAAAAATATTTCTCATGATACAATATAGATTCTATTTTATAGAATACGAGGAAATGTCGCTTTTTACAGATAAGATAACAGAGAAATTCAGAAGAGCTACATACCGATTACGACAAATACCGACAAAAGTGATAGATTCGAATGGTGTTGAAGAAACTGTTGTTAAAGACTATCACATACTAAACCGAAAGGAATTATTAGCGCATATAAAAGATCCTGGACCTGAAGTTGGTTCGCGAGCAGCTGCTCAAATGAGTGTAGATGCGGCATCTCGTGCTGAGATAAAGGCGCAAAACTATAAGGCTAGAGAACAAGATTTGTTGCAACAATTATTGCATTTGAATGCATTCATGTGTGAAAAACAGGTAAATCGGGGATATACGAAGAATTCTACCACTAATTCATTAAATACAGAAGATTATGATATTCTCGCAATCGTCGATGATGACCTTTTGGATAAACCTTTTCCTCTTATTCAGGGTTTAACTAATTCACATGAAATTAATACCATTGTTGGGTTTATTATCGCACAACGGGGGGAATGTCCAAAATATGATAATGGATATGTAGTAAACCTTATATGTACTCGAGCTCAAGGGATTTCTAAGTTTCTGTTGGGAGGGTATTTATATGCTATAAAAAGCAATGAGCGTCTGTTACAATTGGGTATTCTAGAGTTAGCGGGAGCCTTTGGTAATTTAGATGGGTTTTGTGCATATGGAAATCTAGGATTCGTACTTGATCCGGACATTTTCACGCCAAGAATTCATGCAACCCATCTTCCACGAGAAATTAAACTAATAGAATCCACGAATATGACACGATGTTTAAATTATTCTATTGATATGTTGCCTATGTCAGTGAATTTATCACAATATGAAAATCTCGATGATATTATTTATACGCTAGGATCTGGTAATGGGATTATAAGATTTGGTTCAGGTGCAGTGTGTGATAGAAATGCTACGGTGGCTGAAAAAGAAAGGTTAAAAAGATTAAACGCATATTTATATCTTGCTACTATGCTATCACATAAAAAGTTTCGTAATAATGGGTGGGAGTTAACCAAAATACCCTATCAGTTATTGTTAGATTTATCCATCGAAATAAAACTATTGAACCCCTCAATAGCCCTAGTAAAAGATATAAGAGATTTGAATGATAAAAAAAAAGAATTAAATAGAATTGGTAAAGCTATTGAAGATATAGGAAAACATTGTATTTCTATACTTATTGCAATAACTTTTAATCGACAAGCCGAAGCTCTTGATAATCTTAATACAATATTTAGAACTACTTTAACAAAGGACGTGTTAGCAAACATTATAAAAGAAATTAATAATCTAATGAATAACGTTAAACTAAGCGTGATGCCTAAACAACTTCCACCACTTGATGTCCGCACTAGACGACGTCGTTATACTGTACCCCGTTCTGTACCTGCAGCTCAACCTTATGCGTTTGCAGTGGTCGCTAAAACAGCAAAAGGAAAGATAAAACGGGCAGCAAGATCACTTGGTAGTGCGTTGGGATTTTCTCATGCTCCTGCTGCTGAGGTTATCGTCGACGATGCAGTTCCAATGCAGGGTACAGCAAGTGGTAGAACAGCAAGTGGTAGAACAGCAAGTGGTAGAACAGCAAGTGGTAGAACAGCAAGTGGTAGAACAGCAAGTGGTAGAACAGCAAGTGGTAGAACAGCAAGTGGTAGAACA
>Ga0114960_10003786_pt1 | contig 11464 bp, 13 predicted proteins | sample C_130625_MF_Meta_FD_92637 | JGI IMG/M metagenome (GOLD analysis project Ga0114960, IMG submission 92637) | Freshwater microbial communities from Lake Croche, Canada to study carbon cycling - C_130625_MF_MetaG | ecosystem: Environmental > Aquatic > Freshwater > Lake | place: Lake Croche, Canada...
CAGCGCTTGGCAATCTCCACCGCATTGGCCAAGGCCGAGGGCACATCGGCAAAGGCCGCTTGCATTTGCGCGCTGGACTTGAAGCACTGCTCGCGGGTGAAGCGGCGCACCCGGCGCTGGTTGCCCAAAATTTCACCCTCAGCGATGCACACCCGCGCCTCGTGGGCCTCGTGGTCATCGGGTTGCAAATACTGCACGGCATGGGTGGCCACCACGGGCAACTTCAAACGCGCGGCCAATTGCACCGCTTCGCGCACATGCAGTTCGTCGTCAGGTCGGCCACAGCGCTGCAACTCGACATAAAAACGGTGGGGGAAAACCGCAGCCCATTGCAAAGCCATGTCACTGGCGCGTTGCCGGTCTCCTTGCACCAAGGCTTGGCCCACATCGCCCATTTGGGCCCCAGACAAGGCCAACAAGCCTTGCGACAGCTCTTGCAACCAGGCCAGACGCATCACCGACTGGCCCTTCACCGGCTCACTGGTCCATGCCCTGGAGAGCAGTTCGCACAGGTTCAAATAGCCTTGTTGGTTTTGCACCAGCAGCAGGAGTCGGCCCAGGGGCGCGTCTTCGCGCCCGGAGGCTTGCACCCACACGTCAGCGCCAATCAAGGGCTTGACGCCTTTGGCCTGGGCCGCCTTGTAAAACTTGATGGCGCCAAATAAATTGTTCAGATCGGTGATGGCCAAAGCAGGCTGGCCGTCGTCGGCCGCGGCCTTGACCACCTCATCGACGCGGTTGGTCCCGTCGACGATGGAAAACTCGGTGTGCAAGCGCAGGTGAACAAACATGCAAGCATTGTAGGTAAGGCCCCAAGGCGCTTTGTCACCCAAGCCACCTAAAATTGACCGGTGAATCCCATATTGAACATTTCAGCCTATTTATTCACGCCGCTGGCGTCCCCAGAGGCTTGGCGTGATCAGTGCCGAGATCAAGCCACGTCCAGACACCTCAAAGGCACCATCTTGTTGGCCCCCGAGGGCATCAATTTGTTTTTGGCTGGGCCCGAAGAACAGGTGGAAGGTTTTTTGCAATGGCTGCGCCAACAAGATGGCATGGCCAAGCTGGGTGGCAAAAAAAGCTGGTCCGCTGAGCAGCCTTTTGGCAAGCTTCTGGTCAAGGTCAAGGGCGAGATCATCCGCATGAACCACCCCACCATCGCTCCGGCCGATGGGCGCGCGCCTGCCGTTGCACCTGCCGACTTGCAGCGCTGGCTGGACCAAGGCCATGACGACCAGGGTCATGCGCTGGTGATGCTCGATACCCGCAATGCGTTTGAGGTGGACCACGGCAAATTTGCCCATGCCCTGGACTGGGGCTTGGAAAAATTCAGCGATTTCCCGCAGGCCGCCCGAGAACACCTGGCCGACTTGCAAGGCAAAACCGTGGTCAGCTATTGCACCGGTGGCATCCGCTGCGAAAAAGCCGCCATCTTCTTGCGCGAATTGGGGCTGAAGAATGTGTACCAACTCGACGGCGGTATCTTGCAATATTTTGAAGACACGGGCGGCGCCCATTTCCAAGGCGACTGCTTTGTGTTTGACGAGCGCGTGGCCCTGGCACCCGACTTGAGCGTCAAGCAGGGATAAATGCCCACCGCCCACGGCGGCGGGCAATCAGCGAGTCTGCGCTCAGGCGCTCATGCGCTCATGCGCTGGGCCAATAGCCGCAGCCGTTCGCCATAGCCCTTGGCCGTGTCCAGGTCGCCTTGGGGAATGTCGGCCGCCGGGCTGGTCGAGCCCACCTGCGCCATCAGGCCGGAGTTGGACCCCAATCGGTTCAGGGTGCCATCGCTCATGCCCGGCAAGCCCACCCACACCATGCCGTGCTGCATGGACAGGGTCATGAAGTACTGCAAGGTGGAGAGTTTGTCGCCACTCAAGTTGGCAGAAATGGTGAAGCCGCCAGCCACCTTGTCCTTCCAGGCACCGCTGAACCAACGCTTGGAGCTGGCATCGGCGAATTTTTTGAATTGCCAAGACACCATGCCCATGTAGGTGGGCGCCCCAAACACAATCGCGTCAGCCGCATCCAGCGCCGCCCAATCGGCTTCGCTGATGTTGCCGTCGGCGTCAATGGCGATGAGTTGCGCCTGGGCCCCATCGGCCACAAACTGCGCCACGCGCTGGGTATGGCCGTAGCCGGAGTGGTAAATCACTGCTGTTGTCGTCATGGTCTATTTCTCTTTCAAAGTTACAAAATCTTCTGCACGAGGCAGGCTCTCACATCGGCAGCCTTTACAGCACTGCACAATTCGGGCCAGGTGCCCCTGTGGACACCGCGCCCCATTTCAATCACCGCGGCGGGCGTCCAGGCTGAATCCCCCTGCACCCAACACCGACAAAGCCAGCAAGCCACCAGCGATGCTCAAATTTTTCATGAACATGATTTGTTGCACCATGAATTGCTCGGGGGCTGCGTTCCAAAATGCATGAAACAAACCACCTGCCACCAAGGTGAACAACGCCAGGGCCCAGGAGACCCAACGGGTTTTGTAGCCCACCAACAGGGCCAAGCCGCCACCGACTTCCAGCAAAACGGCCAGCCCCGCCGCCACTTGGGGCAAGGGCAATCCCACCGAGGCGACGTAGCCCACCGTGCCCTCAAAACCGGCCAGCTTGCCCACGCCAGCGGGCAGGAACAAGGCTGCGATCAGGACCCGAGCCAGCAGTGCCAGGGTATTGTGTGAACGATCATTCATCGAGGGGTTTCTTTCAAAGTTAAAAAATCAAGCTTGCAAATCAAAAAACAAAATCTCTGCGCCGTCGGCCCGGTCCAGCACCAATGCACTCTCGCCGTGCATCAGCAAGGCGTCGCCACATGCCAAGGCCTTGCCGTTGGCGTGCACCGACCCGCGCAACACCTGCACATAGGCCTTGCGGGCCGGGTCCAACACCAGTTGTGCACTTTGCCCCGCATCGAAACAACCGGCATACATGCGCGCATCGGCATGGACAGTCACCGAACCCTGCGCCGCATCGGGTGAGGCCACCAAGCGCAACACGCCGGCTTTTTCGGTGGAGGCAAAGGTTTTTTGCTCGTAACTGGGGGCAATGCCGTGCTGAGACGGCAATATCCAAATTTGCAGGAAATGCGTTTCACCATCCGGCTCGTGGTTGAACTCGGAGTGGCGCACCCCCGTGCCCGCGCTCATGCGCTGCACATCCCCGGGGGGAATGCCTTTGACATTGCCCATGTTGTCTTGGTGGGCCAAATTGCCCGACAGCACGTAGCTGATGATCTCCATGTCTTGGTGGCCGTGGGTGCCAAAACCGGTGCCCGGCGCGATCCGGTCTTCGTTGACCACCCGCAAATTGCCCCAACCCATGAACTGCGGGTCTTGGTATCCCGCAAAAGAAAAACTGTGAAACGACTTCAACCAACCGTGGTCGGCGTAGCCCCTGTCTTGTGATCGTCGAACCATTTGCATGCCTGTCTCCTTCAGTGGTTTGAACTGTAAAACCGGCCTGTGGCCCCGTGGTTGATGCAAATTGATGGCATCATTCAAAAAATTTGACTGATAAAGGCCCGATCATGCTAACGCCCCGCCAAGTTTTGACCCCTGACAGCCTGGCCATGCTCAAAAGCATTGACCATTTGGGCAGCTTTGCCGCTGCAGCGCGCGCCATGGGCCTGGTGCCCAGCGCCTTGAGCTACCGGGTGCGCCAAATGGAGGAAGCGCTCGATGTGCTGTTGTTCACCCGTGCCGCCCGTCACGCGCGGTTGACCGCTGCTGGGCGCGAATTGCTGCAAGAAGGCCAGCGCCTGTTGGCCGAAATGGACAGCATTGCCCAGCGCGTCAAGCGCTTGGCCACCGGCTGGGAGAGCCAATTCACCGTGGTGTACGACAGCATCATCGACCCGTCCGTGCTGATGGACATGTGCAGCGCGTTTTATGCCGACAACCCACCCACGCGGCTGCGACTGCGCCATGAGGCTTTGAGCGGCACCCTCTTCAGCCTGAGCTCTGGACAAGCCGACTTGGCCATTGGGGTGGACATGCAACTCAGCCCCGCCTTGGGTTTGCGCTTTGCCGAATTGGGGGCCTTGGTGCGCTTCGTGTTTTGTGTCGCACCCCAACACCCCTTGGCGCGCAGCCCCCAGCCTTTGAGCGACGCCAGCATCCAAGCGCACCGCGCGGTGGCCGTGGCCGACTCGGTGCCGCAAGGCCAAGGCGTGACCATTGGCTTGCTGCCCGGCCAAGACGTTTTCACCGTGCCCAGCATGGCCCTCAAGCTGGACGCCCAACTGCGCGGCCTGGGCGTGGGGTTTTTGCCCGAACCCTTGGCCGTGCCGCACATCGAGGCGGGGCACTTGGTCGCCTGCGAGGTGCAACGGCCCCAACGCAGTGGCAAGCTGGGTTATGCCTGGCGCGAAGCCCCCGGGGAGGCGGCCGAGACCGCAGGCAAGCGCGCCCTGCAATGGTGGCGCAAAGCCTTGGACCAGCCGCACACCCGCAGCGCCTTACTGGGGCAATCGAGCACTGTTGAGCGCGCGCCATCGGTGTAGAGTCGGGCCATGGCAGCACATCACATTGCAATCGTGGGCGCAGGCATGGCGGGCATCACCGCAGCCCGCACTTTGGCGCAAGCCGGTCACCAAGTCATGGTGTTTGACAAAAGCCTCGGCGTCGGAGGTCGCATGGCCACCCGGCGCAGCCCCTTTGGCGGTTTTGACCACGGGGCCCAGTACTTCACGGTGCGCGACCCGCGCATGGCCCTGGCCTTGCAAACCGTTCCCGACAGCCTGACCCACTGCCGCCCCTGGAGCGCCAACGCCGTGCGCGTGCTCGACCCTTCTGGGCGGGTGGTGGAAGCCGCCAGGCCTGGGCCCGAAGCCCATTGGGTGGGTGTGCCCGGCATGAGCGCCCTGCTCAAGCACTGGGCCCAACCGCTGGCCGATGCCGGCGCATTGCGCTTGGGCCAACCCGTTCTGTCATTGCAAGCCGACCCGCGCAAAGCCAGTCGCTGGTCTTTGCACGGTGTGGACACCGAAGGGCACGCTTGGCAACAAGGGGGCTTTGACCGCGTGGTGTTGGCCATGCCCGCCCCACAAGTGGCACACCTGTTGCAATCCAGCCCAGGGCGCGGCGCCGCCAGCAGCTTGATCGCGCCCACCCTGGGGGTGCAAATCGCCCCCTGCTGGACCTTGATGCTGGCCTACCCCCAGGCCAGCCAACCCGGGCTGACCCACCTGGGCCCGCAATGGAATGCCGCCCGCAGCACCCACCACCGGATTGCCTGGCTGGCGCGCGAATCGTCCAAGCCAGGGCGCAGCAGCATCGAGCGCTGGACGCTGCAAGCCAGCGCCGAATGGTCGCTCGAGCACCTCAACGATGACGCCGAGAGGGTGCAACTCAAATTGCAACGCGCGTTTGCCGAGTTGACTGGCATCCTCACCGGACCCAGCCATGCCCAAGCGCATTTGTGGCGCTACGCCAAAACCACCCGCCCCTTGGGTCAGCCTTACCAATGGGACAGCGCCACGGGCTTGGGCACCTGCGGGGATTGGCACCTTGGGCACCGGGTGGAAGACGCCTTCGTCTCTGGCCTCGAAATGGGGCTGCACCTGTGCGGTAAATGAGGCCCTACCGGGGTCGGTTTGCGCCCTCGCCCACCGGCCCCTTGCACGCGGGCTCATTGGTGGCCGCCTTGGCCAGCTGGCTCGACGCCAAAGCCCACGACGGGCAATGGTGGGTGCGCATCGAAGACACCGATGGCCCACGCTGCCCGCCAGGCACAGACCAGCTGATCTTGCAGCAACTGGCACAGTGCCACTTGCACCCCGATGCGCCGGTGCAATGGCAATCGCGCCGAACCCACTTGTACCAAGCGGCCTTGGACCGCCTGCGCCAAAGCGGCCATGTTTACCCCTGCATTTGCTCGCGCAAAGACATTGCCCTGGCCTTGAACGCCCTGGGTTGGTCCGCCCAGCGCCACGCCACCGCCCCCTACCCGGGCACTTGCCGGCGCCTACCGCCCAAGGCCACACAACTGGTGAAACAGGCCCATGCCTGGCGCTTTGCTGTGCCCCCTGGCGCATGGCCTTGGCACGACCGATGGCTGGGTGCGCAATCGCAAGACCTGGCGCAAAGCGTGGGCGATGTGGTGCTGCGACGCGCCGACGGCCCCTGGGCGTATCAATTGGCGGTGGTGGTGGACGATGCCGACCAGGGCATCACCCATGTGGTGCGCGGCCAAGACCTGGCCGACAACACGCCGCGCCAAATGGCCTTGCAACAAGCCCTGGGACTGGCCACACCCATTTACATGCACACCCCTTTGGTGCTGGGCGAAGATGGCGAAAAACTCTCCAAGCAAAACGGTGCCCAGGCGCTCGACACCCGCCAGCCGCTGGCCTGTTTGCAAACGGCTGCATCGGTATTGGGCTTGTCGGCACACCCGGGGACCGTGCCCCAAGCCCTGGGCTTTTGGGTCGAACAGTGGAAAACGCTGCCCATCGCGGATACCCGCTGGCAGAAGGCACCGTAAGAGAACGTGGGGGCCATGCGTCTAAACCCCATCAACCACTGAAAGCCTCACCATGAAACACCCCGCCCGCCAATGGATCGCAATGACCGCGCTGTGCGCCTCGATGGCCACGGCCGCCTTGGCCGCCCTGCCCGAGCCCCCAGATCCGCGCGAAGTGGCGGCCATGACGTTTGAGCAACGCCTGGCCCACAGCCGCCATTTGCGCGAAGAGATGGCCAAAGCCACACCCGATGAGCGGCGCGCATTTCGCGAAAAAATGCACGCCAAAATGCACGCCCTGCCAGACGCCGAGCGCAAAGCCATGCACGACAAAATGCGCGCCGAATGGGACGGCTTGAGCGATGCGCAAAAACGCCAGCTCAAAGAAGAGCGCAAAGCCATGATGGGCCAAATCACCCCACAAGAGCGCACCCAAATGCGCGAAGAGCGGCGCAAGGCCTTTGAAAAAATGACCCCTGAAGAGCGCAAGAAGTGGCGTGACGAGATGCACCAATCGCACCGAGGCGATGGCCCACACCCTGACATGGGGCCTGGCATGGGACACGGTTTTGACCACGGCATGGGCCCGGGAATGGGTCCTCGCCCCACCCCCCGCAACCCCGATGCGGGCTGAGTTGAGCCCTTGGTTGGCCAAGCTCACCCCGCTGGTGCCCCGCTCTGAGTTGGGGGTGCTGGCAGCCGCGCGTGGGGGCGACCCCCGCGCTGCGCGCCAATTGGTGGCGTCGTTGAGTGTGGCCGCGCATGGACTGGCTTGGCGCATGCTGGGCAACACCGCCGACGCCCAAGATGTGGTGCAAGAAGGCTTCATCAAACTGTTGCACAGCCCGTTTCGGGGTGAATCCAAACTCTCGACCTATTTCCACACCCTGGTCTCCCGCTTGTGCCTGGACCGCTTGCGCGCCAGCGCCCACCGCCCAGACATTGGGGGCTGGGACGGTGACGGTGACGGGGACGAGGCCGAGCTGAGCAAAGACCCCAGCCCCAACCCGGAACAAACCCTGGCGCTGCACCAAAGTGCCGACCAAGTGCAACAAGCCTTGATGCATTTGCAACCGCGCCAACGCCTGGCCCTGAACCTGTGGGCCCACCACGATGCCAGCGTGGCCGACATCGCCCACACCCTGGACATCCAAACCAACGCCGCCCACCAGTTGCTGCACCGGGCGAAAATCAACCTCAAACACCACCTGAAAGCCTTGGGCCATGAATGATCCGGATAGCTCCCTCAAAGCTTTGTTGCAGTCGCACAAAGCGCCCCCGCTGTCGCGCGAATTTATCGACCAAACCCTGGCACGCATCAGCGCTGGCCAGCCACAACGCACAGCCGCCCCGGGTGGCGCATTGGCCTGGGTTGCGCCGCGCCAAAAATGGCTGGCCTTGGCCTCGGTGTTGGTGCTGGCCTGGGCCGCCCAATCGTGGCTGGCGACCGCGGGCGATGATGACTTGATGCACATCGACACCTTGTCCATGTCGAGCATGCTGGTGCTGTGATGACCGTGGTGCGCGATCTGCCCGACTCAAACCGCTGCATCTGCCCGGCATGGGCCCCTCACGCATGACCCACTGCGGCCCCTAGAATCGGTCGCTGGATGAACCCCAGCACCCCACCCCCAGCGCCCACCCCCAGCGCTCCCGAACCCGCAGCGAAAGCCACCCCCACGCACATGCACAGCGGGGAAGGGCCGCGCAGCGACACGCCTTTTTTGCGCACCATCAAAACCTTTGTCACCCGTGCCGGGCGCGCCACCTCGGGTCAGTTGCGGGCGATCGAAGACCTGGGCCCGCGCTTTGTGCTCCCCTATGCGCCTCAACCAATCGACCTGCCCACGGTTTTTGGGCCTGAGCGGGCATCTGCGCCCTTGATTTTGGAGATTGGGTTTGGCATGGGCGAGGCCACCGCCCACATTGCCCGCTTGCGCCCCAACGATAATTTTTTGTGCTGCGAAGTGCACGAAGCGGGTGTGGGTGCCTTGCTCAAACGCATGCAAGACCCACCCATCGAGAACATCCGCATCGTGCAGCATGACGCGCTCGAGGTGCTTGAACACAACTTGTCACCCGCCAGCCTGGACGGTATCCACATCTTCTTCCCCGACCCCTGGCACAAACTGCGCCACCACAAGCGCCGTTTGATTCAGCCCGCGTATGTGACCCGGCTGACCCAGCGGCTCAAGCCCGGCGCTTATGTGCACTGCGCCACCGACTGGCAGCCCTATGCCCAGCAAATGCTGGCCGTGCTCGGTGCGGAGGCGGGCTTGCAAAACACCAGCGACCAAGCCGATGGCTATTGCAGAAAACCCGATTACCGGCCCCTGACCAAATTTGAAAATCGCGGCATCCAACTCGGTCACGGGGTATGGGACTTGGTGTTCAAGCGCGTATGACGCCAGCCACGCCCAACCCAGCGCCAGACAAGGTGCCCCCTGAGGTCAGCTTTGGCCAAGCCTTTGTCTTTTGGCTCAAGCTCGGGTTTGTGAGCTTTGGCGGACCGGCGGGACAAATTTCCATCATGCACCAGGAGCTGGTGGAACGCCGCCGGTGGATTTCAGAGCAACGTTTTTTACACGCGCTCAATTACTGCATGGTGTTGCCCGGACCCGAAGCACAACAACTCGCCACCTACATCGGTTGGCTGATGCACAAAACATGGGGCGGCATCGTGGCGGGGGTCTTGTTTGTGCTGCCGTCGCTGCTGATCTTGATCGGCTTGTCGTGGATTTACATCGCTTTTGGCGAGCAGCCGATCGTGGCCGGTTTGTTTTACGGCATCAAACCCGCAGTGACCGCCATCGTGGTGCAAGCCGCTCACCGCATCGGCGCACGCGCCCTTAAAAACCGCTGGCTGTGGGGCATGGCTGCGGCGTCTTTTGTGGCGATTTTTGCGCTGCAGGTGCCGTTTCCCGCCATCGTGGCGGTGGCGGCCTTGATCGGCCATGTGGGTGGCCGGATGGCGCCAGATGCCTTTCAGTCGGGGGGTGGGCACGGCACTGCCACCAAATCGTTTGGCCCCGCCTTGATCGATGACCACACACCCAGCCCTGCGCATGCCCAGTTTCGCTGGCGCAGGCTGATTCACATCGGGGTGGTGGGTGGCGTTTTGTGGGTTGTCCCCATGGGCTGCTTGACCTGGGCCTATGGTTGGGACCACACCTTGACCCAAATGGGGTGGTTTTTCACCAAAGCAGCGCTGTTGACCTTTGGTGGCGCCTATGCGGTTTTGCCTTATGTGTACCAAGGCGCTGTCGGCCATTACGGATGGCTCACACCCACGCAAATGATGGACGGCTTGGCCTTGGGCGAAACCACCCCTGGTCCGCTGATCATGGTGGTGGCGTTTGTAGGCTTCATCGGTGCTTATGTCAAAGCGGTGCTGGGCCCCGATGCGTTGTTCTTGGCTGGCGCTGTGGCGGCAAGCCTGGTGACTTGGTTCACCTTTTTACCGTCTTTTTTGTTTATTTTGGCCGGCGGCCCCTTGGTGGAGAGCACCCACCATCAACTCCAATGGACCGCGCCGCTGACCGCCATCACCGCCGCCGTGGTGGGTGTGATCCTGAACCTGGCTTTGTTTTTTGGCCACCAGGTGCTGTGGCCCATGGGTTTTTCAGGCCCTTTTGACGCGGTGTCAGCGGCCTTGGCCCTGGGTGCTGCCCTGGCGCTGTTTCGCTTCAAGCGAAGCGTGATTCAAGTGATTGCGGGCTGCGCCGTGCTGGGGCTGATGGTCAAGACCACCTTGGCTTGAAGGGGCCTCAGCCCCCATCGGGCGGCCATCGGCCATCACCTCACGCCCATGCACTTGCGGATCGCAGGCCTTGAGTTTCTCGGCCGGCGACATGTTGGGCTTGTCACCGACCCGAACCAAAAAACCTTTGGGCACCACTTCCCGGATCACGGGGCTGCCTTGCGCCACATCCAACGCCTTGGTCAAAGGTGCGGAGATGCGCACGGCCAACCCCCGATCAAGCCGCGCGTTTTTGCCGCGCTGCCAACAGGCGCTCTGGGGTGAAGGGCACGCTTCTCAAGCGCACACCCGTGGCGTCAAAGATCGCATTGCCCAGGGCCGCAAAAATCGGCGATGCCGTGGCCTCACCCGCACCGACCGCGCGCACGGTGGGTCGGTCGATCAGCTCAATGTCGATCGCACTGGGCAGGTCTGAAAAGCGCAAGATGGGGTAGCTCACCCAGTCCACACTGGTGATTTCGCGCCGGGTGGTTTGCACCTCTTCCATCAATGCACGGCTCAGGGTTTGGATCACATTGCCCTCGATTTGGTTGCGCACACCATCGGGGTTGACCACCATGCCGCAGTCGTGGGCCACGCACACGCGCTCGACCTTGACACGGCCGGTTTTGTCATCCACCCGCACCTGCATGCTCACCGCCACATAAGCAGCAGAGTTGTCGTACTGCACAAAAGCCACGCCCCGGCCCACGCCGTTGTTGCGGCTGCCACTGGTGCGCTTGTCCCAACCCGCGCGTTTTTCCACCGCACGTAGCACCGCAATGGCGCGTTCGTCTTTCAGGTGGCGCACCCGGAAATCGATGGCGTCTGCGCCAGCCAGCACCGCCAATTCATCCATGAACGACTCGTTGGCAAAGGTGTTTTGGGGCGAGCCCAAACCGCGCAAAGACGACGACCGCAGCGGCGACTGGTTGAGCAAATTGAGCACCACGCGGCTGTTGTCAAAGGCGTAGGTGGGCTTGGCGTTGCGGTCGGCACCGGCTTGCAAAAAGCGCGCAGGCATGCCCAGGGCTTCGCCGGCCAACACATTACCCGCCATATCGTAGTAAGGACGCAGGGCGTGGTTGGGGCTCCACACCGCGTAGTCCCAGCCCACAATTCTTCCACTGGCGTCCAAGCCCCCTTTGACGGTCATGGCCATGGCTGCGCCCTTGGGCTCCCATTGGTGCTCTTGGCGGCGCATCCACTGCACCCGCACCGGCTTGCCCACCAATTGCGACAGCAAAGCGGCGTC
>Ga0114960_10003787_pt1 | contig 11462 bp, 6 predicted proteins | sample C_130625_MF_Meta_FD_92637 | JGI IMG/M metagenome (GOLD analysis project Ga0114960, IMG submission 92637) | Freshwater microbial communities from Lake Croche, Canada to study carbon cycling - C_130625_MF_MetaG | ecosystem: Environmental > Aquatic > Freshwater > Lake | place: Lake Croche, Canada...
TGACTGAATTTTTAACTAATTTTTTAAAAAATTTAGGTTGTTCACAATGTCAAGAATTTGAATTTCATGAAAATAAAGAAAATTATAAAAATTGGAAATTATATTTAAAAGAATTTGAAATGTATTCAGCAATGATATTATATAATAATAAGTTAAAGAAGGATATTTCAAACATAATTAATTTAAATGAATGTATAATTTTAATAAATGAGAATAATGAACCTTATATTAAATTAGAATATATTGCAAAAAATGATCATAAAAATAATGCTATATTAGTTCCAACTGATGATTATCAAGAATTATATCAAAGTATAGAACAAATGGAAAAAAAATTTGATAAAGAAATTAATGCGTATTTTATTGGAGAATTTGAAATTAAAAAGTGTAAATAGTATTACAGTAATTAATTAAATTTTTATTTATTATTTATAATAATTATTTTAATTCTTGTAAATTATTTTAATTACTCAATCATGTAAAATATAGAAATTTATTTTTCTCGAAATAAAAAATAAATTTATTATCTAAAATTATAAAATGGCACAACAATTTTTTGTTTACTACTATGCAACTGATCCAGAAATCAAGTCTAATTCTGTAGCATTACCTCCAGAAGATATTGTTAAAGAAAATTATTCATATTTAACATTACAATCATATCCTTTATACGATAATAATTTTCAAGAAATTGGTTTATTAACTCGTTTCCTAACATCTCTATATTCAGAAAATATTAGGGATGAATCTTATCAAACATATAATTATACAATATTTTTATATGATTCTAAAAATACTATTAATTTTAATTTTACTTTTGTATCTAAGAATGATGGTAGTAATTTTTTTAAAGCTGGTGTTCCAATAAATTCAATAATAACAAGTTGTTCAGGAACTATATATGATAAAAGAGGTACTGTACAAATTTTGCCATTTGATAATGATGAAAAATCAAGATTGGTAACTATTACACTTTATTAAATTTTTTGAAAACAATCCTATAATAATTTATATTTATTATTTAAAGAATAATTTATTATAAAATAAAATGAGTGATTCAAATAAATTAATAAGAAATGTTGCAGTTGATATTATTGGAGTAATAACAATTTGGGGGTTAATTAATAGTTCATCTTTTCCATATAATTTTTATATAAATGTAGATAATAAATATTTTAATTATAACATTAATATTAATTATCGTAAAATTTTAATTTTTACTGGAATAAGTACTTCATTTTTTCTTCTTAGAAAATATTATTAAAAAATTAATTTTATTTATTAAAAAATAAAAATATTATTTTTTAATAAAATAAAAAAATATGATTTTTATTTTTTAACTTAAAAATTATATAGATTTATATATTATATCCTTATGACTCATTTATTACACGAATTACAAAATGCAGATAATTTAGAATCTATAAACGAAATTCAATTTAGTCTTTTTAGTCATCAAGATATAAAAAGAGGATCTGTTGCTGATATATTAACTCCTGATACTTATGATTCAAATATTCCCAAAAATAATGGTTTGTTTGACCATAACATGGGTTCAATTGATGCATCTATTTTATGTCCTATTGATGAGAAAAAAGCGGAATTATGTCCAGGATATTTTGGAAAGATTGATTTAGCATTACCCGTTTTTAATCATCATTTTGTAGGATATGTTGAAAAAATATTGAAATGCGTTTGTTTTAGATGTTCTAATTTACTGATTGATAAAAGTGATCCAAATATTTTAAAAGAACTTGATGGGAAAAAAGGTTATAACCGATTTGTTACATGTGTTGGATTGGCTGCAAAAAATAAAAAGTGTTCATTTAATAATGGATGTTTTGTTTTACAACCAACTAAATATGTAAAATTAAGCGGAGCAACTAGTATTAAAGATAAAAATAATATTATACAAATTTATGCAGAATTTTCTCAAAATGCATTAAAAGATAATAAAGTATTAAAACAACAAAATTTTACTCCCTTAATATGTTACCAAATTTTAAAAAAGATTAAAGATGAAGATGTTAACTTTATGGGTTTATCTAGTATTTATAGTAGACCTGAATGGATGATTATTACAAGTTTAGCAGTTCCACCACCATCGGTAAGACCTTCTGTTAGGCAATCTGATAATCAACGATCAGAAGATGATTTAACATATGCTCTTTGCAGTATTGTTAAATCAAATAAATTATTGAAACAAGTTATGGAAAATAGTAATAGTAATAATAAAAAAATTGATGATTATCAGGGTTATTTACAATATTTGGTTTCTACCTATATGGATAATGAAATGCCAGGTGTTCATCAAAATGCTCAAAGATCATCTTTTAGACCATTAAAAGCAATTACACAAAGATTAAAAGGTAAAGAAGGAAGATTAAGAGGAAATATTATGGGAAAACGTGTTGATTATTCTGCAAGAACTGTTATTTCAGTCGATCCAAATATTGATATTGATGAATATGGAGTACCTCAAAAAATTGCAATGAATCTTACATTTCCTGAAATCATTACAAAATATAATATTAAAAAGATGCAACAAACTGTTAGAAATGGTCCAAAAACTTATCCTGGAGCAAAAACTGTTACAAAAACATCTGAAGGACAACAAAGAAATATTTCATTAAAACATGTTGATGTTCAACAAATTGCAGACAATTTACAGATTGGTGATATTGTTCATCGTCATTTAATTGATGGAGATGTTTGTCTTTTTAATAGACAACCGACTCTTCATAGAATGAGTATGATGACCCATAGAATTAAAATTTTACCATTTAGTACATTTAGATTGAATGTTACTGTATGTAAACCATATAATGCAGATTTTGATGGTGATGAAATGAATATGCATATTCCTCAATCATTACAAACTTTTACTGAATTAGAACAAATATGTATAGTTCCTAAACATATTATTTCACCTGGTACAAGTACTCCATGTATTGAAATTGTTCAAGATACTTTATTAGGAGCATATTTATTAACAATTCAGGATACTAGATTAAGAAGAGACCAAATGAATAATTACATGATGTTTTCTAAGAAATATAATGGAATCCTTCCTGATCCAGCGGGTTATGAATATGGTAATCCATATTGGAATGGAAAACAATTATTTTCTCAAATATTACCTGATATTAATATTACTCAATTGAAAAATATTAAAATTATTAGAGGAAAAATTACAGAAGGATATTTAAACAGTGATTCTTTAGGTGGTGGTTCCGCTGGATTAATTAAACAAATTTATAATGCTTATGGAATGGAAGCGTGTAATGATTTCTTAAATGATACACAAAAATTAGTTACACGATGGATGGTTGATAATAGTTATACAATTAGTTTTGGAGATTCGACTGTTATTAAAGAACAAAGAAGAATAATTAAAGAAATTATTAATAAATTTTTGCAAGAATCTTATGAATTAATTAGAAAGGCACAACATGGTGTTTTTGCGAATGATTTGGATGATTCTTATAAAAGTTCTAATTTAGAATATGAAATTATGAAAATTTTATCAAATTTATCTGAAAAGGTAAAAGATCATTTGATGGAAACTATTTCTAAAAAAAATAATTTCTATCAAGCGGGTGATAAAGCATCTGGTGCTAAAGGCAAGACTGATAATATTAAAGCTATTATGGGAGTTGTTGGTCAACAAATGATTTGGGGTTCGCGTATTGTTGAAGGTTATACTGAAAGAACATTACCACACTTTTCAAGAAATGATGTTGGACCTGATGCACGGGGATTTTGCAGAAATAGTTATATTGAAGGATTATCTCCTAGTGAAATATTTTTCCATGCAATGGATGGTAGAACAGGAGTTATTGATACGGCAAGTAAATCTGTTACAGGAGATACACCTATAATTATTATGGAAGAAGGAATAGTAAAACATGTTAATATTGGTGATTGGATTGATGGAATATTGGATAAAAATAAAGATAAAGTACAAAATCTTCCAGAAAAAGAAATGGAATTATTAGAATTGGATTATGAAGCACATATTCCTACAACTGACCTTGATGGTAATGTAAGTTGGGGTATTATTAAAAATATTACACGCCATGACCCTGGAAAAGAATTATATGAAATTAAAACAAGTGGTGGTAGAAAAGTAATTGTTACTGAATCTCACTCATTATTAATTTGGAATGGAAAACAATTTGATAGAAAATCAACACCTGAAGTTAAAATTGGAGATTACGTTCCAGTTACTGCACAATTAGCGGAACCTCCTGTTATTAATAATGTTGAAGGAAGTGTTTTTGATAATATAAATAAGAATGATGAAAGTATTAATCCAGAATATTTTAATGTTTCAGAAGAAAATATAGTAAAATTAATAATTAAATTATTTAATGAATTCGGAACTACTGATGAAAATAGTATTATATTTGAATCAAATTCATTTAGAATTCTAAATGATATTAATATTTGTTTATCAAGAATTGGAATTTTTGGAATTATTAATGATAATAAAGTTATAGTTGGTAATAAATGGGTACATATTCTTAGTGATAAACTAAAATTAAATATACTAAAAAATGATGATACTAAAAATGACTATGCACAAGTAAATGATATTGTTCTTGATTCTATAGTTGAAATAAATAAAGTTAGTATTACTAAGTATCCAAAAGTATATGACCTTACTATTCCATCAACAATAAATTTCGGACTAGCAAATGGATTACATGTAGTTGATACCGCGGATTCCGGATATCTCTCCCGTAAATTTATTAAAGCAGCTGAAGATTTAATGGTAAATTATGATATGACTGTTAGAAATGCAAGTGGACATATTGTTCAATTCAGTTATGGAGATGATAATTTTGACCCTATTAAATTGGAAAAGGTTACATGCATTGAATTAATTGAATTTGATAATAAAAAGATGGAACAAGTTTATAAATTCGAAAATGTTGATGAAGTATCTTATTTTGAAAATTTCATGACACCTGAAGCAATTAATGAAATGATGGAAGATCCCAATTACAAAAATGTATTAAATGATGAATATAAAGAAATGCTTCAATTAAGAGAAGATTTAAGATATAAGTATTTCAAAAATACTGAAGCAATTGGAGATATTAATACCTATACTCCTATTAATTTATATAGAGTTATACCATCTCAATTAATTAGATTTAATATTGAGAAATTTCATTTATCTGATTTGACTCCTCAATATATATTGAAGACCTATAATGAAACAATGAAAGATATTATTAAATACTTACCAGAAAAAGAAAAGAATTGGATATTATTTAAAATAATCTTCAAATCATTTTTGTCATTAAAGAGAATTATGAAAGAATATCGTATGACTAAGGCGGCTTTTGATAGTATTATTGTACTTATTAAGGAAAAAATGATGAGTGCTTTAGTTAATCCAGGAGAATTAGTAGGAATCATTGGAGCACAAACATTGGGAGAAATTTCTACACAATTGACATTGAATTCGGTAATATATGAAACTGATATTATTGTTAGAGATTCTGATAAAAACATTAAGAAAATACAAATTGGAGAATTTATTGAAAGAGAGATTAGAAGATCTGAAAAAATAGATTATATGCAAGACAAAGATACAACTTATGCAGAATGTGCAAGTTATTATGAAATTCCTTCTTGTAATGAAGAAGGGGATGTCTTATGGACAAGAATTGAAGCAGTTACTAAACACCCTGTTATTAATAAAGATGGTAGTAATACTATGTTAAAAGTAATTACAGAAGATGAACGTGAAGTTTTTGCAACTAAAGCAAAATCATTTTTGAAATTAATTAATGGAAAAATTATTGAATGTGAAGGTTCTGACCTAAAAGTAGGTGATTATTTACCAGTTAGTACAAAACAAATTGATTTTAATGAAGTGGATAGACTAGATTTAAGATGTATATTACCAATGAATGAATATGTTTATGGAAGTGAATTAGAAAAAGCTAAATCTGTTATGCATGAACACCATTGGTGGATAAAACATGCAAATAAGACATTCACTTTGCCCCATGGAAGAAGTGATAGTGTTGTTCAACTTGCAAGTACTAGAGTCAGAAATGGTAGAAAAACAAAGAGTACAATTAAAGATGGAAATGTTTATATGTTATTATCTAATAATTGTAATTATAATATTCCAGAAGTTATTGAATTAGATTATAATTTTGGATATTTAATTGGAGCGTATTGTGCAGAAGGCTGTATGACTAAACATCAAATATCTATATCAAATAATGATAGTGCATACTATGGACCTATTGAAGAATTATGTAAACAATGGAATATTACAACTAAGATTTATAGGAATGAGAATAAAAATAAAGAAGGATGGACAAGTCAAGATTTAAGAATATATAATACACTATTATGTAGAATTTTGGAAACTTTTTGTGGAAAGTTAAGTCACAATAAATTTGTTTCTGATAAAATTATATTTTCCAATAAAACATGTTTAAGAGGATTTTTAGATGCTTACATTGGAGGAGATGGATGTATTAGTGGGCGTAGTAAGAATATAGCAATTAGTTCTGTATCAAAACCAATGTTAATTGACGTTCAGCAAATTTTGAACATATTTAATATTTATACACGTATTTATAAGCCACCTAAACAAGAAAATAATAACAGAGGAAGCAAAGATATTAAACAATTATATGTTTTATGCGTAGATGGAAGACAAGCATACAAATTGGCAGGAATATTAGATGTTAAGATTAAACATAAGAAAGAAGCTGCATTAGAAATATTAAAACATAAGCACAACTTTGAATATGCTAAAAAATATGAAAAAATTCCAAATGAAGTAGATGGAGAAATTATTTTTGAAGATAGAGATGGAAGATATATTGATGTAGTTTTTGATAAAATTAAAAGTATTGAAGAAGTTCCAAATACTACTGATTATGCATATGACCTTACAGTAGAGATAACAAGAAATTTTAATATATTCAATGGTTGTTGTATTTGCGACACATTTCATTTATCGGGGGTTGGTGCTGGTTCTCTCGTTGTAACAGCCGCTATTCCAAGATTAAAAGAGATCATTAATGTTACTAAAAACCTTAAAAACAAGAATATGTCCATATACCTCAAAGAAGAGTTTTCATCAAATAAGGATAATGCAAGGAAAGTTCAAGCAAAGTTTGCATATACTCAATTAAAGGATATATTAGCAAAAACTGAAATATTGTATGATAATAAATATGGTATGACAGATAAAATTGAAGACATTGAATTCATCAAGAGTTACAAAGAATTTTCTGAATTATTTGACATAGACAATATTGACGAATCTTGTTTATCACCATGGATATTACGTCTATCATTTGATAAAGAAGCATTAATGAATCGTAAATTGACTATTCAAGAAATTCAGGAAACAATTAAAGAAAATTTTCATAATGACCAAGAAATTGACTGTGTCTACAGTGATGACAGTGTTAATGATGTTATTATGAGAATTCGAATTAAACAAGACAGCAAGGGTAACTTTTTGGAATTTATGAAAGATTTTGAGAAACAATTGATTGAACTATCATTACGTGGAATTATCAATATTAAACGTGTGGAAATAGCTGAAGCAAATATTATTAAATATAATAATGATGGTTCCATAGGAGCTGCTAAGGAATGGATATTAAAGACAGATGGTAGTAATTTATTAGATATATTATCTGATGATAGTGTTGATATATCAAGAACTGTTAGTAATGATATTTTAGAATTTCATGAAATTTTTGGAATTGAAGCAACAAGAGAACTGATTTATAAAGAACTATGTAAAGTTTATGATGAAAAGAATCCTAATCCTAGACATATACAGATGCTCTCTGATATTATGACATATAGAGGAAAGTTAATGCAAATTGATAGACACGGTTTAAATAAAAATTCTGAAATTGGACCTATTGCAAAGGCGTCTTTTGAAGAAGTTATGAATATTTTTACTAAAGCGGCTATTTTCGCGGAAAAAGATAATATGAAGGGAGTTTCCTCGAATATATTAGCGGGTCAATTTTGTAAATCAGGTACTAATTCATTTGAAATATTAATGGATGAAGATAAGTTAATGGAAAAGATTGATATTCATGATTATGTTGATGCAGATTTTATTGATATTCATGAAAAGAATGTTGATGTTGCATTTTCAAAGGTATATGATTCTTATGAACCTAATCAAAATGTTGATGATGTTGATTTTAATTTTGGATTTGGAATTGAAGAATCTAAAGAGTATACTTTGGAAAATACTGTAAGTAAAAATATTGTTATTAGTGAAAAAGATGGTTCTCAAAATATTGGAAATGAAATTAATTATAATAAAATAGAAATTGATGAACAGATTCCTGTTGAAAATGGTGATTTAGAAATAGATTTTGATGATATAAATATTAATGATACAGAAGATACAGAAGATGCAGAACCAGAAGAAGTAATAATTGAAAAACCTAAAAAAATAAGAGTAAGTAAAAAGAAAGTAGAAGAAACAGTTGAAAAACCTAAAAAAATAAGAGTTAGTAAAAAGAAAGTTGATGAAAATAAATAAAAAATGAAAATAATTTCTAAAAGATTTTATTATATTTATTAAAATTCATAAAATATTTTATATAATGAACTCTGGAACTTTAGAATTAAAAAAAATAATAGATTTTTTATTAGAAAATGATTATACATATAGTTTTGTAGAAGATGCAATATATATTGAAAATAATACAACATATATTGCAGTAAGTAATTCTATTGTAACCTTTGAAAAATTTCCAATAAAAGTATTTAATAATAAATTAGATAATTATATTAACTTTTTCCGGACGAACAAATTTTTTATATAAGAAATATTTTATTAATATTTTATTTATAATATTGTACTAAAATATATATTTTTACTGTATAAAAATATTTTTGAAATTAGGACAAATTTGTTCGTCCGGAAAAAGTTAATGATAGTCACATTAAAAAGTACTTAAAGAATCAGGCAGATTATGTCTGAACTTATATATATGTTTAGGGAAAAAGTTAATGAATTAATTTCATTTATTATTTCTAAGAATTACTACTTGTAATTAAATCTATATTTTTTAATTTTTTTATAAAATATGTATTTTATATTATAAAGAAAATAAAATTTTTAAAAATTTTATTTTATGAACAACACGATTTAACTGCGGTAATCGATGAAGGAACCTTTTTTATTTGTCCTTTCGTTCTTTCTATTTCACTTAATTTTCTTAATTTACTCACTAAGTTATCATATTTTTTTAAAAATAAGAGACCTTCAACGGTCATCCATTGTGGAGCCTCTATTTGTACTCTTCGAAGTCGATTAATAAGTTTTCCATCTCCGCAATATCTTAATTCACTTACATGAACACTCTCAAGTTCTGCAATCTGATCTCTCAGGTCTTTCATCTCTGGACTTTCAGGAGTTTTGTAAGTCATACCAGTTAAAATATCTTGTAGACAGGTAGCTTTTCTAAAATTGCATATCCTTTTAATAGGAACTTGAAGTATTTTAATCACTTCTTCTCTGGGAATTTCTCTCAAAAATTGATTTGCAAGATCAGGATTAGATGCTAATGCATTGATTTTTTCTGAAAAAGATTTATTCATGCAAACGTAATCGATAAACCTTTCCATCTTATTTGGATATGCATTGCACCAGTCTAAAAGATCTTCTGCAATCATGTAATCAGCAATTGCACTAATTAGTTCCACTGTATGATCTTTTTCGTCTTCAGGAAGACTGTCCACGTACGATTTGATTGTCGCTAGGTCTGTAGAAAATACTATTCTGGCTAGTTCAGGAGTCCATTCAGTACCAAATAACTTCGTTAATTGAACAATGTATGTCTCTGTAGATGGTTCATAACTCTCTTTATTCAGAGGAGTTCTACCAAGAGCTTGAAAAAACGAAAAAAATTCGGCCATCTTTGTGAAAGGGATTGTCATAACGACACTACCTTTACATTTAATTACTACTGTTTTAATCATCTTTGTTTTAAGTAATAATTAATCATTATAGTTTTTTTAAGAGATATTTTTAACTGTCATTTTTTTTATAAAAAAATTTAATTACGTGTAATGAAAACATTACAATTTTCATTATCAAATTTAATATTTTTTTTCCAAATTTCAAATAAATTATCAATTAATTCTTTATTTTTTAATATAATTTCATATTTTTTTTTAATTGAATTTTCATTTTTATCAACATAAAAATCTTTAATGAAATTATCATCTATAATTTTTAGTACAGTCGAAAAATATAAATGTGATTTCTCAATAATGTCATGATTTATTTTATTAATACATATATATGTAGTCCAGTCTGCTAAATCTTTATTAATAATATTCATAAAACTTTTCCGATTGAATATATATTTACCATAATTAATTTGGATATCATTATTTATTGATTTATCTATAATACTTCGTAAAAATAAAAATTTTTGAATATCTTCAAAAGTAGCTTTAATTGAACTTTTTACTTCTACTATTTTTTCAATAATATAATCGCTTCCATCATAACATATAATCATTCCATCAACTTCGCCTTTTATACTTGACTCGTGTATTGCTCCTATATTTAATAATTTTAAAAAATCAATATTAATTTCATAAAAATACTTTTTATCAGATATTTTATTAATTTTATTGATATAATCATTAATTATTTTATTTGCTGTATATTCCGATTTTTTTCCTAAAAATTTACGTTCTAAATTATTAAGTTCTATTAATTTATGATCTATACCATAACTTTCTTCAAAATTTACTAATTCATTAACATAATTAATAAGTTGTTTTGAATATTTTTTAAAAATTCTATATTTTTGCGATACAGTATTAATAGAAATAATAATTTTAAATTTAAAATTATTATCATCTCCTTTTAAATCTAATAAATTACGTATTGTATTAACTGTTTCATGCAAAACTTTTCTTTTAAATTCAATTAATTTTAAAAATCCATCTATCCTATACATATATTTTCTAATAGTAACATTTGGAAATACATGATTTTTTGTTAATAATTGTATTGTTTTATTAATATTATATAAAAGTTGATTATATGTAATTTCATCTTTTAATTTTATTATTTGTCGCTTTACTTTAACAAATTTAATATAATTATTATTTTCTAAATGTCTTATTCCATAATGATTTAATATAAAATTCTTAAAATTATCATAATCATGAAAATCATTATTTATTGATACATGTTTGTTTGATATTTTATCAAAATGTGTTGATAAAAAATCATTTAGTTCCATAATAAATGAAGTATAGTATATTTAGTTTGAATTATTTTATATATTTTTATAATATATATAAAATAATATTCATTTTTTTATTAAATTACAGTTATTTTTTATTAAATTACAGTTATTTTTTATTAAATTACAGTTATTTTTTATTAAATTACAGTTATTTTTTATTAAATTACA
>Ga0114960_10003789_pt1 | contig 11460 bp, 21 predicted proteins | sample C_130625_MF_Meta_FD_92637 | JGI IMG/M metagenome (GOLD analysis project Ga0114960, IMG submission 92637) | Freshwater microbial communities from Lake Croche, Canada to study carbon cycling - C_130625_MF_MetaG | ecosystem: Environmental > Aquatic > Freshwater > Lake | place: Lake Croche, Canada...
ACAAGAGGCATGGACAACTCGCTATAACCACGAAACCATTGCTTTGGGTTTCTCAATCACTGAAGAAGCGATTGAAGATAACTTGTACGACAGCTTGTCTGCTCGTTACACCAAAGGTTTGGCACGTGCTATGGCTTACACCAAGCAAGTAAAAGCAGCAGCTGTTTTAAACAACGGCTTTAACTCTGCTTATGCAGGTGGTGATGGCGTGGCTCTGTTCTCAACAGTACACCCATTGGTATCTGGTGGCACCAACGCTAACACTCCATCTACTCAAGCTGACTTGAATGAAACCTCTCTCGAGAGCGCAGTTATTCAAATCGCAGCATGGACAGATGAGCGTGGATTGTTGATCGCTGCTAAGCCCAAGAAGTTGATTGTTCCTCCATCACTCCAGTTCGTAGCAACTCGTTTGCTCGATACTAAATTGCGTGTAGGTACAAACAACAATGACATTAACGCGCTTGAGAACAACGGTACGATTGGCGAAGGCTATGCAATCAACCACTTCTTGACCGACGTTAATGCTTGGTTCTTGACCACAGACGTACCAAATGGATTGAAGCACTTTATTAGAACTCCTTTGCAGAATTCTATGGACGGTGACTTTGATACAGGTAACGTTCGCTATAAAGCCCGTGAGCGTTATAGCTTCGGTTGGTCTGATCCATTGGGAGTCTTTGGCTCTTCAGGATCATTCTGATAAAAAGGGGGCTAAAACCCCCTTTTTTATTGACGATGTTTAAACATAATGGTATAAACAGATATCTAGGATTTTTATGCGTACCGCCAGCCTGCCTAGAGGTCATGTGCAATCAATTGGTACGCTACTTATTGCAAAGGAATTATCATGGCACGTGCAACGTTTGAAGGCCCAGTAATAGCTGGTGATCAGAGATTTGGTGACTTACGTAACATTGGTTACATGGGTTTGAACCAAACTGCGAATTTATTGTTGACAAATGTCACACCAAACACAGCCAATTTTGGTGGTGGTTCTGGCTCATTTGTTGATTCAAATGCCATTCCAAATGGAAGCGGTGTTGTTTACACGCCTTCTTCTACAGTTTATCCATCTGTTGCACAAACAATCCCAGCAGACACCACAACCAATTGGTATCGTGGATTTGTAGCTTACTTGCCCGCTGGGTCAAGAATTGTCAACATGTTGGTTGACGTACAAGCTTTGGTAACTATTACAGGTACATTGACTTCACAAACAGTCTATATTTCTAATAACTACACAGCCGCAGCAGGTACACCTACATACGCAGGCACAGCGGCAATCACCGCAGTTGGTCGTCAAGCATTGTCAGCTTTCACTGCTACACAATTGGCTAACCAACAATCAAGCTCTACAGATGTTATCCAAGCCAATGGCTTGCCAAATATCTCTCAAGTTGTATTCACCATTGCGATTGTAGGAACATCAGTTACTGCAATCACAGCGGGTCAATACATATTTACCGTTCAATATACACAAGTTGACGGTAGCATAGGTTCTACGACTGCTTACCCATACGGTAACTTCGATTAATTCTTAGCGGGGAGGTAACTCCCTGCTTTTACTTTTGGAGAATTAATATGATGCAGACTGATGTTTTATCCTCCCACCTTAGTGCGGCTGGTTCTTATTATGTTGGGCGTACAAGGTTAAAAGGTTTTGTTATAAGCCCAAAAGCCAGTACAGCCGCAACATTTGAAATTAGAAATGGAAGTTCTACCGCCGCTGTTTTATACACAATGGATATTGCAAGCCTTGGCACACCAAATACAACTTCAGTTTTAATCCCCGGCGAAGGCATCTTGGCTTCTACGGGACTATATTTAACATTAAGCGCAGGTTCCGTTACAGGAATCACGGTGTTCTATGGCTAAGTCACCAGCATGGCAACGCAAAGAAGGGAAGAATCCGAACGGCGGTCTAAACGCCAAGGGTCGGGCATCCGCAAAGAAGGAGGGGATGAATTTAAAGCCTCCTCAACCCGAGGGCGGATCAAGGAAGAAGTCCTTCTGTGCCAGGATGGAAGGGATGAAAGCAAAACTAACATCCCCCAAAACAGCAAATGATCCAGATTCAAGGATCAACAAAAGCCTTCGGGCTTGGAAATGTTAGGAGTACAAGATGGCAGTAGGACTATCATCTATTGGGCCAATTGGGGATGCAAAAGATGCAGATAAAATGTATGAGGAACAACTTATACATTATATAAAAGGTAATAATCGCGGTGCAGGTATGGGTTTTAAACCTCGTCCAGGAGATGCTAAAACAGCTAATGCTTTGAATGCTGAAGCAACTAAAAAATGGATGAGTAAACAAGAACCAGCAATAGAGAATGACAGCGACATTCCTACTGGCGGTACTTTTAATGCTGATGGAACTTTTATTCAAGCCAAGAAAAAAGGTGGTAAAGTTAAATCATCCGCATCTAAACGCGCAGATGGTATAGCTACCAAAGGATTTACTAAAGGTAGGTACATGTAATGGACAACCATGATGTTAAAGTAATGACCGATGGAGCCGCAGTAGTCGTAGGACTGGGCGGTTTCATGCAGTGGTTCCCTCCTGTGGTGGGACTTGTTGGTGGTCTATTGACGATTGTTTGGTTGTGCTTGCGTATATGGGAAACCGATACGGTTAAGGCTTGGAGAAACCCAAATGCCAAGCACGAGTAAAAAACAGCACAATTTTATGGAAGCAATTGCCCATAACAAGGCGTTTGCAAAGAAGGTTCACATACCTCAACGGGTAGGTGAAGAGTTTGTTAGCGCCGATAAAGGCAAAAAATTTTCAAAAGGTGGAGAAATGAAATCAGAAAAAGCACATGAAATGCATCAAGCAAAAGAACTTCGTCGCATGGCGACTGAAGAGGCTCGTGAGGCCAAAGAGATGAAACACGGTGGTCATACCAAAAAGATGGCCATGGGTGGAATGGGTATGAACCCAAGAGCAGCAGCTTTAATGGGCGCCATGGCTGCTAGACGTAAACCAGTTATGGCAGCTGCAATGCCAGCAATGAAACATGGAGGTAAAGCTATGGAACACGAAGGACACGAACACCACATGAAAATGGCTCATCATCATTTAAAGATGGCGATGAAAGCCGGCGGTAAAACTGAAGAGAAGGGTATCCCCCACTCTAAAGATATGGGCGAGAAAGTTCTTAAACACGGCGGCAAAACTCACGCTTATGCTAGAGGCGGTAAGATCGACGCACGTATGGAACCCGCACACATGGAAACCAAAGGCGATTTGCGTAAAGGCAATAAGCCCCATGGTGAACATGTTATCCAGGAAAAAGGTCACACACGCGCCATGATGCCCAAAATGAAGGGTAACGTTATTGGTAATGGCCCTATCGTTAATGCCAAAAAGCATGGCGGTAAAATTCATCACAAGAAGTAAGGATTGATCATGAAACATAGTCACGGACATATTTATCCTGCTGGCCATGAGCATCATCATGAGCACAAGATGCATCATGAGCATGTAGCTCAGCATGAGGCTGGTGGTCACGTACACCATCACCATCATTACAAAGAACATGCTGCTGGACACAAGTTGCACCATGACACAGTAGAGCACTTGCACAAGCATCAGAAACACATGTCTCACGGCGGTAAAGCCTGTTAAGGAGTTAACATGGAAGATAAGCAAAGTTCTCGCATCAAAGCGACTTTAAATTATCCTAACGGCCCAGTTCCCAGAGCTGAACTTATTAAAGATAATGTTGGTTATAAGCCTACATTTCAAGCAAAAGATTCATCTGATGAAGAACGGGCACGGGTTCTTAAAGAAGCTTCTGAGTATGCTTCGGAATTGCAACGTGAATCACGCGGCAAAAAGAAGGGCGGAAAAATTGGCAAAGTTGCCAAAAGTAAAAGCGCTTCTAGCCGAGCTGATGGTATAGCTAAAAAAGGCCATACCAAAGGGAGAATTTGCTAATGCTAGCCAGTCGAGGAATGGGTGACATTAGCCCATCTAAGATGCCCAAGGGTATTTGGAAAAAGCGCCGTGATAACACGGACTTTACCGAATACTCTAAGGGTGGGAATGTTGGCTTGTATGCCAATATTCATGCAAAACAGGAACGTATCGCACACGGCTCCAAGGAAAAGATGAGAAAGCCTGGAAGTAAGGGCGCCCCTACAAATGAGGCGTTTATCAAGTCTGCAAAGACCAGAAAATCCTGAAGTGTAAACGTTTACAGATGCAATCATGACAACAACCGGAAAAACATCCTTTGACCTAGACTTCACCGAATTGGCGGAAGAGGCATGGGAACGTGCCGGTCGTGAATTGCGTACTGGCTATGACTTGCGTACAGCCAGGCGTTCCATGAACCTGATGACCATCGAGTGGCAGAACCGTGGTATCAACATGTGGACGATCCAACAGCAATCGTTTACACTTGTTCAAGGATTGAATACGTATCCTATCCCTACAGATACGATTGATTTGATGGATCATGTGATCCGTACAAACCAAGGGTCATCAAGTAATCAATCAGACTTGACGATCACCAGAATCAGTATGCCCACGTATGCTACGATTCCAAATAAGTTAACCCAGGCCAGACCAATTCAAGTATTGGTGCAAAGAAACTCAGGGGAAACCAATCCGTATTTAGATAGCACGGGAGCTGCTATAACGCTCGCTACAAGCATTAATTCAACAGCGACTACCATTGTGTTGTCCAGCACCGTAAACATGGCTGCACAGGGCTATATTCAGCTTGGCAGCACATCTGGTGAAATTGTTTATTATTCCTATATATCAGGGAATTCCTTGATGAATTGCTTTAGGGGTCAGAACAATACCACAGCTCAGTCATACACGGCGGGAGCAGGTACACCTATTTATATTCCACAGATTCCCGCTGTAACTGTTTGGCCAACGCCAGATGGATCTACGACATACACGTTTGTTTATTGGAGAATGCGCAGAGTACAGGACACTGGTTCTGGCATTGAAACAGGCGATATGAGTTTTAGGTTCATGCCTGCATGTGCAGCTGGTTTGGCGTATCACATTGCGACCAAAATACCAGAAGGTACACCCAGGATAGATATGTTAAAGGGACAATATGATGAACAGTTCAATCTTGCGGCGGGTGAAGATCGTGAGAAAGCTGCGATACGTTTTGTACCTCGTCAGCAGTTCATTGGTTCAGGCAGTCCATAATGGGAAACAGGTTCGCATCAGGCAAACATTCGATTGCTGAATGCGATCGGTGCGGGCAAAGGTACAAATTAAAACAGTTGAAATTTGAGGTCATAAAGACTAAACTTTATCAATTGAAAGTTTGTCCGGAGTGTTGGGATCCAGATCAACCGCAATTACAGTTGGGTATGTTCCCAGTTGATGATCCGCAGGCGGTCAGGCAGCCAAGACCTGATTTGAGTTACGAGGCTTCTGGTTTGGATTACTTGGGTTTTCCTTCTGGTGGATCAAGAGATATTCAATGGGGATGGAATCCAATTGGTGGAACATCGTTATCAGATGTAGGGTTGACGCCTAATTATTTGGTGGCAACAACAAGTGTAGGCACAGTCACTATAACAGGGAGTTGACAATGAAGAATGATGATATTAAACAAGACAAGAAGTTGATCAAGAAGGCTTTTGCTATGCACGACAAGCAAGAGCATCCTGGTAAGCACACGAACTTAACCAAGTTAAAAAAAGGTGGAATTGCTGGTGTATCTAGCGAATCCATGAAAGCCATGGGTCGTAACATGGCACGGGCAACCAATCAAAGGGGTAGATAATGGCTAAGCAAATCCCACCTACAACCAAGAATAGTCCACCTATTCATCATGGTGCAAACGTTAACAACAAGCCTGCATCAGATTATGCTATTCCACATACCATGACGGACAAGAAAGTTGACATTAGAGATGATGTTGGAATTGTTCCAAAGATGCCTACTCGTAAGAATTGGACACCTTTGTCTGGTGTTTCTATTGGCATCAATGACGAAGTGAAAACTGACGGCATTGAAATGCGCGGTGCTGGTGCTGCCATCAAAGGCCGTATGTCAAGAGGCCCAATGGCTTAATATGTATTATTCGGAATTAGTTACTTCAGTTCAAGATACTATCGAAAATACATTTCCGACGGTAGATATGAACCGCATGATTGAGCAGACGGAGCAGCGCATCTATAACACGGTGCAGCTGCCCAGTTTACGTAAAAATGTGACGGGTACATTAACTTCTGCAAAACCATATTTATCTGCGCCAAATGATTTTTTATCGGTATATTCATTGGCTGTGTATCCTGTAGACGGATCAACTGGTAACTATCTTTACTTACTGAATAAAGATGTAAATTTTATTCGTGAAGCATATCCCAATCCAAGTTATCAAGGTCAGCCAAAACATTACGCTATCTTTGGCCCTGCTACCACTTCATCTAATCCTCCTAACATAACAAATGAGCTGACATTTATTATTGGGCCAACACCAAATATTGCTTATAACGCAGAACTTCACTATTACTATTATCCAGATTCAATTGTTCAAGCTGCAATAAGTACGGTATCAATTACTGTAGCTGGATCTGGGTATACAAATGGAACATACTACAATTTAAGTCTTACCGGAGGTACTGGTAATTCTGCTACTGCTACTATTGTTGTATCAGGAGGAGTCGTTACTTCTGTAACTATGGTTGCTAACGGCTGTTATTATGCTGTTGGAGATCAGTTATCAGCCACAATTGGTAGCGCTGGATCAGGGTTTACACTTACAGTCACAGCAATTACTAATGCGAATGGTGAAACATGGGTAGGTGGTAACTTCGATACCGCACTGATGAATGGCGTTTTAGTTGAAGCTGCAAGATATATTAAAGCTGAACCCGATACGATCAAGTTCTATTCGGATATGTATTCAGCATCTATGACTTTGTTAAAGAATTTGGGAGATGGCAAATTACGTATGGATGCTTATCGTGATGGTCAATTTAGGCAACCAGTTGTATGAGCATAGTACAAACCCAGACTACGTCGTTCAAATCACAGTTGTATCAAGGGGTACATAACCTTTTGACGGATACGCTTTACATGGCTTTGTACACAGGTAATGCCAATTTAAATGAATCGACAACTGTATATTCTTCCACCAATGAAGTGACAGGAACTGGATATACGGCTACAGGAATTCAAGTTACAGGGGCAACTGTAAACGTTTACAGTTATACTGCCTATGTTAACTTCAACAATGTGGTTTGGCCTAATTCATTAATCACAGCCAGGTGTGCTTTGTTATATAACGCAAGTAAAGGTAATAAATCTATTTGTGTTATTGACTTTGGATCTGACAAGACAATGCAAAACTTTACCATTACAATGCCGTCAAACACGTATACTGCGGCATTAATTCGAAGCTCAAACTAGGAGATATTATGCAGACCGAAAACATCAATCCAACTGAAGGCTCGGCAGTTGCTGTAGCTACTCGTGCTTTTCTTTTAGAAAATGCTAATGTCGTTGGCGCGTATACAGTTACTTGTATAGGCACGGATGGTAAAATTAAATGGGAAGAAACATTTCCTAATTTGGTGGTCAATGTAGGTAAGGCTGATCTTCTAAACAAGTATTTTGCAGGATCTTCTTATACTGCTGCTTGGTATTTAGGATTGGTAGATGGCGCAACAAGTCCTACATACAATTCGGCAGATACCATGTCATCACATGCAGGATGGACTGAAAACGTAGGTTATTCTAATGCCACTCGGCCTGCTGCAGCGTTTGGTGCAGCATCTGCAACGGGTGGTGGAGCTAATACAGCAGGAACAGGAACTATTTCTACATCAGCTACAGCGTTTAACATTAATGCATCAGGCACAATTGCTGGTGCATTTTTAGTCACAAACAATACAAAATCAGGTACAACAGGAACTTTATATTCTGCTGGTAATTTCACTACAGGTAATCGTACAGTGTTGTCAGGAGACACATTAAACGTTACATATACTGCTAATTGTTAAGGATTTATCATGGCTGCAAAATTTGTAATTGGTGAGGAAGTTAAAGTATTCCCTGCTCCAGTGGATCCTGCTGGGCCTATATTGGCTATGCAAATGGATGCTACAGGAAACATTCAATACTTAATTTCATGGACAGATGAAAACAATACTGTTCAACAACGATGGTTTAATGAAGATCAGTTAATGGCTGCATAATGGCTGTCTATGATGTCTCAACGCAAGAAAACCTTAGTTCAGGATACTGGGGTTTATCTACTTGGGGGGATGGCGCTTTCGGTGGTTCAGGTGGTTTAACTGATAATTTATCTGCTGGTTTTATTTATAACGGTACAATTTCAGAAGATCTTATTGTTGCCTGGGGTGGCCAAAGTTGGGGATATGGTGCTTGGGGAGGATTGTCCACGTTGACAGATACAGAAGATGTGGTGCAAGTATTTAATACGCCGGTATCTGAAACAATTACGACCACAGAAACAATCACTGTAATAGCTGTTAGTAATGTATCAATAGCTGAACTGGCATTGGCAACGGAGTCAATTACCAACGTCATTACGACCAATTTGAGTCTGTCTGAGACAGTATCTGTAACGGACACTGTAGATTCAAGTACAGGATATTATGTTAACGTAAACGAAGATTTTACAAACTCTTGGGGTATTAGCCCTTGGGGATATGGTGTTTGGGGCGGAACTTCGACATTGGTAGATGTAATTACAGCAAACCCATCTACAGTATCAGCCGCTTCTGAAACCATCACGGTAACGGACTCTGTAAGTGCATCACAGGGATATGCCAGCACGGTATTGGAAACAGCTACAGTAACTGATTCAGTCAGTACTTTACAGACATTTGCGGTATCTATAGCAGAATTGATTGTTCTAGCTGATACGCAAACGGTTACACAGACGTTTGCTTGTATTGTTTCTGAATCAATTAGCTTGTCTGAGGGATCTACGGGGGGGACGCTTTACTTTGCTACAGATTCTGAAACAGCTACGGTAACGGATCAATATGTACCTGGCGGTTCTTCTTTTGTAAATGTATCGGAAACAGCAGTTGCTTTAGATTCCTTGGTGGCTGGGATATCCAGTTTGTTGAGCGTATTGGAAACCATATTCTTATTGGATTCTTTGACCAATACATTGACTTCGACGAACTCTGTAACAGAAACGGTATCGGTCACAGATTTACAAAATACGTCAGGCAGTATATATTTTGTACAAATTGGTGAAAGTGTCATTGTAACTGACTCAATTATTGGTAGACTATTATGGGAAATAATTGATGACAGCCAGACACCTTCATGGCAAAATATAGATGATTCGCAAACAGCAACGTGGAATGCTATAAGCACGGCCCAGTCATCTAATTGGACAACGATTGATAATTCAGAAACGCCGGGATGGACAACCATTGAGGATACACAAACACCGGGTTGGACGGTAATTTCTACATAGGAGCAATGAATGACAATTAACTATACCACCCTACTTGGTCTGGCTCTTCCAGTAACAGGTACTGAATCGGGTACTTGGGGAGATGATGTATCAAATGGTATTACCCAATATATTGACGCATCGGTAGCGGGGACACAGTCTATTACGACTAATGCAGATGTAACGCTAAGTCTAACAAATGGATCCAGCGCAGGAACTAATCTAGGTTCAACATCATCGCAGTACATGCAATTGCTTTGCACAGGAGCAAGAACGGCGTTAAGGTATATCAATGTACCTAATTCATCAAAAATGTATGTTGTTAATAACTCTACATCTGGTGGGTATAGCATAACTGTTAGAGGTGTAACTGGTCCGACCACTGGAGTGGAAGTAACAAATGGTGAGAAATGCATTATTTACTGGAACACGGTATCTGGTGATTTTGTTAAAATTTCTACTTCGGTTATTACCAATCTTACGGGAACACTTTCTCCTGTTAATGGCGGTACAGGCGTAGCTAACAATTCGGCCAGTACAATTACGATTTCCGGTAATTATGCAACAACGCTTACTGTTACTGGTACAACAAACGTCACCCTTCCCACATCAGGTTCATTGGCATCAACAGGCAAGGCAATCGCCATGTCTCTTATTTTTGGCTTTTAGGAGAATTAAATGGCAAATCCAAACATTGTTAATGTAACAAGTATTTATGGAAATACTTCTTATCTTATACCAGCAACAAGTGCAACCACTTGGACAGCGCTGACACCTGCATCGGGCACGGTTAATAAACTTGATAATGTTGTTGCATCGAACGTAACATCAAGTGCGGCAACAATTACTTTATCAGTCAATAGCGCAGTAAGCGGTGGCGGTACAGCGTATCGTATTGCTTATCAGATTTCTGTTCCACCAAATGCGTCTGTTATTTTGATTGATAAGACTACAGCAATTTACGTTGGCGAGGCACAGTCTATAGTCGCTACTTCTGGCACAACAAGTGCCATTGAATTGACTGCATCTTACGAAGCGATCACTTAAGGACTGACCATGAGTTTGACTCATATCGGTGGCGTTATCTCTGCTCAATACAATGGGCTGAACTATCCTGTAACAACGGTAGAGTATCTTGTTGTTGCTGGGGGTGGTGGCGGTGGGTATTCATCGGCTGGCGGTGGAGGAGCGGGGGGCGCATTAACTGCCACAGGATACGCAATAACTTTGGGGTCATCTATCACTGTGACTATTGGTGCTGGTGGTGCTGGTGCTACAGGAAATGGAACAGGTACTTCAGGTTCTAATTCTGTTTTTGGCTCTATAACATCTACTGGTGGAGGAGGCGGAGGGTCTGGAAGTACCAATGGATTAAGTGGAGGCTCTGGAGGAGGTGGTGGATATGGAGCTAATGGTGGCGCAGGAACTTCAGGACAAGGTAGCACTGGTGGAAATGGAACAAATAGTCTTTACACGGGCGGAGGCGGTGGGGGCGCAGGATCAGTTGGATTAAATGGAAATTCTACAAGTGGAAATGCTGGAAATTCAGGTACAGGTTTAGTCTCATCTATTACAGGCTCACCCATTCAATACGCTGGCGGTGGCGGTGGCGGTTGTAATAGTTCACAACTTGTAGGGTTGGGCGCATCTGGTGGTGGCAATGGAAATAACAATGGTTTAAATGGATTTACTGCAATTGCAAATACAGGTTCTGGCGGTGGTGGTGGTGGAGCTATTGGTGGTGGAGCAAATGGTAATGGCGGTGCAGGAGGTTCAGGCATCGTAGTCATCAGATACCCATCCTATTTATCACAAGCAACAAGCACAACAGGTTCACCTACTTATTACCAAGCAGGAGGATATAACGTCTATGTCTTCTATGCTTCAGGCACAATCACATTCTAAGGTTAACAATGGCAACAGGAATATTCAAACTTAGAGATCAGCTTTATGGCTTGGTACAAGGCGCATGGTCAGGCGTAAGTAAAGCCACTGCTCCTCAGTATGTTGAATACCTTGTTGTAGCAGG
>Ga0114960_10003790_pt1 | contig 11459 bp, 15 predicted proteins | sample C_130625_MF_Meta_FD_92637 | JGI IMG/M metagenome (GOLD analysis project Ga0114960, IMG submission 92637) | Freshwater microbial communities from Lake Croche, Canada to study carbon cycling - C_130625_MF_MetaG | ecosystem: Environmental > Aquatic > Freshwater > Lake | place: Lake Croche, Canada...
TAATACTTTCGAGCGATGAGGACATTCGAGAACCGTAAGTCTTTTCGTAATAGTTAACGCGCTGCCAAACATCTTGCTGATTTGCGCGCTCACGGGTGCGGGTGCCGCGACGTAGCCCACGCAATGCACCGACAACTGTGATGGGGGCACGACCAGCGAATGCGGTTGGAACTTTACTTCCCCATCGGCCTTGTTCGACGCAGCGCACTTCGAGCTGGTCTTCCCGACCTGCGCCAAGCAATACATCGGCGGTTAAAACTCGGGTTTGTAAACCGCCATACAAAATGGTGCCTTCTGGAATTAGAACTGTTTTGTCTGACTGGTTGGTCACGGCTAACGTGCCGACACTCGCTGATTCAAGTTCATTGATTTCTAACCCAGCTGGTGCTGATGTGATGTACTTCTCGTCAGTGCGAGCTTCGGACCAAACCGGAAAAACCGTAATCGGACCAATGTGGGTTCCAGCTCCAACATGGAACCTATTTGCTAATGCAGGCATCTTTACCAACCTTTCGGATAATTAACTCAATGTTGCGTAAATTGTAGCACATGTTTACGCAAAAATGCGTTAATGTAGAAATATGGATGAAAATAAAGACTTTTCCGAGGAATTAGTGGAATCTTTCCTACCAGTACTCTCCAAATTGCAGGAGGTCGATGACCCAGTCATGACCGCTCGAACTCTGGCTCGACTGACTAATAAATTCCAGGATGCAACAGGGTTGCTAAATAAGAGGACTAACGAATCTGACCTAACCCAGTTCCCCCGTCCTAGCGTGGCAGCCGATGTAGCGGTGCTTTCCGTAATCGATTTTGAAGGCCATCCCAGTTTGGTGGCCCTTGCAACTCGCAGAGGCCCTGGTCACGAAGAAGGCACCTGGGCCTTACCTGGTCGCATGCTTCGGGAGCATGAAACTTTAGATAAGACCGCTAATGACGCCGTTAAGTTCAAGCTTGGTATTGACGAATTAGAACTTGATCAACTTCGAGTATTCGATGAACCAGATCGTGATCCGCGAGGTTGGGTTTTATCGGTTGCTCACATTGCAACAGTGCCCGCACAAGTTGCAGAACAAGCTATCGTCAGCCCAGATGTGGCAGCAATTTTCATTACCGATGGCGGATATCACTTCCCCAGCAATCAATCAGACCTTCCGTACGAGCAACGGCAAATTTTGCGCGAGGCCGTCAAGGAACTGCGTCGTCGATATTCGCTACTGCCCGATCCGGGTCTCATCCTTGAGGACGAGTTCACACTCTCGCAACTCCGTGAAGTCCATGAAGCGATTCAAGATACTGAAATCGCACCAGACACATTTCGCCGCGAGATGTTGCCAAACTTAAAAGCAACCGGTCATCGCGCTGAAGGCTCTGTTGGCAAACCGCCAATGATGTATCGCCGAAAAGACCGCCGAGAAAGCACAGTCCGTACAAGTCGAATGCTCTCGGCTCGCATGGTCGCCACCGATGACTTTATGTGATTGCCGAGATTACGAATCAACCTTGGCTTCACCTTCAGTAGCTGTTTCCAAGTCCTTGGCCAGAAGCCACTCGACATAATCTTTGTTGCACAACACCAATGAGCTTCTGGTTTTGCGAAGATGATCGATTGTTTCTTTGGCGGAATAGCCGTAATTCATTAAAACCATCGTCACAAGAAGTCCGGAGCGATTAAGTCCAGATAAGCAGCGAACCAGTACGTTCTTGCCAAGTTCAAGTTCATAACAAATCAGACGAACTAGGAAATTTAGATCTTCTTCGTTGAACTCGCTGACTTCGCCATCCTGAAATGGTTGGCGAATTTCTCGGACAAACCAATCCACTGGATTACTCCAAGCATGCAGACTCACGACTGTGTCGAAGTTCTGTTTGGTTATCCGCGGTTCAAGTAATTCGGATCGACCGATAGTGTCGTCCTCATCTGTGCCGCCCATCCATAAGTTTGGATAAACCTCTGTCCAAACTTCCTTTGGCATCAGTTCCGCATAAGTGCCGAGGCCCTCACTTTTTCCTGTCATATTTCTCCTTTTCTGTGGTTAGTTTTGTCTTCTGAATAGTTGAGAATTGTGTGGCCTTTCGATTAAGCAGCCGACGGGCTACTCAGCCGGTCGATGTGAGCCGGTGCCTCTTCACGCAACCAGCTAACGAAGTGGTTGTTGAAAAGTGCATGCTGAGATCGGCGCTCACGAATCATGCCGATTGCTTCATCCGCCTCGTACCCGGCCATCATCAATGTCAGAGCAGTGATTAACCCAGAGCGGTTCAGACCGGCCTGGCATCTGATTAGTACACGTTCTCCATCAGACCAGCGATCCAGGGCCCACTTTGCAATGCGAAGTAGACGGTCTGTATCAACTCCGTACATCGTGCCGTCGCCAAACCCGTAACGAAATTCTTCAACGCCCCAACTGAATGGGTTAGCCCAGGCGTAGAGAGTTACTGCAGCATCAAAAGGCGGACAGTAGTCAAGATCTGGCGCATACACAGCGAAGTCCACAGTGTCATCGTCAGCAGTTCCTCCCATGTAAAGTCCAGGCAGGATCTCTGAGTAAAGCTCGCTCGGATAATCCGACTCTTCGTGCCAACGAGGTGCTATTAAGTTTTCTGATGATTCTTTGCTCATCTGATTCCCCTTTCAAAGGTCTCTATTTACTAAGACGGATGAGCAGCCCCAAACATCAACAACAAATTTGAAAAACTTTTTTGCTCACCTTAAAACCCCTATTTCTATGGGATTTGTCATCTATCAATGCAACAATTACTCCCATGACTGCGCCAAGACCCCCTCACATGCCTAATTCACTCGAGATAAAAGTGTTGATGGATTCCGCACGCAAGAGCGCCCGGCAACAAACCGGAAATGTCGACTGGGCTGATGATGCAGTTGCTGAAGCTTTTGCTCGATTAACTGCCTTGGGGTACTGGCCGGACAACCCACAAGGCTGGCTTAGGACTGCAGTTCGAAATATCATCATCGACAGATCACGCCAAAAGTTCGAGACCGATCGTATGCAACTTCCATCTCCAGCAAAAGCTGGAGAAACTGCTAATACCTTCATTGATTTCGAGGCGTTGGTTGCGGAACTGATGGAATCAAGACGAACAAGTGAACTGGTGTTCGTGCGTAATGCCATTCGAGATATGCGCGACCAAGTTTCGGACAAGGAATGGGAACTTTTACTGGCATCCTTTGAAGGACTAAGCCATCAAGAAATTGCCGTTGTGCTTGGCTATGCAAGCGCAGCAACAGTGACCCAAACACTTTCGCGGATTCGCAAGAAACTTAAGCTACAACTTTTGCAGTGGGATTTCGACCAACTTAACTAGGTCGAAGCGGTGACCAACCGAGTTTTTCAACCCGCTTACGCTCTTTATCTCGCCAACGGTAAATTGTGCGCTCAGTTTTGCCGTACTTGATGGCTAAGTCAGCCGCAGGTTTGTCGCTCCAGATATCTTGAAGCCATTCCAAGTCTTCCCGGCGCTTTTCCATCGTGATAAATTTACGCTTGCCTCGTCGAGCCTTTGCTCGATCCTTACTATCCATTCCGCCCCAAATTCCAGAATCTTCATTGTCGATTCCCCACTGAGCACATTTCTGTTTCACCGGGCATTCACTGCAAATCTTTTTAGCCTCTACGGTCTTCTTGCGATCTTCATCGTCAAAAAGCTTCGGGTCTGGTGTGCCAACACAGTCCCCATCTGACAGGAAAGTAGGCCACTTCATGGCTGCGATTTCGGCTAATAATTCTTGGTGTTCTGACTGCATTTCTTTTCCTATCTGTGGTTTCATCTATCAATTTCTTGGGTCTTACTCAGTTTCAGTTAAGGTTGCGATATCGGAAAAGCTGCAGACTATGAAACGATCACTGACCTCGTCCGACACAAAATATTCCTTGAGTTATAACGGTTTTCCATAATTTGTGCCTCCATTTTCAGTGCTTCACTCAGTTCGAACAGATGTTCTAAGGGGAGCAGGAATACATTTCTACTCCCCTTTTGTTCTCGGTGCAAGTTCACACCAAAATGAAATTGGATACAAAATTTTCGCATCCGATTTTGTCCGCAATCACACACATAACAGACCAGCATCAACCTTTATTCCGACCCTGTCGGCGTGTTGCTAAGCACGCCCACCTCGCTGACGAGCTTTCATGGCAGCGGTGAGTACACCTTGTCGGCCAAGCGTGGCTGACAAGACGGATTCGGCCCACATTTGCGGAGTTGCATCGTCCGGACGATAACCTCCGGCGCCACCGATAAGCAGCGGGAGTGATGCCAATGCAGAGCTACTAAAGATCCCGCCAAAGACTTTTATTAGGTTCCCAGTGTGGTACTGCAAATTACTTAATCGATCTTCGTAGTGCCCATCCGCGCCAGCAGCAATGAAAATGATGTCTGCCCCAAATGCTGAAGTTAACTCCGCGAATTCCGATGCCGCCATTACAAGTGCCTCATCATGTCGGAAATTGAATTGTCCTTCTTCAAATTCCGCATTGAGTTCAGCAATGTTCAGTGGACGATTGTAAACATGACGATCTGGGTCGCTGCTGTTTCCTGTACCAGGGAAAATTCCTTGCTCGTGCACTGAGTAGGTCAGGATGTTTGGATCGTCAGCACAAAGATTCTCTGTGCCATCTCCATGGTGTGCGTCGTAGTCGAAGATCGCCACCTTGTATCCGCGAGCCACTGCTATCTTCGCTGCAATAGCGAAGTCCGCGAACACACAGAATCCTGAAGATGTATCTGCCTGCGCGTGATGCTTAGCGCCTGGTAGATGAACTGCCAAAGCAACTTCCCCATCCAATAAGCAATCGAGCGCAGTCAAAGTTCCACCGACAAAGGTGCTTGCTAGCGTAGAAAGGTCTGGCCGCTTGCCATCCCACTCCTGGCATGAATACTGCTCTAAAACCTCGCTGATGTACTCCTGCGTATGTACTAGAGCCAACTCCTCTCGAGTTGCAAGGCGCGGTTCAAGAGTTTCAACTTCGGCATGACTAAGGGCGGCAAGCACTTGGTTGTAGCCATTGATGAAGCGGCGGCCTTGAGTTGGGTGAGTTGGGTCAAAAACCCAGTTTTCGTACTCTGGGGTGTGCACAATCACCACATCTGGGGTGTCTTGCGGGTTAATTGATTCGGTCATGGTTCTCCATTTCTGTGGTGAAATTTTCCCCACATAGATAAGACGATTGGGAATTGCCAGATGTCAACATCGAACTCTAAGTATTTTCAAGGATTACTAAATTACGTTTATTTACGCCAAAAAATTCACCAAGGGATACCATTACTAAATGGCAACAGCGGACAATGATGAGCAGAATTTCATGGATGAGATTGATTCCCCTAGCGAGTTCGAATCTTCGGATTTGTCTAAGACTGAAGATGAATTCCTTGACTCAATTTGGGAAACTGAGTCCAACAACCTCGAGCCAACAGATGTAGCGCCAGACTGGCAGGAAGTCTTTGAATACGCAGTGAAATGCGGTATCCGCCAGAAGTTATCTCGAGCTGACGCAGAGGATGTAGCTCAATCCTTAATCAAGAAACTGTTCACTAAGAACTTCAGACTTCGCCATTGGCGCGGGTACGTAAACACAATGGTTAAAAATCGATCTATTGATCTAAAACGAAGTATCACCTGGAGAACATCCGAATCAGGCGGATTGCCTGAGCCTGGCGCCTATGCCTGGCAAGTAGCCCGAACCGTTATGCGAGCACCAATTGGTACCGTAAAACCGCAGGATCTATCCAACGAACTAGCTTCAAACGCTGTATTGGTTCACGTATTGGCAGAGGTCCCAGAAAACCACAGAGACCTTTTTATTGATTATCTTGAAGGTTTACCACTGGATCAGTTAGCCGAAATTTACGGTTACGCGTCGGCTAGATCAGTTTCACAAACGATTAGCCGAATAAAGCGCAACTTGCGCGAAAGATTCGAATCTGAACCAGCACTTTTTGCTGAGTTTGGCTAATGTTCATTTTCTAAGAATGAGTCTGTAGAAAAACAATCTCAAAAAAAATCCCAGTATTTTCCCGTTATTTTGCGCCAAAATCCTGAAAACCAAAACGACGGAAATTAGGTTCGCCGAAGGCGAAATGCCACAGACTCTGTGCTGTCGCAAATGTCACACCTCAGGAGTAAGTTTGTCACTCCCGCCAGATTCTCTGGCCCGGTTGCCTGATGACAACATGACAGATGGAGGCCGCCTTGAGCGACGATTACAGTGAAATGTCCGATGACGAGTTGTGGGAACATTACAACGACGTAAATACCTTTGAGAAGGGGCAAATCCTTTTCAGTCTTCATCACCGCCGAATTCATGAGGGCGAATATCGCAATGCCCTTACGTTTGCTGAACAAGCTTTTGATCTGTACAAACCCACTATGTATGCTCGCGAGGCTGCCCTCGCTAAGCGCATGATGGGCCACAGCCAGAAAGCACTGCGCGAGTACGAACCAGCAATCGCCTCGTATAAAGAATCGGCCGACCTATCGCTTTCGTGTGGAGCAGATACTGACACGGCGCGCACTGAAAACTACATTGGCGATGTCTACTGGCATCTAAATGATTTTGAAAAAGCTGCTGCGCACTACAAATCTTCGGAACTAATTTTTGACTCAATTGAAGATTTCCGAGGCGCTGCGATGTCTTCGCGTGAAGAAGGCGACTCTCTGGTCAGTTTGGGTAAGTACCGTGATGCAGTCCATGCCTATCTGCGGTCAATTGAAAATGCCAAAGCAGCTGAAAACCCACACGCAATTTATAACGCATACTTCAACATCACGTATGCATACATGGCCATGAACTGCCTTGCCGAGGCACTGGATTCTGTTGAAAAAGCTTTAGCGCTTGCACAAACTTGTTCTTGCCCTAACTGTGAACTTGAGGCAGAAGCGCTGCTCGGTGAAGTTCACGCTATGGCCGGAAACTTCGAAATTGCGAACTCTTTACTCAAACGCGCCAGAAAGGCTTACTACGAGCGAAATGACACAAAGCAGCAAGCTAAAATCCTGGTCGATTTAGGGATAAATGAGATTTGTAATAATCCTTATTCAACCGATGCGCGCAAGTTTCTCGAGCAAGCGATCACGCTATCTGAAATGTTTCCAAAACGCTGGCGCACGAAACTTCGAGCCAACTTTGGCCTGGGCCGTCTTGCCCTTTTAGAGGGTAACCATGAATTGGCAAGTGAATATTTTGCACTCGCCTACATGCACTCACAAGAATCAAAGCGCCTTGTTGGTGAACGGCACAGGATGTTGCCCTTCTATCTCGACTCCTTGCTAGGCATAGAAGAACCCGATCAGGTCATCAATATTCTCAACGATGTATCAGCTGAGAATGATTCTTGGACACTCATAGATGGCTCGCGTTATGTTTACGCGGCTAAGGCCTACATGGCAATGGGCGACACCGAATTGGCACTTGAAGCTGTAGACAACGGCTTGAACATTACCTTGCAGTGCCAAACCAACTCGCATTGCAAGGCCATTTTTCACCAGATCCGTTCTGAAGTTCTCGCCGAGACTGATCCGCATGCAGCAGCTATTTCTGCTCAAAAAGCGATTGCTTACTATCTTGAAGTCGGGGATATGCGTGCGGCGCAGAAAATCTCGAGCAAGACAGTTATCGAACCAGATGTGCGGGCTGGCCAAATGGCTGAGTACGAAGAAAATCGCAATACCTACGATGAACTCTTTGGCACATCAGACCCAATTACCGAACAGGTTGATGAATTGATTCGTCAGGTTGACCCAACCCAGGATCAAACCGAAGGCGGCATCGCCTAGGCGTTTAAAGTCATTTGGCACGGCAGGTGAAACTGCTGTGCCAAATGTGTCAGTGCCTCGTGCTAACTTAAAAACATAACTGAATAACAGATCAAGAAAGTAGCGCTAAGCCTCTCGGCTAGCTACGCGGCAACCGCGCAACGCGCACGGTGCCCCCGAGAGAAGATCAGCCAACTGAAAGTCAGTTGGAAGAGCGAAAGGACAGACGCATGAGCGCTGAAAACCCGGCAAAACCTGCCAAAAAAGTAAAAGTAGTTAAACCACGACCTGGTTCTAAGGTTGTTCCAGTCAGATCTATTGCAGACAAGGCCCGCCTGGCCCAAAAAGAAAACTTTGTACAGGTTGCCCTGCCAAAATCCTTGGCAGCTATGACTGATGAAGAAATTATGGAATGGGCAAAGGGTCTGTATAAATCTGTGGTTGCCCAGCTAAAACCTGCAACTTATGGCACTGCAGATTCGACTACTTCTGAAGACGAGTATGGGTTTTCTCCACAGCAATTAGAAGAATCAAAGCTTTACCTTTAACCCGTTCAAACACTTAGCCAACAAAAAGGACAACCATGACAAACCAACCAAAACCTCAGAAAATATCACTGGTGAAAACACCAAGCCTCAAAGACATGACCGACGAACAGCGGCGCGAGTGGGCCTACCAATTACACGCAAAATTGGTGGCAAAAAAGGAATCAAAAAATACTGTGGACAGCGAGCAGACTCCGGATTAAAAAATTGATTGGATCGAAAATATGCTGGGCGGATTCTTTCAGAAAAAATCGAGACTGTTAGTCGCAGAAATTACGGCTTCGGGCAAATGATGTTGTCAACGAGTAGATTGCTCGAAGAATAACGCAGCTTAACTTGGATAGGCTCATCGATGCTGCCGAATTTCTCAGTCAATGTAGCTTCACCGGTGCTAGTAGCAGAGTCATATGTTGCACTGGTCACGGAATAACTCATTGGGAAATTCTGCGCACAAACGATTGGATCGGCGCCCGCCTCCGCTACCCCACCGGCAACTAGATTCGCTGGCAAAGCAGGAGTTGCATGTGAATTGTGATCTGCGCAGTAATTCCCGACCTGTCCCGCTGCCTCTGTAGGTGGGTTTGTCATGCAGTTTGAATACTCATCATAAAAAGCTTTGGTAACGCTGGAAACTTTTGCCTGCATGTCTTCGCTAGCCGATGGGCTCGACGTGACGCTCACAATAGGTGAACTGGTTGGCTCAGGTTTGGAATTAGCGCAACCCGCCAAAAGCAGAACTGCAGCCACTGAGCAAGACAAGCGTGATCTATTCATGATTTCACTGTACTTGTTGCAATTAGTTATTTCTGTATTTGGAAAAATTATTCTTGAAGTATCGGTCTTGGTAAAGATTGAACCTAATTATGGACACCCTGTCGGTTAGATGTTCGACTCCTCGCTACACCCGCAATTCTTTGCGCCGACTGCCCACAGGCCTGTCCAATGACGTGCAACATTAATGCCATACGTGTTACCATACGTTTATGAAGAAGACGACAATTTACCTCACAGATGAGATAGTTTCCGCTATCAAGACACAGGCAAAAATACTTGATTGCTCGGAAGCCGAGTTAATCCGATCTGCCCTTGAAAAGGAATTCGTCATGCACATGAGGAATACTGCCCCTAATTTTGATTTAGTAACCGAACTAGACATTGCACTACCCGACTGGGATTTATCAAATATTGATGCCGAAATGCAGGGGTTTGGCCAAGCGTGATAATCGTTGACACCAGCGCTCTACTTGCAATGCACGACCCACGAGAAAAATCTCATTTAGACCTTCGGAAAATTGCACAATCCAGGAAGCAGGAGTTGATTGTCAGTCCTTATGTTGTTGCTGAATTTGACTACATGATTTCGAAAGCTAATTCATCAGAGTTTTCACTACGTGCTTTGAATAATTTATTGATTGCCCCATTTGAACTTGTGCAATTGACTACCGAGGATTTCATCAAAGCAACCGAAGTTATGGCAAAATATCACGATTTAAGTATTGGCATTACAGATGCATCACTAATTGCCCTAGCCGCAAGATTTGAAACAAGCAAGATTATGACATTAGATCGTAGGCACTTTAGCGCGATGAAATTACTATCTGGAAAACCAGTTCAGATGATCCCTAACTAACTTAATTTGAGCAAAGACAAGCAGTGCTACTTGTCGGACACAAAAAATTGGCGGGGCCCGAAGGTCCCGCCAATTTCTTAAAAGCTAGCTTTAGTCGTTACTTGAACTATCGTCGCCAGACAAGCCATTTGATACTTCTGGCATGGTCTTTTGCACCTGCATCAAGAACTCAAGATTGCTCTTGGTCTCGCGCAACTTGGTAAGCAGAAGTTCAATCGACTGCTGCTGATCTAGTGCATGAAGTACTCGACGAAGCTTCCAGATAATCTTCAACTCATCTGGCGCCATCAAGATTTCTTCACGGCGAGTACCCGAAGACTCAATATCAACAGCTGGGAAAATACGACGATCAGCCAGGCGACGATCGAGCTTAAGTTCCATGTTGCCGGTGCCCTTGAACTCTTCGAAGATAACTTCGTCCATTCTAGAACCAGTCTCAACAAGCGCGGTCGCAAGAATTGTTAACGAACCGCCCTCTTCGATGTTACGAGCAGCGCCGAAGAACTTCTTTGGTGGATACAACGCAGCAGAGTCAACACCACCAGAAAGGATTCGGCCAGATGGTGGAGCTGCCAAGTTGTAAGCACGGCCAAGGCGAGTCATAGAGTCAAGAAGCACAACAACATCGTGGCCCATTTCAACCAAACGCTTTGCGCGCTCAATTGCTAGTTCAGCAATTGTGGTGTGATCTTCAGCCGGACGATCGAAGGTAGAAGCAATAACTTCACCCTTAACCGAACGCTGCATGTCAGTAACTTCTTCAGGGCGCTCATCAACAAGGACAACCATCAAGTGAACTTCTGGGTTGTTCGCTGAAATAGCATTCGCGATTTCCTGCAAGATGATGGTTTTACCAGCTTTAGGTGGCGAAACAATAAGTCCACGCTGACCCTTACCAATAGGTGCAACTAAATCAATGATTCGAGTGCTCATGTTGGTTGGGGTGGTTTCTAAACGCAAACGCTCCTGCGGCTAAAGCGGAGTTAGTTTGCCGAAATCCACACGATTACGAGCTTCGTCTGGCTCCTGGCCATTAACAGAGTCAACCTTGACTAGCGGGTTGAACTTCTGTGGGCGGTCACCTTCGCGAGGCTGCTTAACCTGACCAGTGACTGCATCACCTTTACGCAAACCAAAGCGCTTGACTAAGCCCATTGAGACGTAAACATCGTTCGGGCCTGGCAAATAACCTGACGTGCGCACGAATGCGTAGTTGTCCAAAATGTCGACAATGCCGGCAACTGGTAACAGCACGTCATCTTCGGTGAATTCAACATCGTACTCGTTGTTACCACGACGACTATTGCGATCGCCACGATCACGGCCACGGCGGTCGCCACGATCATTGCGGTCATTACGGCCACCGCGGTCATTACGATCACCGCGGTCATTACGAGTGTTGCGATCACCTGAATCGGTTCGATCATTACGACTGTTGCGATCGCCTGAATCGGTTCGATCACCACGGTCACCACGATCAGCGCGGTCACCACGATCAGCGCGGTCACCACGA
>Ga0114960_10003792_pt1 | contig 11456 bp, 16 predicted proteins | sample C_130625_MF_Meta_FD_92637 | JGI IMG/M metagenome (GOLD analysis project Ga0114960, IMG submission 92637) | Freshwater microbial communities from Lake Croche, Canada to study carbon cycling - C_130625_MF_MetaG | ecosystem: Environmental > Aquatic > Freshwater > Lake | place: Lake Croche, Canada...
GAACTTCCTGCTGCTTTATATGCTGCATTTGTCGTACTTGCATATGTATATACAGAATTGGCTGCATTTTGACTGCCAATGCTTTGAAACACAAATACTGTGCTAAGGGTACCGCCATTTGGTAATGTAACCGTTTGCGGAGATGCGACCGTAGCATCAGGGAGCCCAGCATTTCTTCGCGATGAAATACTTGTAGCGGCTCCTCCTGCAGCCCCTATTTGTCCTGCTAATGCTATAGGCCATGGAGAAGGGGCAGACATTCTATTGTGGCATTATAAATTGTTGTACAGAAGAAGGATACGCAATAATATGCGCTTGTTGTCCTCGGAGAAATGATAGATATTCTTTATTTGATGCAAAAGTATATATATTCGCATGAGATATTTTTGAAGCATTTATTGAACTCACTGTATAATTAAAAGCCCATATATTATTAAAGGTAGTCCAATCATCTGTGTAATCCATATATTGCTGAGATGTCATATCATTCCTTATTTTTTTAAGGGGATACGATGTGAGAGTAGATATAGCTTTCAAATAATAAGCATTTTCCATGTCTATTGTAATGTAAATAAATATAAAAGCCGCTGTAACACAGCAATTATTTCATCACGAATATTAAAAAGTTCAGAATGTTTTTTCGTATCTAATCCCTTATTAAATGTCGGACTTTGGAGATATAGACTTGCTTGTTCAAGCATCTTTATCATAGATTTCCTTGTATGGCTTTTGAGGCTTATACTTGCTCCTGTAGAAAAACGGGGACGAGTAAATCTTGCAATATAGACTTCAACATATTGATCCACAAGTAGATCCAATTCTTCAATTGCTTTATCAATTGCGGTATGTGTGCTAAATTCATGAGTTTGCCAGTGATGTATCTTAAGGGTATCCCTTATAGTGAAAAAAAATTGAATATTTTGTCCTGACATAACAAGGTCTACTTATTCTCACGATAATAATGTGTTCATATTGCTCACATTTACTGTCATATGTAACAATTCCTCATACAGCTTTGGAATGTAATTATAGACGAACAATGATGTGTAATGTATGTGACCGCGGGGGGCATACAAGAGAAGATTGTCCAAATAAAGAGGGATGGGCAATTCGTATGGGTAAACCTATTGTTGAGAAAAATCTTGTTTTATATGTTAAGGATGCAAATGATGATATTAAGGCAGTATTAGAGGAGCATGGTGTTGAGTCTAGAAGTAGAGCACCGGAGAATCGAAAGTTACTATATGATTTAGTTGATACAATGAAGCCTCCTCGTGTTTTAGTATTTCTGAATAAGAAGTAGAATGGTTGAGCAGAGGAAAATGCGTAAGACACGTAATACACGTAAGGCACATAAGGCACATAAGGCACATAATACACATAAGACACATAAGGCACATAAGGCACATAATACACATAAGGCACATAAGGCACATAAACAAGTGGGGGGATCTGTTCCAGAATATGCTGTTTTAGCAAATCCAATGAAATGGGATGATAATAAGGTACAATAACTCAGTTTTTTGTTCAAAAATTGAAAAGTATACATGTGTAACGATGGTTACTCATACGAACAATGCCACCAAATAAGGGAGGAAAACGCTATAAGAAAGGAAAACATGGAGGGGAGGTATTTGCCGAAATGGTTAGTATTAACGAAAGTGAAGGTCAAATGCTTGGTCGGGTCATTAAAAGTGTAGGGGATAGACGCTTCGCAGTATATTGCAATGATAATAAAGAGCGTCTATGTCGGCTTCGTGGTAGTTTTCGCAAAAATACATGGATTGAAAAAGGTTCAATTGTTTTATTATCATTGCGATCATTCTCCTTTATAAAAAAGACCGATGTTGAATCCAAAGGGGATATGCCCCCTCTTGATACTTTACTCTCAAAGGAGGATAAACCGCTAAAGGAGGAAGGTTCAAATGATGAGAGTGAATCTGACTCTGATTCGGTCGATACAGAAATATGTGAAGTAAATCCAGTTGATAAGCTGGGTGATATATTATTCCTTGTTGATCCAAGCACGTATAATAAAGTGAAAAAGTTACCCGGCGTAAACCTTATACTCTTTGAAAATCTCGAAGGAATGGAGACATCTTTCATACAACGGCGTGTAGATAAAATGTCTAAAGGCATTGATGAAAATGAAGCAGGGTTTATATTTGACGCGGATGCTGATATGGCTGATACTGTAGAAAAAAATGGTGAGGAAGAAAAAGGTACAGATTTAACAAAAGAAGATAAGAAATTAAAAGAAAGGCTTACAGATCTAACAAGGAATAAGGCAAGGCTACAGAAACATATTACATTAGATGAGTTATAGTGCGGACTGGTATATATTTATGAATACTACGTTTATACAGAATGAATAATGAATATCCTCCAGGAAATTTTTCATTAGATAGTCAATATGCATCTGCACAATTTGGAGATGCTGAAGATACTCGCCCTACTGCTGCCTTTATGGAATCCTTTGGTGGACATGAGGCAATAAATGGTATAGTGTCACAAGCACTGGCAAGACATGTATCCGAATCAACACCTGCTACATCAAGTCCATTATTAACATCTATGACAACTAATACAAATAATTGGAGAAAAAAACTTCGTGAAACAATGATTAAACAGAATGAATCAGTTTTAGAATTTTTAATGAAACCATCTACAGAACATCCTACAATTGGTCCGGTTGAAATGGCACTTCGACGTTATGCTGTTCGTCATGATGTAGATACCAATTCTTTAAAAACATTGGGCGAATTATTCAGCACAACAGCACCCATCGATGCTGTTCAAGAAGAAATTCGAACATGTATTTCACAAAAAGGTCTTTCTTCAATGGAAGAGTTACGAGCCCAAGTCAATTCACTTATTGAACTGTATAAGGAAACAGGTGAGAAGGTTCTTGAATGCGAGAATCAGTTGAAATTAAGATTAGATAAATTGGATAAATTACATAAACGTGTTGCTGTAATAATGGAATTACAAAAAAATGAAGCGACGGGTCCTCTAATAACTGCATTAGAACAATATATCAAAATATCATTTCGTGATTCAGGTATTGAAACATATTACAAGGATATGATTTGTTTATATCAAAAACATATAGCGCTGAGGGAAGCAATTCAATTATTTAAGACAGGAACAAGTCTTCCGAGTGAACCAACGTGCCCTATATGTTTGGCAGACCCTATTTCAACAGCAATTGTACCGTGTGGGCATACATTTTGTGTAAGCTGTGCAAGACGTATGGCATTGGAATGTGGTATATGCCGTGGAAAAATAAGAGATAGATTGAAATTATTCATGACGTAATATAACCTTATAATCATTTGGACGAAGAAATAATTCATTAGCGGTTGTCCATTGGTCTGTATCCCATTCATAAAGTTCTCCTGCCATTTTTACAATAGACTTGGCAAGAGTCCACCATATCAATTCAGCAAAAGCTGCTCCTTCCTGTAGTCGCTTAGATTCCATTGTGTGCCTGTTTGGATAGTATAGGTGAAAGTCAATTTTTTATCAAAGGTGTACGTAGTAATGGAAGGGACAGGTCAGTTAGAGCAAAAAAGCCAAACTCAAACTCGTAAACGTAGGGTTGGTATGGAGCAAGTACGTGATGCTGTAAAGGATATAGAAGAAACGGTCATGCGCTTATCTGAAACAAATAATCGTATTCTCAAAAATAAATTGGATGCATTACAGTCTCTTGTTGGGAAACACTGTACTCAACCTGTTGTAGCCCCATCTTTAAAAAAGTCTTCTGTAGGTACACAAGCTACAAATAAATCTATGGTGCCTAAACCTACTATGCTTTCACCTATTCCTGAAGAAGAATCACCTAAAATGACATCAAAGGCAAGGGTAATCGACCAGACGTTTAATAAATTTCGTAGTGAAATATCTGAGTCACTCAAATCAATGGGTGCACCCCTTACCACACAAGGAAATAAAACAATATCTAGTATATGGAAGAGCGCTAAAGCTGGTAAAGAAGGTGAGGTAAAGGAATCATTAAAGGGTCTTGGTCTTCCTGAAGAAAAACTTGCACCTATGGCAGCAAAAGCAGTTGAGGAAGCTAAATCATATTTGGCTCGTGCAGAAACACGGAAGGTAAAGGCAACCCCAATGAAGACACCTGGAAAGACACGTAAAGTCTCTATGAGGAAAAAGAGTCTTGTCGTGCCTCCTCTTTCTGCAGAAGTAGGAACGTCACCTGAAGAAGCTACTACTAAAAAAGAAGTAGAGTTTGAAGGTAAAAAATACTATGTCATGCCAAATATGGCCGTATTTGAAAAGAAGGATGATGATAGTATAGGAGAATCAATGGGGACATGGGATGAAGTAGAGCAGAAAATTATTTCCTTGTGAGGCCCCAGCCTAAACCCCCTGTGAGGCCCCAGCCTAAACCCCCTGTGAGGCCCCAGCCTAAACCCCGGTCGCATGAGAAAAGAAGGATGGAAACAGAAGGAGATTTACAGCAACTGCCACAAATGATTGTTCAATGGAAGCAAGTTCAAGAAGAAGGTCGTAAATTAAAAGAGCAAGTGCGTGAGAATAAAATTCGTGAGAAGGCGTTTAGTGAGATTATTCTACGTGTCATGAAGAAGAATAGCATTGGTACTCTTGATTTGAAGCAATCGAAAAATCGTATTTTGTGTCAAACAAAGCAGAAGAAGGGTTCCCTTTGTAAGAAAAATTTACAGACTATGTTATCTGAGTTTCTAAAATCAGATGATGCAGGAAAAAAGGCTATTGATTTTATTACAGAGAAACAGGGAATAACCACCGTTGAGAAGTTAGTATTAGAAAATATGTAGACTTAATTAGAAATGACTGCTGTAAGGGGTTTTGTAGGAGGAGTTGTCCAAGGTTTTGCGAATCCCGAGAATTCAAAGGAGAAGAAGGATGGATATGTTCAACTCGTTGTTGTCTTATTAACTTTTTTCATTTCCCTTGTTATATTATCACTCATAGGTAAGTTATTATGGAACTCTGTTGTAGTTGACTTAGTATCTGTAGCCCGGCCTGCCAAGTCTTTTTGGCAAATCTTAGGACTCTATGTCTTTACAGCCCTTTTACTTTCATAAATACTTCGTTTAAAATATCATTCTGAAGAAAGTATCTTTCATCAGAATGCCATGTAAATGCCGTGCACCTGTAATTGATTATCCAGACTCTGTTGATTGGGGTCCTATTTTATGGAAAATGCTTCATGGTCTTGCCGATAAATATGCAACAACAAATATGTATACAGATGAAGTAAACCTTTGGAAGAAATTGTTTCCATTGACAGGGGATATTATTCCATGTGATATATGCCGCGCTCATTATAAAGAATATATAGCGACTCATCCAGTTGTATCATTCTTTACAATGACAAAACTAGATGCTGCAATCGCCATTCAAACATGGTTGTGGAATCTTCATAATGAGATAAATGTGGAAAATAGTAAACCAATCTTTCCATTTCAAGATTTACATGTGACGTATGGGAATATAAACTTAACTGATATGTTTCAACAATTAGATGCTGTTATGAAACGAGCTCTAGAGGCAAATGGTGTAAGCTTTTTAAAATGGAAGGCATGGATTGTTGTATATAAGACACTTACTTCTATGTATTAAGTATATCTCTCATATAATCATCTTCATATCCTGGTCTAAAACTTCTTCTCCAATTACATTTTCCGTTTATTAATTTACAAAGCCTAGGCTTCTTTCTCGTTATCCTTTTTTTCACCTTCTTCCTAGTATATTTTATATTTTTGGGGATATAAAAGGATTTCCGGCTCTTCTTTCCCATCCTTTCTTATACATTAGATTTTCAAACCGAGACACTATCGACGAACCTAATAAAATCCATCATATTTACCATAATCTTCTTCTGAAGGGTTTGAATATGCATGAGGGTCACGAGGTCCAGGTTTACCAGCAATAAGAGGTTCTTTTTGTAAGCAGCTTTCTTGAGCATCATTGCGAATATCTCGTATGAAAAGATTAAATACACTTTGTGCTTTTGTTAAATCAGCAGATGGCATTCCATTGGCAGCTGCAATACTTTCTATAAGGGAATTTCCACGACCTGTCCATATATCAAATGATATTTCAAGGTCTCTAGGAGAAATAGTCTTTGCGAAACAACGGGCTGTTACTTCAGCAATAGGTTCTACATCATGTTGTGTTATATATGGTTGTTTTAATGTGGCATCAACTAAATGATTTGAAGAAGAAAGGTCTTTTTTGAAGCAACATAGTTTATTAAGTAAGCGATTGAATTCTATGTAATCGTCGGAGTTATTCTTTTCAAACATACTCAAAAGCGTCGTAGCAGTAGCATTCTGGTTTAGACACCGTTGAGCCCCAGCAATAGGTTCCGAGTTTATAATACCTCCTTTCTCTGTAGGGAGGGTAAATCCTTCGTTTGTAACAGTGAAACCACTCTTATAAGAAGGAAGGGGTACAGTAGAGAAACCATAAAAAAAGTACCTGGCTATAAATAAACCAAGGATTACTACAACCAGTATACCAGCCATTGTAGATGCACTAGGCCAGAACGAGCTACTTGATTCCATCTTCTATACCATGAGACAGAATTTCCCCTCTACTCGCCTTACTTAAGACTTCGCGAAGGATTTCCCCTTTTACTTTAGCATGCCCCAGCATCATATCGTCTATATTGATACTATCCTCTATTGCTAACATAAAGATGTAAACGTCTACAACCTCTTTTTGGCCCATGCGAACTGCTCTTGCAATAGCCTGATTCATCAATGCTTGTGTCCACCAAGGACTTATAAAGGCCACCTTTGTAAAATGTTGAAGGTTCAGCCCTACACCCCCTGATTGGAGTTGAAGGAGGAGGATTTTATGTTTTTGTATGGGTTCTTTTGTAGCAGCTATAATTCTATCTTTTATATCAATAGCAATGCCACCATGATACTGATATATAGACCCAATACTATCACTTTCATACAGGAAATCTTCTAATAAATCCATCTCATCGCGAAATTGGCAAAATACAATCCAGCGAGTAGGTGTTGTACTTTCTTCTATGGTCTCTCTCAGTTTTTGGAATTTAGTGCTAGTACCTTCCCAATTCTCTCGGTTATAATGTACAGATTCTCTCTTTTTGGCACTAATGTATATCTGTGGGTGGATAGAGAGTTGTCGGAGTTTCATAATCAGTTGAAACTGACCCACTACGTTATCTCTTTCTAAGGCTCTCCATTGAGCAACTAATCTCCCTTGAATACCATTATAGAATTCTTCTTCTTCTATGCTTTCAAAAGGAAGGACTTTTTTTAGTATCTTTGGGACAGGAGGGAGGCCTGGAATGAGAGTCCGCATTTCATCCATAGAGCGATGAAGCATACGTCTTTGAATTAGATCACTGGTATAGGTCGAGTCAATTAGCTTTACAGGGTCAAAGCCAACCAGGGAGAAGAGCGCACGTATTTCTTTTAAAGAAGAGATGGTCTTATCATTTTTAGAGGGAGTTGCTGTTATACACCAGGTACTAGAGCGTTCAATCTTCTTTATTGCCTTATATATTGCACCAGATGTTTTTGAGATTTCATGGGCTTCATCAATACAAACTCTCCCCCATTTCTGTTTGAATAAAGATGGACGGTAGAGAAGGGCATGATAGTTTACAATGTAGAGCCAGGGTTTTGTGGGGTAAAAGGGAGAAGGCTTTTTCCATCCATCAGCATAGGGTTCCACAATATTGAAAGAGCATTTGAGTGCCATATCACGCCACTGACTGATTACTGCTTTTGGACAAATCAGAAGGGTATGGCGAGAGATAGAAGGTGGGAGAGGTGAGTTAAGGATGAGACCAAGCGTAGATGTAGTTTTTCCAAGTCCCATATCATCACACATTAATCCACCTCTGGGAATTTGGGATTCTTGGTGAAGCATCCATTGTATGGCAGTTTCTTGGTATGACTTATAAAACCATTCAGGCCATAATTGTTCTAGCTTCATAGTAAAAAAGGGGTGGTCCTGTTGACCGTATTCCTTTTTTTCATTTTTTTTGAAGTGTTCTTTTTTATTGGCTTTTGTGAGTTTTGTGACTTATATTTACTTCTCGTGCTTTACTAGAACCTCACAGGCATCAAAGATGCGCTCGACAAGGAGGTCATTGTCAGAAAGAACCTGTTCAATCTCATTTGACTCCATATGAAGGAACATTCCTGTGATTTTTCCTGGTAGGTTTGTAACCATTTTTGGCCAGACACCCTTGGCTACAATACCATCTTTCAGAGTAGGGAGTAAAGCATTTACCTTTTGATAGACGGCATTACCAAATCTATCAGCCATAACATCCTCGTGTTGGCGCGGGGGAGACTGTTGAGCAAGGAGGAATTGCTGGAAAGATGCCATCATATCAGGGGACATAGGAATAGTAGGCATATTGTGAGCCATCCCATATCCACCCATAGGATAGCCATAGCCATATCCCCAGGAAGGATACATATTCTGCTGGGGTAGCTGAGGAGCAGGACGAGGCGCTGCAGCAACAGATGCCCAGCTGCCTTGACTAGGGCGAGTGGTTGGAGTGGATGCCCCATACCCTTGATTAGGGCGAGTGGTTGGAGCTGGGGGTCTCCCTGTGCGGTTGGGGGTGTAGGAAAGATTGTTGCGTGAGCACCAAGAAGCCCAGGAATGGTTCTGGCGACGACGAGTATAGAAAGCTGGGGAACTTACATCATTGTTCACAAGGCGAATAGCAGCATTGTGTGTAACCATCATCTCAGTCTTAGAATCAAGGCGAGTCCTCTCAGGGAAATACTTTAATCCAGTACCCTCTTCCCCTGGATGAACGAAAGCACATGCTCCCTCGTGATTGCATCCTGTTTTATGGATACAGGGAACAGGAGGATTCAACCCAAGTTCTTTGGCCACGTCAAGTGGTTTATATTGACCCTCGGGTGCAAGACCATTCTCCTTCAAGAGAGAATCCAACGCAGTGTTATAATCGAACGCAAAGGCAGGCATTGTTATTATGTTTGTAGAGTTACTTTCCTTATGCCGCGCATAAAAAATCAATTTTTATGCGAGACTCTTATGTCTAGCCAAGGGAAGGAAAGAGCTCTTTTGAATTAATATCAAGTGAAGAAGAAATGAAATTTTCATCTTCTTTGACGAATACAGGTGGTCTATATACAGTGGGCCTTTGTTCAACGATACCTGTATAAGAGGGGGTATCGAGTGGAAGGGTTGTATTGATAATGACATATTTTTTCCTTGTAGGGGGTGTAACAGGTGAATTAGAGAGAATATCGTTTAGATACGCTTGATACTCAATACTGTAAGCGTAGTCTTTCTCCATAAGGATATGTATATTAATTATATCAAGAAGATTTGCGTTGTCTATAGCATGTTCTTTAATCTTCTTATCTAAAGCATCAATTCTCTCTTTGAGAGTTGCTTCTTTTTCAAGTAGTCTTGGGCGCGAAGGGTCTAGCTTGGAAGACCATGCGCGTTTCCTATCAGATGCGATTAATTCACACGTATTTACTTCATACTCTTTCTGGCATATATACTTTTCCGAGAGTAGTTTGAACTGTACGTGTTCATACGAGGAGAATCTCTCTTGAATCATAGGGTCAATACTAGGTGGCGTTTGCCATTTATATCGAGGAACACCGTCTACTTTGATACAGGGATACCATGTCTTTCGCTCAAAGTCGTAGGAATGAAGGGTGTCAGAGAAAAGTTGGTCGGGTATTACACAATTGGGTGTAGTCTTCTTGCGATTCTTATACGGATGTGGGGGAGTCCATTTAGGATAGTACATGGTATGTGCACCTATGAAGGAGTCACTGTGACTTCACTTTTTAGTCATCAAAAAAAAGGTTTTTTTGTTCTTTTATTGGTTTTTTGTTCTTTTATTGGTTTTTTGTTCTTTTATTGGTTTTTTGTTCTTTTATTGGTTTTTTGTTCTTTTATTGGTTTTTGTTCTTTTATCTACTCGTGGAAATCAATCTCTCCCTCTGATCCACCACCCCCAGAGTTTGATGATGATGGTCCCTTCCATTTGCCAACGTTCTCTCCTACTTCCTCCCAGGTAGAGTTGGTCTTATAGAGCTCATGGCTCTCGGGGTCCATCAGGTATTTCTGGTTAGCGATGGTCTTCCTTACCATGCCAATATCATCCTCCCCTTGGGCTGCCAAAGCAGCAGCGGCAGCCTCTTGGGCTGCCAAAGCAGCAGCAGCGGCCTCTTGTGCTGCCTTTAAGGCAGCTGCTTTAGAAGCCTTCTTCTCTGCAGTAGGGGCAGCAGGAGGAGTAGCAGGAGCAGCAGGAGCAGGAGCAAGGGGAGCCGTCACATGGGTGACGATAGGACTGGGAGGAGAAGAGATCTCAGAATCTGAGGATTCTGTCAGCCAGTTTTTCACCCAGGCATCATATGCCACAGTGTCACGCTCCTTGATACCACCGCAGATTGCCAAGCGCTCAGACTCCTTCTTGGTATCTTTGAAGAGCTCTGGCTGGGTCTTCTTGCAGTGCTTCACGAAGGCGTTCCAGGCCTTTACACCTGGAGATGCAGCCTTCTTTGGAGCATTAGGATCCTTTGCCTTCTTTGTCTTGACAGTATCATCACTCTTTAGGGGAGCACTCTTCAAAGGAGCACTCTTCAAAGGAGCACTCTTCAAAGGAGCACCAGTTACCTCTTCAGCAATGGCGGCAGCCAGGAGCTGATTGAGGGTTACCTTCTCATTGAGGCTCAGAGACTGAATCATGGATGACAGAACAGAAGACATGTTTACTTTGTTGTTGGGTTGCCTCCTATAATATTGGATTTCAAATTTCAATTTTTATATTAGGTTGAAGTGTATGCTTCAAATTGAAAAGAGGCACTCTTCAAATTATGTCAATTTTTATTATAGATTGAAAAAAGACTTCAAATACCCCTCTTTGAAGTGTATACTATATGTCAATCTAATATAAAAATTGAAATTGCGAACAGCCAATATTAGGAAGCAACCCTACAAAAGAAGCAAAGTAACTAAACATGTCAAGCATAATTAAGTCTATTACTTCTCTGATTGCCAAGATGAGCTTCTCTGAAAAGAGGACTGCCCTTCAGCTGCTGATGAACTCCATTGACGCTCAGCTGGTAGACCCTCTTGAGTCTTCTAGTATCCCCGAAGAGTTGAAGCCTGTAGCTGTTACAACTCCTGTAAAGGCAAAGAAGGTAAAGACTCCTAATGCTCCAAAGAAGGCTGCATCTCCAGGTGTAAAGGCTTGGAACGCCTTCGTCAAGCACTGCAAGAATACCCACCCAGAGCTCTTCAAAGATACCAAGAAGGAGTCTGAGCGCCTTGTTATTGTTGGCAGTATCCGCGAGAAGGACCCTCAAGCATATCGGGTCTGGGTGGAGAACTGGGAAAGTGCTCATGTCGTATCTGACGCAGAGTCTATCGTTCTGGTTGAGGAGCCTGCC
>Ga0114960_10003793_pt1 | contig 11453 bp, 14 predicted proteins | sample C_130625_MF_Meta_FD_92637 | JGI IMG/M metagenome (GOLD analysis project Ga0114960, IMG submission 92637) | Freshwater microbial communities from Lake Croche, Canada to study carbon cycling - C_130625_MF_MetaG | ecosystem: Environmental > Aquatic > Freshwater > Lake | place: Lake Croche, Canada...
AGCCTTTCTGTCAAGTTCAATAAATGAGTTGTCAGATTTGCATGGAACCAATGGATGACATTGCTAAAGTATATAGATTGTCAGAATGCAATCATGAATTCCACACCGATTGCATTGTCAATTGGTTTCGCAATGATTCGCCAAATTGTATTTCTTGCTATTCAATAATAAATCAACCAAACATTAATAATAATTTAAACCCTGCTAACGCTCAAGTAAGCTATGATCTGTATGGCGTACCCTATATAACTTTTCAAGAACAACAACCTAAAATATCCTTTGCGTCTGTATCCAGACAAGCCCGGAAAAAGGATGCGCCCGAGAGCTTGAAAAAGCTATATAAACAATACCAACAAGTGCGCTTGAAATATGTTACTGCCAATAAAGCGTATAGTGATTACAGGAAAACGGACGATTATCCAATTTATAGAACACTACGCAAACAATTTCGCAAAATAAGTTTCAAGGCTCTTCGTTTAAAATGGAAGTTACAACGAATCCGGCAGCGGCTTGTCAGCAATGTATGGAATTCGTGAGGTAATCTAAAAAATTGAGTTTGTTTTTGTATATATACAATCATGTAAATATACAAAATGGGCTGTGACTGGGGAATGTATGCTAGCTACAAAATAACATTGGCCGATAAGCCGCAATATGACTTCATAGATTTTACAGGAGCTGTAGGCATTTGGCTTATGTCCCATGAAGAAAATGATGAAGTCTATGTGCAAATGGGCGATTGGTTAAAGAGTTGTCCGCCTGTTACTGTGATCTATGAAAACGGTGTTTGGACAAATGCTCAAGGGGATATCGTATATTCTACTCCTGATTGGAGAGGAGCTTCCATTCAACATTCTATGTCGCATGTGATGGAGTTGCTTAAATATGAAGATATGTCAAAGATTCTTCGCATAGAAGCATCCCCATATGCGGAACGACGGCCCTAAGCGAAGAACCTAGGTTCTCCGCGCCTCTCCTACACAGAGAACCTAGGTTCTCCGTACCTCTCCTATAATAGATTTTGCTCCACTTTTTCCAAAAGTGGATTTCTCAAAGGTGGATTAGGTGGATTGATTTGAACTCATCCGGTGTCATGATCGGAATATTGTGTTCCACCGCATACTTCGTCTTGTTAGAAACATCGTCTTTCGACTTCACAATTAATACAAATGTGTCCTTCTTGATATTATCCTCCAATGTCGCGCCATATTTGGCAAGTTGTTCAATGATCTCCTTGTCTCGCACTTTCGTCATCACAATCTTTTTTCCATTCAGCGGGCTCGGAATGATATCGGCTACAAGAGCTGTTGGTTTTGAACTAGGTTCCATCGGCGCCGACGACAACTTACTTGCCAACCCACAATCAGAGAGAAAGGCAGTGAATCGCGGTATGTTCTCCACAAAGGTCGCAGCCGTCTTTTGTTCGACACCCTTGATTGACTTCACTTTCGCAATTTTGGCATCCACTGACTCGCCACTGGTCAAAATGTCAGGGAACGAATCCAAAATGGGACCTATCTTCTTGGTTCCAATTCCGCGTCCCATAAGTCCTGATGCCGACATCAATTGAACCAGTGTTGCCGAAGCAACTTTTTCCTTAATATTCGCTGCATATTTCTCCGCAGTCGATTTGAATCCACACTTCTCGAAATCCGCCTTTGTCATCGCCAGAATTTTCGGCACTGTGTCGAACCCAGCATCCATTATTTTCTTGATGTTGCCCGCTTTCAATCCATCCACCTCCAACTCGGTGAAGAACGCCACTATATTCTTCTCCTGAACAACAGAGTTATTTCCGGCATCGTCAATAACTGCATCCACATGCGTTGCATTCCAAGTATAAGGTTCAGAAGGCATCTTTGGACTGCTCGCCGGCACAATCACACTCATTATCTTCGGAATTACATCTCCCGACCGAATTAACTCAATAATTGCACCAACACCAATCTTGTTGTCCTCAATAAATTTCGCATTGTAGCCGGTTGCGTATGTTATGGTCACGCCTCCTAAACTGATTGGCTCAATGCGAACACGCGGTTTCAAGAGTCCATCCTTGCTGGGCTCCCACATGACATCGACTACCTTTGCTTCCGCTTTCTGGTCCGACAATACCATCTTGAATGCGAATGCATGTTCTGGGTTGCCAGAGGTTCTTGGATGGATTTGGTCGTCGGTGACGATGATGCCATCAATCTCGTATTTATACAAAGTGCGCTTATCTACCAAGTATTCCGAGAGAAGCTCGTTTGTTACAGTGGGCACTGTGCGATGGTCAGCCACTTCGAACCCGAGTTGTTCCAACTTTGAAAACTGTTCTGAAGTCTTCAGTTCTGGAACTATACATTCATATGCGACGAAATGGACATCGCTAGTCTTTGCATCGACGGTCTTGGAATTCACTATACCGGATACCAAATTGCGCGGATTCGCAAATTCGCCTGCATACTTTGACTTGAACACTTCCTTGGGTATAATAAATTCGCCTCGCACCACAATTCCTTTCGTAAGAGGAAGCTTTAACATGCTAAGCAAATGGCTGACATCTTGACCATATTGTCCATCGCCTCTTGTGTATAACTTGGGTTTGGTCCCTTCGGTCGTGTAGAGTCCGCTCACCCCATCCAACTTGCACGAGAGAAGATATGGACCAGGATACTTGCTAATCCACTTGGGCAACTCTCCAGTGTCAGGTTTGATCTTGTCCATAGACCACATTTCGTAAGGGAGTTTCACCTTGTTTTTGCCGACTGGGGCACCGACCTCAAGGACTGCCTTGTCACTTGGATATTTGCTCATAATGTATTCCTTAAGAATGTCATATTCGTTGTCGGTCATCAACGGTTCCTTGGTATTGTAATAAACATCATTTGCTAGAAGCAACATTTCATCGAGTTCTTTCTGTGACAGCGTTTCTAAATAAGACATTCCTTGCTGCTTGAACTTATCCACCTTTGGGAAAGGTGGAGCCAAAAGCGAAGCGACTGGAAGCGAAGCGACCGTATCCACCTTTGAGAAAGGTGGAGCCAAAAGCGTCGCAGACGGAGCGACCTTTGGGGACGCAAGATCAAAACTAGCAGATGAAGATGACTTTTTAACAGACGAACTAGGTTTCTTGCTCATTTTTACTATTACTCTTGAGTTTTTTACATTGATTTTCTTCAATTTTATTTTCCGGGTCTTGGGTTGTATAGACTTGCAAATTTCCAACAACTTCCGGCGGTTGGATCGGGTTAGGGTTATCTCTTTGCCTAAAATACGGCGTTTGCGGCTCAGCATATATTATGTCTTTACAAAATATATGATTTTACTTGGAACAAATTTTGGGTGGCCCTGACCTGTTATAGATTGCACCAATGCTGAGCAATGGCATAGCAACCGGCCAACACATTCCGGAAGCCAGTCCAATAAAAGTATAACCAATGATATTTACGAATGATGTAATTGGGGAATTCATACGAGAGGCGTCATCTAATTCTCCAACAATGCCAACACCAAACCCAACCCATGTTGAAAGCATAGTTATTGGAGGATAAAGATTCCAATATATGTTCTTGAGTTCTACATACATATCATACTTTCTCTTGTAGTTCATCTTTATATATATAACAAAAAGTCTCTATATTATTTTATCCACCTTTATCCACCTTTGGAAAGCGTTAAAGCGAAGCAAGAGCCAAAAACATGTGATTTGGTTCAACCTTTCTACTATTGCAATGAAAGGTTGATTAGGAGAGGTGCGGAGAACCTAGGTTCTCTGCTTAGAGGATCTCCCTCAGCTTTTCAATTTGTTCTGCCGACAACTGTTCAGGAAACTCCACACTGAAGCTCATTACAAGCGCCCCGACATGTTCGTCTCTCGTGAGACCCAAACCAGGAATTGTTTTACTATAGTGTTGAGTAATAATGTTGGCATTGTTGTTGTTCAGTGTATAAGTCTTTCCACTCAAGTGTTTGAACTCTATATTGAATCCACAAAGAGACTCCTTGAGAGAAATCTTTTGATTAGTCATAAGATCCAATCCCTTCCGTTGAAAGTTCGGATGAGGATCGACCTTGATGAAGATCTTGATATCTCCCTTGACCGTATCATTAATGACATTTCCCTTTTCTCTCAGCACAATCAATTCACCATCGTCAATTCCCTTTGGAATCGGTATGTAAATGGTTTCCGTCTCAACGACCTTGACACCATTTTGCACAACCCACCGCTCAATTTCAAGTGGTAAGTTGGCTCCGTTGAACACCTGCTCCATTGTAACGGAAACATTCTTTATAATCGGGGTAGGTTTTTGCATTGATTGTTGCATGAAACCAGGCTGGAAGCCTGGCGGGAATCCAGAATTAGCACCAGGTGAAAAGTTCATCCGCGTACCAGGGAAAATATGGACATTTCCACCTTGACCACCGGGAAACCCTTGACCACCGGGAAACCCTTGACCCATGAATCCTTGCATTCCTCCACCAAATAGCATACTGAATAAACTGTCCATCTCTTGTTGCGGTGGAACCGGTATGCCGAAAAACGAAGGAATACCGTTTCGCGTCATATCATACTGTTGTTTCAATTGTTCGTCGCTGAGCGTTTCGTATGCCTCATTCAGCGCCTGGAACTTCTCCTTGGCTCCCTCATCATTCGGATTTCTGTCTGGGTGACACTTCAAAGAGAGAGATCTGTAAGCCTTCTTGATCTCATCCGGACTCGCAGTCTCGCTTACTCCTAAAAGTTCATAAAAATTTTTCGTCATATAATAATATCCAATGTGATATATTTAAACACATTTGAACACATAATATTATGACGGTTAAAAAAGATGAACCATTATTTATTCATAAATTTCAACCAATTCATCTCGACGATTTCGGAATGGACGACGACATGCACACATTTATTAAAACGCTGATCCAAATGAACAACCTGAATGTCTTGCTGACAGGCAATATGGCTTCCGGCAAAACCTCCCTACTCAATGCAATCATCCGCGAATATTACGGCGGGAAGCTGCACCCGGAGAACATTCTCTACATCAACAGTCTCAAGGAGCAGGGCATCAACTACTATCGCTCCGATGTCAAGACCTTTTGCCAGACCGGAAGCACCGTCAAAAACAAGAAGAAGTTCGTTGTACTGGACGACATTGACCTGATTAATGAGCAGAGCCAGCAGGTGTTTCGGAACTGCATCGACAAGTACAGCCACAATGTCCATTTCATATCGTCCTGCTGCAACATCCAAAAGGTCATTGAGAGCCTGCAGTCGCGTTTTATTCTAGTAAAGATCAAGCCTCTGAATCGCGATAACTTGACGCGACTCATCTCGAAGATCAAACAGGTTGAGAATATTGAGATGGATCCCGACGCAGAGGATTTCGTCATTAATCTCTCAAACAACACTGTCAAAGTGCTTGTGAATTATATGGAAAAGTTCAAATTATATGGCAGGATGATTACTCTGGAACATGCAATGTCATTATGCACCAATATAAGTTTTCAAATTTTTGAATCTTACACGAAACATATAAAGTCGGGCGAACTAAATCCGGCTATCAAATTGATCTATGATATATACGACAAGGGTTATTCAGTCATGGATATTCTGGACAACTACTTTGTATTTATTAAGAGCACTGACATCTTGAACGAGGATGAAAAGTATAGGGTCATTCCATACATCTGCAAATACATTACCGTGTTCCATGACATCCATGAAGATGAAATTGAGTTGGCGCTCTTTACAAATAATTTATGCCAGACACTATACTATTAGAACATTGAAGCGGAACGAAGTGCCTCATACAAATATTCTAACTATGTAATGAAATTACTACCATTGTGCGTTGAGTGACAACTGTGATATATTTACACATTTTGCATGAAAAAATGTATAAATCTTCGAGTGTATAATTTTATACGGATAAATTTTTATATGTCTATTTATTAATGTCCAATCAGATTTTCAAATCTAACATAAAGGTTACTGACCTATTTCAATTATTGGATAATATATGTTCTAAAAACGAGAAACATTATGTAATGAACAATGCTGCTTATAAACGAGGCATATTCACGGGAGATATTGTAAAATTTATTGATTTCTGTAAGCCTTTTTATCATATTTCAAAGTACCATTATTTAGAACGAAAACCGACTTACAAGAGTTTCGCCACTATTTTAAGACAAATATGTAATTGCAATAACATTACATATACATCACGCGTTGCGTACGATAAATCAACTTACGAAATAATTTATTATATATATATTTAAACCTTTGCCAAAGCACATTCAAAGAAGCCTGACCCAAAGGATCGGCGTTTAGAATGTGCAATGGTGTAAATGGTTGTGTTAGTATTTTCTTCGCGTGGCCGATGGCTTTGTTGATTGCTGTCTTCTGCGATTCACCTTCGTCTTCCGCATCTTTGATCTCATCGTGACATCATCTTCATCTTTCGTCTCAGCCTTTTCATTTTCTTCATCCTCATCGACCTTCATACTAATATTTTCATTTGTATCATCATCGTCTGCATTCGATTGATACAAATAAAGCCCTAAACCTCCAAGCGAAAGAAGCGTCCCCGCTGCAAATAAAGAACCGATTTCAGACATTATACTATTCACGAACAAATTTTTAATACGGATTGAACATACTTCCTACAATATCAACATACTTCCGCAAAGTCTTCCTCTCAAGCTTCATATTGTCATAACCAACAACCTCAGCTGCCTTGACACACGACTCATCGAGAAGCTCGCTGGTAATCTCGTCTGATCTGTAAGGAAGGTCGTTGCAGTTGTATAGCGCATAGCTCACCGGATTACTTCCATCAATCGTAACAGTTAGGAAATCGACAACAACCTTGGTGGAATGGCATCGGAACGAATAAGTGTCGAACACTCTCTTATAGGTAGCAGAACGAACCCCGCGAATAATATACACGCGCTCCGCACTATCATACAGGACATAAATGGTGTTGTCAATGTCGCCGGTGGTGGCCTCCGTCTCCTCAATCTTTAGAACAAGGCAATCGCTGATCATGGCGCTCATATTAACTACTAATGTCGTCTTGCTTTTAAGTCCTTATCCACTTTTAAAAAAGTGGAGCAAAATGTATATAGAGGGGATGGTCGCGTTGCCCTTAAGTCCTTATCAACATTTCATAAGTTTCACTGAATAAAAGTGGAGCAAAATGTATATAGAGGGGATGGTCGCGTTGCCCTTAAGTCCTTATCCACATTTCATAAGTTTCACTGAATAAAAGTGGAGCAAAATGTACATAGAGGGGATGGTCGCGTTGCTCTTACACCTTTGCACATTTAAACCGCCGATTTATATATCGCCATCTCGGCATAGCCGAGATGCTGAATATAACAAAGGAGGTTTATCAGTGACAAAGTAACCGTTGCCAAAGCACAGTCAAAGACGCCGAACCCTTCGGGTCGGCGTTTAGAATGTGCAATGGTGTAAAGAGTTAAGAGGAGAGGTCCGGAGAACCTAGGTTCTCTGCTGAAGATTGTCACCAAGGTGGTCGAGCTTCATTCCATATATGCCTTCCGGATTCAAAGGCGTTCGCCAGAACCCCACCCAATTCTTAGGCCTCATACCACGATTCGCTTCCAGTATGTTGCTCGCTTCTCCCATATTCACCAAGAAGTAATTGCCCAGGATCGTGTTCGATTCCAGAACTTGCTTCGCCGACATTCTGGTGAACCACTCAAACTTGTGGCGCTTCATCAACTCATCCGCTGGTATCAGGATACCATACATCTGCTTGTAGAAATCAATGTAGTTGTTCGACATCAAATCATCCACAGTGATTTGACGATCATCCATCGTCTTGGTTCCAATCTCGCGTCCGTCGATTTTCATGATCTCGCCGCGTTTGTTCGCCCATCTGTCGAAATTGCCCAGGAACTTGCTCTCCGCGGTGCTATCCGCGGCAATCGTTCGCTGCATGAAATCGATCAACTGCTCCACAGTCTGATTTCTCTTGGGTGCTCCGCAGAATGTGACATTCGAATAGTGGTCAAATGACGTCGAAGTAATGGTGCGATTCGTCGTCTCGCACACAAACATCCTTCCGTCGCGAGTTCCCTTCGCATACAACCCGTGTAGGCTTTTGATGCAGAGGAACGAGATGGGGCATATCATGCCTCCGTAAATGTTCAGCAACTTCATCAGCGCCAGCTGGCGCATATTGTCTAAGATCGGGCTAGAGATCTTCGTCATATCGATCGACCAACCAGGGATTATTCGCTTGAATGTGGTGTCATCGACGAGGCAAATAGTGAAATCGTCGTCGCAGTGGTGGATGATGCTTTTGACGGTTAAATACAAGTAGGGTTGGTTGAGCTCAAACGAACTGCGCGATCCGAAACTCAACCAATTACGCGAATTGTATTCATATGGCACATGGATCCAGAGAATCGGCTTTTTCGACTTGGCTAAAGTATCCTCGTCCAACAGGAATCGATTGATTGTGTCATAATTGTCCGTGTTCTCTTCACGGATCCGCTTATCTTCCATTCGTCTGTAAAAAAACCCGAGAACGATTAGGCCTGCGAATAAAAAAATATAGTTTTGGATTATTTGAGATTTCATATACATTTGTGTGAGAATATAAATTTTTCTACTCCTCCGGTTGCCACCAATCATTTGATAACTCGGTGGCAACTGCGGTCTGTTGTTGAGGTGTAAATTGAGGTGTAAATTGAGGTGTAAATTGAGGTCTCATAATGTATTCAAACACGATTTCACATATGTGCTTGGTAATGATCGCGTTAATTCGATCGTGATCCGCGGTGCTCCTGTAGTAGGCTGAATTGGTCCTCAGCATTGATGACACCAAATCGTCAATCGTTACTCCGCGAGCCACAAGTTGTTCGCTAATATATTCAACTGAAGGCGCGTCGCCATTCTGTTGGTCGTTTCCATCATCGTAGTAATTTGTATTGACCGGTTCGCCTGCCTGGTGCTCATACAGCGTCGATTCAATGATATCATTCTGAATTTCTATCTGTTCTCGCTGTCTTTCCAACTCGGCGTACCTTCGTCGCTCATCGCGTATTCTCAATAATTCTCGTTCCGCGCGCTCAAACGCCTCTTCTTCGTTGCGCATAAATTCTGCTTCCCTTTGCAACTGTTGTTCCTCCCATTGTTGGTGTTGCTCTTCATCGCTTAGCTCGCGACGCTCTTCATCTAATTGCTGCGCATCTTCCTCCCTTCGCACCCGCGAATCCTCCCTTCGCACCCGCGAATCCTCCCACATATCGCCCAAATATATATGATCTGAATCTGATTCGGTAACTTCTTCGGGTTCTTGTTCTACCATTTGCGCACGGCATGAAGGACAACTGAAACCATTTATACAAGCATTCTTCATTAAACACGCTGCATGGAACTGGTGACCGCACTCGGTGGTAATACAGTTCCTAGTTTGTTCGATCGGGTCATAGCAGATAGGGCATTCCATTTTCTTTGTTTGTTTCTTGTAATAACATGAAACAAAAATATAAGTTTTTAATCAATTTTATTTTTTATTTACATCACCTGAGTACAACGGCTGAATATTCCTTTGGACTTGGATCTTCCGGTTGGTCCTTTAGGTCCAGTAGCCCCTGTTCTTCCAGTAGGTCCTGTTGGTCCTGTTAGCACCATATTAAGACTGCACGATGGGCAACCGATTCCAATTTCTTGGACATTCTTCATCAAACACGATGTGTGGAATTTGTGCCCGCAATCGGTGATAGTATAATTTCTCTCGACATTGATCTGGTTATGACAGAGAGAGCAGACCATATTCATTTTGTTATTGTATTAGATCATTCCAGTTTATACATCAATTTTTATTCTTACCAGGAAAGTCTCTCCTCGCAGCAGCCAAATGATTGCCACATCTCCTGAAAAAGTTTCTCATCTCTGGAAGGTTGGCACCCGTGATTGAATCGTCTGGTATGAATGTCTGATTCCCCTTCTTATAACACAGTAAAACTGGAATCCCATCCACCATCTTCTTACTCTTCAGGAACGAATAGAAATCAAACGATTCATCTACATCTATATCTCCACAAACAACATCGACGGGAGAAGACGCGAAGAATGCATGGACTTCCTTCTCAATAACCCTGCATGGCCCACACCAAGTGGCACCGAGTTTCAACACAATCAGCCCTGGATTGTGACTCAGTAAATGGAAAAATGCGGCGCGGGAGGCGATTTGACTAACGACGGTCTTCGACATATACACTGCATATATTTTTTTCGAATGAATAAACCGACGATTATTCAATCGCTAAACATTACAAAAAAATAATCAGTTACTGTATGGAGTGTTATAAGTTTGAAAAGTTGGAATACAAATCCGGGTTTCTAGATGAATGCGTTGATGCAACCTACATAATACATTTAGATGGCAATGGGAGATTACCTCACATACACGATCAACTTCAGAAATTTCGCCCATCTGCAACGGTCTATATCTCGATAAATAGTGGATTCAAGAATTGCGAGAAGAATTTGCCCGAGGCCACGCCACCCCACGATTTAATTCACGCATTCCTTAGCGTGTTCAAACATGCTGAACAGATGGGATACAAGAATATACTGGTTCTTGAGGATGACTTCATATTCGATGATGCAATCTTAGAAAAGGACAATGCCGATTCCATATGTAAATTCATCAAAAGACACGAAAATGAAGCATTTCTGTATTCTCTCGGATGCCTTCCCTATATTCAAGTTCCCATCTCTTACAGACATCGCGTTGCTGTAGTAAAGGGCGGAACACACGCATGTATATACACCAAAAGTATTCGAGAACAACTTATGCAGACTACTATCAAACAAATATCGGATTGGGACATATACACGAATCATCGTGTAAAACAGTATATGTACTATATACCACTGTGTTATCAGTTGTTTCCAGAGACGGAAAACAGTAAGCACTGGAAGTACTTCCCTTTTTTGACGGAAATGAATAAAGGTACCAAGGGTTTATTCAATATGGATACAACACCTATACCCGGGTTCCAATATTACTACTGGTTTTCATTGATCGTCTTCTTGATGTTGCTAGTGATTGTTTTGTGTGTGGCCTACTTCGTCGCAAGACGAATGAGATCTATTCGCATACGCAGGCGATTTGGCTCAACCTTTATGAAAGGTTGATTAGTTACACTTTTTGACTCCACCTTTATCCGGCGAAGCTTATGAAATGTGGTTTTTGTCAATCGTCATTACCTTAGCAATCTTTCGCATGATCTTGTTTTGATTCTCAATATCATTGGTTGTTGATGTACCACCCATTACTTCTATTATAATCTTGTTATACATATCGGAATACTTTGATTCGCTTTTCATACAATCAGGATACTTCTCTTTGAATAACTTGGTGTTTTTGCAGTTTCGGAAGGCAACACTCTTTATCATCTTTCGTAGCTTCTTGTTATCATCCTCA
>Ga0114960_10003794_pt1 | contig 11453 bp, 22 predicted proteins | sample C_130625_MF_Meta_FD_92637 | JGI IMG/M metagenome (GOLD analysis project Ga0114960, IMG submission 92637) | Freshwater microbial communities from Lake Croche, Canada to study carbon cycling - C_130625_MF_MetaG | ecosystem: Environmental > Aquatic > Freshwater > Lake | place: Lake Croche, Canada...
TCCCGCAGGAACCACTCAAGACAACGCAAGGATACGACTCAATAACAATATCAAAGCCTCGGTTGGAACTTATGTGGATCAAGTCATTGATGTCGAAAGTGTTTTTTCTTATGCAGATGTAACTTCAACAGCATCATTTACTCCTCCATATTTTGCATTTGAAACCGGGGGGGCGACAATTCGATATGCTCCTAACGTTTATAATAATGGAACTTTGGCATCGGGTTCTTTTGTTCACCCCACTACGGCAGGTCAACAAAAAATCTGGGCGTATGTGGCGCAGTATTTGAAGTAACCCCATGACCTCCGAGGCAAAGTTTGCAACCATTGTTCCGCTTGCCCTCCCATGAGCCAGGACGAGATCACCGCCATCCGGGAAGACATCGCCGAACTGCGAGCCATCATCGAAGAGCGATCAAAAGCGGCCTCCTCACATGCCTCCCTCCTTCGGGTTGGGATCGGAGCAATCCTTGTCCAACTCTTTGCAACGGTTTTCTTTGCCGGTCAAAAGACCCAGATGCTCGACGGACTCAGCCGGGACGTGGCCAATCTGCAAGCCAAAGTGGAAACGATTGTCAGGTAATCTTTTCGGGAAAAGACTCATCTCTTTTGACAGCCGGAGCAAGGCATGAAGAAACCTTGGTTCCTTTTACTGGGCCTTTTCTTATTCCTCACGGCTTGCGCTACACGGGTTACTCCATCAACCCTCAGCAATCCCTCGATCTCGGCAGCCATTACGGCCAGCGACCGGATCGATAACAAAGCCGTTTTGGTGGAACGCTGGTTGAAATCGCATTAATGAAAACTCTTCTTTTCATTAGCTTGGTTTTTTTGATCGGATCGCAAGTTTCCTTTTCACAAGAAATTTCCAAAGCCGACATCCTTGCCACCGTCCGGCACATGCAATCTCTGGCTGCCGACCAAAAGACAGCCTTGCTTCATGCTGAGGCCGATTTCCAGATTCAGGCCGACAAACTTCAAAAGGAAACTCAACTTGCCGACAAGTATCATCGTGAGGCCTCGGACAATGCCCGTCAGCGTGACGTGATCCTGATCGCTTGGGCAATCCTTTCGGGATTCTATGTCGGCACACTTTTTGGAGGGGAAGTGATGAGGAATTTCCCCGCCCCATGGTCGTTTGTGGCGTGTGCAGGGCTTTATCTGGTGGCGGGGGTCTTTGCCTACACTGGCGGACGAATTGTCCTGGCATCCCTTGCCCATTTTATCCCATGACCGACCTCTTGTCTTACATTAAGGCGGTGATGTCGGAATCCAACGGCACGCCCAGCTCTCTCCGGTGGACCATGCTGGTCATCATCCTGACGATCTGCGGGGTCGTGATCCATGCCGAGGCGACCCATCAGGATTTGAGTGCGAATTTGAGGGACATCCTGATCTGGCTGGGTGGGATCGCTTTTGGATCCAAAGTGGGATCCAAACCCTTTGAGACCAAGACCCCATGACCGCCCACGACATCCTGAGCGCAGCCAATGCCGAGGGATTTTCGCCCCGATTCCGGCGGTGGCTCAGTTTTATTTTGAGCTGGGAGATCGATCTGGATGCCCATGGAAATATCCAAGTCGAGACGCTTGGGGACGGGGCAGGGATTACGTTTGCAGGACTCACCTCAAGGGATGACGGCCTGACTTCATTACCAACTCCATTGTGGATTGCACAGACCTACCTGACTAAATACTGGGAGCCATCCCGTGCTGAGAACCTCCCGCCACCGGTGGGGGAAGTGGTCGCCAACTATGCGGTGAACTGCGGCCTCGGGCGTGCCGGTCGCTTCCTCCAGGCATCCTTGGCCGACTACGGCGTGCATCTCGAGATCGACGGTCAGATCGGCATGGCCACCGTCAAAGCGGCATGGAGCGTCCCGGTGCCCAAAGATCTGGCTCAAGGGGTGATCGCCAAGTCGGGCGTCTATTACAACTCCATTGCCCAAGATGGCCGGCGGCAATGGCTGCGGGGTTGGATCAATCGAAACAAATCCCTAACCGACTTTTTCTGCGTCTAATTTTATGCCTGCAAACGAAATTGGAACCAAGTTGGTGAAGGAAGCCCTCTCACGATTTCCGGACCACGCCAGCCTGACGATCGCCAAAGCGCTCTACAAAAAACATCCGCAAGTTTGGACGTCGATTGATAGTTGCAGGTCTTCCATCCGCTATTATCGAGGCGCCGACGGAGAAGAGAAATCTTTGAAAATTGCCACGATGAAATATGTGAGACCAAAGGGGACCCCTCACAATCCCATGTCCCTGCCCCCGTCCGATGAAAAAAAGTTTATTCCTTTTATTATCGAGGGATCCGAGCGGATCGGCGTGCTTTCCGACATCCATGTCCCATTCCATAATAATCCCGCGCTCACGTGCGCCCTGGATCACTTCAAAAAACGCCGGATCGATTGCATCCTGCTCAATGGGGACACGATCGACTTCTACGCCCTCTCACGCTTCGAGAAAGACCCACGCGAACGGGATACTGCTTACGAACTCAAGATGGTCGGCCAGTTGCTTGATTATATCCGAGAGAAATTTCCGAAAGTCCGCCTGATCTGGAAAGACGGCAACCACGACGAACGGTGGATGAGCTACATGAGGGTTAAGGCTCCGGAGCTGCTCGACATTCCCCAGTTTCAATTCTCGGCCATCATGCGATTTACAGAACGCGGCATGGAATACGTCACCGACAAGCGTCTGATCCTAGCCGGTGGACTCACGATCTTGCACGGCCACGAGTATCGCCAAACCATTTTGGCACCGGTGAATGCCGCGAGGGGATTCTTCCTCAAGGCCAAGGCCTCCACCCTGACCGGCCACCTCCACCAGTCCAGCGAGCACACGGAGCCCACCGTGCGCGGCAAGATGATCACCTGCTTCTCGGCGGGTGCCCTCTGCGATCTTCATCCGGCCTATATGCCTTTGAATCGTTGGAATCATGGATTCGCAGTGGTGACTCTCAATAAGGAGGATTTTGAAGTGGAGAACCGTCGCATCCATGACGGGAAGTTACTTTAAGTATTGTCATGAGCGTGGTGAGTGAAGCCATCCCGCATCCGGAACCGACGCCTCGGACCGATGCGCTGGTCTTTCCGAATGGATGCTATTCAGGCCACCTCCTCGAGCATGCAAGATGCCTGGAGAGGGAGAACATCAAGCTCCGCAAACTGATCAAATCGTTATTGAAGCAACCGATCAAAGAATGAAACCCATCCGCAGGATCCGGATCATTAATCGGAAGCTCGGAAAGGAACGGGCCGTCGGTCAGGCCCACCACGGGAAGAATCTCATTGAACTTGACCCCCGCCAGCGTAGCCGCGAACGGCTCGACACGCTCTGCCATGAGGTGATCCACCTGCTCGGTCCCAATTTGTCGGAGGAGACCGTCATCAGCCACGCCAATGTCCTGAGCGACGCCCTCTGGCGGGATCGGTGGAGGAGGATCGAAAGCTAAAGACTACACCTCGGGTTCATGCCCGTATGCCCGGAGGAGCTGGCGGGTGAGTTGGTTCTGAGTCTTGGTTTCCGCAAGTAGGAACTCCTGAATGTTTCGAGAGGTTTCAATCTCCTTGTGGAGATCCACCGAAAACAAAGTGCCGGTCTTGTCCGTCGCGTCTAGGCGTTGGTGAAGTTTTTTAGTCCGAATCAAAAGCTCTCCAAGTTGCAGCATGACGATCAAAGGGAACAAAGCATAGAGAATGGCTATGAAGATTCCCAAAACCCAAATCAATCCGGCAAAAGAAGCCGCGCTTGCAAGTGCCTCTTGAGTCGTTACCGCCGATAGTAAAATAAAAGTCATGCGTTCAAACTAATGCCACCGAACGATTCGTCCAACAACTTATGACAATTAAAAACTTCACAAAACATAACAACCGATTAAAAGACAGGGTCTTTTATGTTCTTAACAACAATTAAATATGTCCGATCTTTTCAGGTGTTAAGCGTTTAAGAAAAATCTGTTGACCGAAACCAAGTTCAAGCGGACGTTGACCCAGTGAACACACTGGACTTTATCCGAGGTCAGACAGTGGTTTCCAAAGTTGGAACGGCCACCAAGAACTGTTTTTTTTTCAGAATCACCGCCCGTTCTGAATCAAGGATCACGCTCAAGCCGATGACTGCCGTCGAGGTTGACGGGATTTGGGTTCCCGGCCAGATCGACGCCTCAAAAAAAACAATCAAACGCTTGATCTTGGGGACGTCTGGTCAAGAAAGAATTCATGGTCTGATCGTGGACGGATTTGCAACATCTCTTGTCATTTATCGCAAGCCACGCGGAGGCCGTCGGACGGGATCTGGCCGAAAATCAGGAGGTGGAAAAGGTCGCATCGCAATCACGCGTTCGATTTCGATGCAACCGGACGATTGGGAGCGATTCGACCGCCTCCAAGAGGGAATGTCGCGCGGAGGTTTTCTTTCTAAAGTCCTAAAGGATAGGGAATAGAAAATCTTAAAAAAAGTTAAGAAAAAGTATTGACGGGAATCAGGAATCTTATAGGGTTTTAAGCATCTTCATTATTTCTGACTGATAAGCACCCTGCGATATATGTCATGAATAGTGGAGGCTAACCCAAAAAGCCACAAAGATATGCCACTACCAAAAAAGTTCATGATTCAGGTCCCTGTGCCTGAGGATCTGTATTTGATGATTAAAGAGCGGGCGGATGAGACGGAACGGTCCATCCCTAATTATGTCCGTACCATCCTCAAGATGATGCATCCCGAGGAAATTGAGTCCGGAAACGAGTGACGTAAAAAAATAGACAAACGTCCTATGATTGCACTCTTTTTATTTTTGCTCTCAATCACGCTCTTGATCGGGCGGAATGAGTTTTCTAATCTTCTAGCAGCGGCCCTCCAGCGTCTTTTCAAATGAAGGACGATTGCCTGAAGGCTGCTCTTCGTTCGGTCGGGGTGCGTCGCTGGGTGAGTTTTCAAGTCACGGAGCCGATGGCTTTACAGCCTTGGCACCTGATTCTTCCCCGTCTCGATCTGGGATACCCCCGCCTTAGGAGGATGAAGAAATGACTATTGATCAGACATTTTTCCTTCTGGGTTCGGTGGTCCTTTTACTGGCCATTGTGGCTTGCCGTCCACGCTGATGACAATCCCCTCCCCGAGTCCTTTGGATGATGTGGGTTTCTGTTTTCTGTGTGATCAATTTTATTTCCAAAAGTGCTCGGCTCTTTCGGAGAAGGCGGTGGGTTATCTTCCTGCCTGTTCAGAATGTTTTAAATTTCTGACGGGTTCCCAAGAGTTTCTGGATGATTTCTTTGGGAGTGAGGATCCGGTCTTGAGGGATCTGGATGCTGCCAAGGTCTCTCTTTGGGAATTGATGGTTAATTCTCAAGGGTCGAAGGAGGTGCAGTCATGATCTCAGGCTCTCCTCAGGCGGGTCAGGCTCAGTTCCTCCGCAATACGGAGTCGGCCTTCGGTCATGACGCTTCGGAGGCCTCCTACACGCCGGACATGGCTGCCGAGTGTGACTCGGAGTCGGATGAGCTGGCGGAGGAGTTCTTTTACTTTGTGAAGAACAATATCCCAGCTTCAAAAATGCAGGTGGATTGGTTGGTGATGAAGGAGGTGATCTCCTGCGCCGGGCGCTGGGGGATCACCGTCCAGGAGCGGGAGCGAAAAAATATGGCGGGGCTGGCTTGGGAGATGCTGGGTCGGGTGATCGGTCTTCTCCTGGGGGCGAAAAATCTGGCCGTGCAGGTGCATGCCCTCGCCTTTGCTGCGGGGCTCGATCAGCTCAATGGGCTTAAAAGTCAGGCGGAGGTGGCTCGGGAGTTGGGATGCACCCGTGCGCTGATCTCTCACTATGTCGTGGGCTTCAGCGATCTGCTCCAGCTCCACATCACAAAGTTCCGGAAGACGGAATCGAGCCGTCCGACTTATTCGGCGGTCCAGTTGAAAAGAAATAACTAACAAAAAAAATTATGAATGATGCATTAACCGTAAAAAATTATTTTACTCCGGAGGGGTTGGCTCTTCCGGAGGTGTTGAGTGGGCAGGAGTTCTTTGAACTCGGGCGCCATATCAAGATGGCCAAGAAGCTTTCGGTCCAGTGGCTGAAGCAGTGGCGCAACTATGGTGAGAACCAGTTTGGGGAGGAGTTCGTCCAGGACACTGAGGCCCAGATCGAGTTGGATCTGGGGTTGGCTGCCATCGAGGCCCCGGAGAAGCCGACGCTTAATCCGAAGGATAAAAGTACCGCCATCGTGACGATCCAAGGGATCAGGCAGTCGTTCGATCTTTGGCACCGGAAGATGGCTCCTCAGATCCCTGATTGGAGTCGGGATCAACGCAAAATGGCGGCAGAGCTGCTCCGTCCGATTGCGGAGGCTTACGATAAGCTCCTTTGGCTGGAAGAAAACAAGTAATATGGAAAACAAAGATTATGAATCCCAGCGTCGGGAGAAAAACATTCTCAAGGATAAAAAGACGCTTTCTTTAGATTTCAGCGCAAAAGAAGATTTACTTTCAGAGGAGCAAACCTGTGCAAATTGCTTTTTTTGGTTTTACGGCGCAACGGGCACCCCGAAGTATGGTGAATGTCGTAGAAATGCTCCTATTCCTCTTCTTTATTCACCTGAAGAAAGAGAAGTCTTAAAAACTTTAGTTTTTTGGCCCGCTGTTGTGGAGGATGATTGGTGTGGCGAATGGAAGGAGGTTTCCTAATGGACGCTCTGGTCATGGAACTGTCCGACAAGTCGGCTGCGCTGAAGAAGTCGGTGGAGGCTTTGGTGGCGGAAATCAAGCGCATCCGGGCGGCTTCCCAGCATGTGATCGATAAGTCTTCGTTCTCAAGTCAGGAGGATGTCGCCGATCTGGGGAAGGCTATTCGGCATCTCCAGATCGAGCTCGATAAATTCGCCCCCTCGAAAGATCCCGTCGTGGTTGGGGTCATTGGAAGAAAAGCCAAGAATTCCACCCGTCACTAAATGAATCCGGATCCCAAGATGAATGGGCAAATCACGTCGCTCCGGCCCGCTGGCGACGAGGCAGGCGTGGCGATCCCAAATGATGGTCTGACATTCCGAGATGTGAATGAGGCGTGTGATCGCTTCTTTGCAAAACGGAAGATGATTCAGGTCTTCCGCTTTTCTTTCGGCTCGATCAAGGGGATCGGAGAGAAATCCAAATGAAGCTTTCGATCCAAGAACGGGCGTCCCGATATGTTGCCCGGATGGATGCCGCGGTGGCTGGATCCGGTGGCCATGATGCGACCTTTGCTGTTGCTGTCGCTCTGGTGCATGGGTTCGCCCTGGGCGAATCGGAGGCGATGGGGCTGATGCAGGAATATAACTCCCGGTGCGCTCCCGCTTGGAGTGATCGGGATCTGGCCTATAAGCTACGTTCTGCTGCCAACTCGCGCTCTCCTCGAGGGAGTGGCTATCTGATCGGGGACTCCAAACGTCCCGAGAACTATCCCTTTCAGTATCAGGCGAGGCCTCCCCAGGAGAAGGTGGCCTTCGATCCCGATGCGCTGGCCTTGATGGCGGGAGATTTCCGTCCAAGGCTGGATTGGTTCGCCAACCGTTCCTATGCGGATCCCGCTCTGATGAGTTCGGGAGATTTTCTTCACTTGCTCTATGCCGGGGAAAAAGTCCTGATCTTTGTCGATGATCGGTCTCAGGGGCAGGCTCTTTGGCCTGATGAGCCGATCCCTGCCAATGGGAATCGCGGGATGTGGTTTCTCTCCAATCCGGTCGATGGGAAGGAATACCCGAATCCGCGCACGGGGAAGATGTCGCGTCGGTCGGAGGAGTCGGTGACGAAGTGGAAGTTTGCCCTGTTGGAGTCGGATGAGGCGGATCCCCGGGTCTGGCTGGGGGCGTTGGCTAAGTCCCCTCTCCCGATTGCCGCGATCTACTCCTCGGGCGGGCGATCCGTGCATGCCTTGGTACGGGTGCCAGGACAAGGGGGGCCAATGGCCGCGCTCTCGGGTCCCTCCTCGAAGATGGAATGGGATGAGTGGGCTCGTGCCCAGAAGCCGAATCTCTCCCGCATGGGCGCCGATCCGAAGGCCTTGACGGCGGTCAGGCTGACCCGTCTGCCGCAGAAGTGGCGTCCTGAGAAGGGTGCGCTCCAGAAGCTGATCTATGTGAACCCAACTCCTTTCGGTGAACGGATCCTTGACCGGGCTCCCTCGAGGGATGTCCTGCGGGATGCGGTGGAGGCTGCCAAAGATGCGATTTCCTCGGAAAAGGTGGAGGCGATGGAGTCGGCTGCCGAGAGGCTCCAATTTTACATTGCCATGAACCAGAAATTCCCCCCGATGGTCGATGAACTACGACGGGATGCGCAGGTGCTCCGAGACCTTCACCACGGGTAGTGGTCGCTGAAAAAGCTGATTTCCCAAGATTTGACTGACTCAAGAATCCCACACGATATGACCGACCCGAAACCTCAAGATGATGACCTTTTCCTTCCACAGATCGAACTCCCTCGCGTCGGCAGGATCCTGAGTGAGTTCGCCAGGGATGTCGGGCAGGTGATGAGCCAGAATGGGGTCTTCCTCCAAGATGGGCTGCCGGTTGTCCTGGAGCCTCGCACCGACCGGATGACTCCCCTCACCCCGGCCTGCTTCCGCACCTATGCCGAAAAAAATCTCAGGACGATCAAGATCGTGAAGCGTGCTCATACAGATGAGAAGGGGAACAGCTCGTCGACCTATGTGGGGGAGCCGGACTCGATGAACAAGATGCAGGCCGAGGCGGTGCTGACGTCGCACCAGTTCCTCGAGATCCAGCGTCCCCTTCGACGGATCTCCAGGGTGCCTCTTCCGATCTTCAAGAATGGCGAACTGACGCTTCAGTCCTCGGGATACGATCCTGAGACGAAGATCCTCGTGAAGGAGGCCCAGTCATGAGCTCGGCGGAGCGTCCTGAAAATGGAAAAGGATCCGCGCCACGGAAGAATCTCTCGGAGAAGTTCCGCAAAAATTTCGACTCGATCAAGTGGTCGAAAAGCGAAGACCTGAATACACACCCGAAACTACCGAAAAAAATGAGCGATACACCACGAACTGACGCTGAAACTTATGTTTGGGAGAAAGGGAGAGAAAATCCCTTTGTTCACAAGGAGTTTGCCCAACAGATTGAGAGGGAACTCAACGCCTCTCTTGAAAACCAAGTGAAATCAATGGAGAGGCTTGTTGAACAACATTATTTCACATTAAAGGTTGCTGCATTGTTATCAAAAGCCGTGTCGCAACGAGACCGAGCCATTGAAATTGCGGAAATTTTCCAAGATGAAATTGGGATGTATGATCCTGATTATGCTTCTCTGGATATTATAGAGAAAGAATTTGAAGCACTTAAAACTGCAATAAAATGAGCAACACACCACGCACAGATGAAGAAATATGGACAACCGATTACCATCACGAGTTATGCAACGTAGTGAACGCAGAATTTGCACAGCAGCTAGAGCGAGAAATAAAGGACATTCGAGCTGCGTTGGGGGATGATGGAAGAAGAACTCATAGGGAGATTCTTGAACTGGCATCCAAAGCGTCAAAATGGCGGGAATGGAAGGATAAATACATTGATTTGCGTAATGCGCATATTGCCGAAGGACAAGATCCAGCAGGGACAATTTGGGAACACGCTGACAAGTTGCATAAAGAACTGACCGAAAAAACCAACGAGGTCAAAAGGCTCCGTGAAGAAAACGCAGATCTTAAGAAATGGCTAGACGAACGTTACAAAGCGTTATCTGAATCAGATGACGAGGTCGAGAGGCTGAAGGGATTATTAAGCGACCTACTTATTCTCACCGAGAAAAACTACTGGAATAGCAATAACTACAAAATGATAAAAGAAGCCCACCGCGCTTACAAATGACGACCGACACACCACGCACGGATGAGCAAATCTGAAATCCTATGACTTATGACCTGATGCCGAAGGAGGTGGCTGTCGATTACCTCAAGGATCTTTTACATGAATTCCCATTTGCCGATGATGGGGGGAGATCGCTTTCGTGCCAGATTGCCGCGATGATGACTCGCTTTGCGGTATCCCTGCTTCCCGAGCAGGCTCAAGTGCCGATGGTGGTCTGGAATGCGAACGGTCCCGCTGCCGGCAAGTCGCTGCTGGCGATGGTGGTGGAGATCCCGGTGAGGGGATTCGCCTCGATGAGGTCATTCCCTGAAGAGAAGGAGGAGTTGGAGAAGGTGCTGGCCTCGGAGGTGCTCGCAGGGAGCGACTCGATCATCTTCGACAATATCAAGGACAAGGTGGACTCGGCTTACCTGGAGCAGTTTGCCACGTCCTCGGTGGTCTCGGTGAGACGGCTCGGTTCGTCGGCCAAGTATGAGGTCGCCAAGCAGACGATGGTGATGTTGACCTCCAACCAAGCGGAGGTCTCGAGTGATATCGCCCGGCGCTCCATCTTCGTGGATCTCTTTCAGAAGGAGGCGGATCCTCAAGCGCGGAAGATCGAGCGTCCGATGGGGGCGGAGTACCTGGCGCGGCCTGAGATTCGATTCCAGATTCTCTCGGCTCTTTGGTCACTGATCGTGTCCTGGGACAAAGGTGGACGGCCACCGTGCTCGTCGAGGCTGGCTGGCTTCGATGATTGGGCTCGCGTGATTGCGGGGATCGTGGAGTTCGCTGGGTTCGGTAATCCGCTTCGGAAGCCTGAGAGCGAGGAGTTCGGTGATCCAGATTCCGGTGATATGCGGGATCTGGTGAAGACGATGGCTGAAGGGATCTTTGAAGATGGAATCGAATACAAGTGCCGCGAGGGGGTTGGATTCGATGATGTGGTTCGGATCTGCCGTCAGGCCGGGCTCTTCGAGGAGATGATCAAGGGTAAGACAGATCGGGAGACGAGGGAGTTCGAGATCTATGCCACCTCCCGCACCAAGTTTGGGAAGCTGCTGGCGCGTTACAACGGGCGCGTGTTCCGATTCGGTGAAGACACCGGAACGATCAAGCTGGAACGGGTGGGATCCAAGAACGCTAGGAAGTGGCGGGTGAGTTGATTGGAAGGTTAATTGACGTTCTAAACCCCGCATGAGGTTCCCACCTGATGCGGGGTTTTTCTTTTAAAACGTTGTTCAGATTTGAATTGCTTTCTTCCCAAGTAAGTTCGCCAGTTAGTTACTCCTCGCGCTCTGTGGACTATGAAGTGACTGGGACTATGATAGTCCCATAAAAGCCAAGATGCTGGGATGAAGGGAGTGGGGGTAGGTCTTGGTTCCTTAAATTGGGACTATCATAGTCCCAGTTGGGATGATGCTTCCGCGCCATCTCCTTGGAGTTTAAACTACTTACCAATAGCTATTTATTACATCTCATAAGGAGATAGGGACTATAAATGGTGATAGGTGAGCTAGTTTTTTCAAGTGCAAGGCAAGTAGAAACAGGGGGAACCAGTGGGATACCCCCGTAAGGAATCTTTTACTTAAAGATATTCCTTCACGGAGTTGTCCGA